>Ga0233430_1001012_pt1 | contig 43584 bp, 45 predicted proteins | sample SI_118_April2016_2_FD_179883 | JGI IMG/M metagenome (GOLD analysis project Ga0233430, IMG submission 179883) | Seawater microbial communities from Saanich Inlet, British Columbia, Canada - SI_118_April2016_150_MG | ecosystem: Environmental > Aquatic > Marine > Inlet | place: Canada: British... | reverse complement strand
GGGTACGCCGCTTCAGCACCTCCAGTCACCCGGAAGCACTGGGCGCCTGCTACGGGGCTCTCTGGTGATTACCCCGACCGGACTTACACCGGTGAGTCAATGGCAGCTTACAAGGCACACGGTATGGTTTGTTTTGGGATGGGCGACAGGTAAACGGTCCGGACGCCACGTACTATTCGTCCAGAAAGGCTCTTGAGAATTGTTGGTGGAACATAGAAAACCAGAGTGGGAGACAGATCGGGTGTACCTACAATGGGACCATGTTTTTCCCCTGTACAGTCCCGATTGAGCTCACCGGAGATTTCGATCAAAGCGGCGTCATAGATTTTTCGGACTTCTTCCTATTCGCGGATTTCTTTGGCGGAACCAATGAATCCTATGATCTCGACGACAGTGGACAGGTGGACTTTGCGGACTTTTTCCTATTCGCGGACAATTTTGGCAAAACAGCTGAAGAACAGGTAGCGAATAATATCGACCAGAAATACTGTGCCGATGACCAATTGGCAGAGTTCGACGTCCATTTTGTAGTTCTCACCAAGCACCCTGATGCCCCCACGGCTCGCTCTTCCCATATAGATCCGGACTCTCCATCCACTGTCTATACCGGAGAAGAGCTTTTCAAACGCGAAATCGATATTCTCAACACCTACTTTGCAGACGATGAGGGGGAGCAAGTATGCGCCGGCGGCAACTGCGTCAGGTTTGCCTATAAGAGCCATCAATTTCGCGACGACATATCGGATACCCCCTGCGAACTTCTGAGCTTCGGCGATCAAACCGACCCGACATACCTCGATTCCTCGAACGCAGATTACGCAGATCTTTATGGAGCTTTTGAAGATGCGGTCGGGAGGTGTGGCGACGAGCGCCTGCGAGACCCTTTCGCCATCAATTTCTACATCTACGATGCCTACCAGTGGGATGGAACGGCTGCTGCCGCCGATCCTGGTAATACCGATAATTTGGGAGGGAGTGTTAGGCTCGGGATCGTCGATATCCCATTTGTAGCGCTGGATGTAGAGCGGCTACTGCATCGGGACCAGAGCCCCGAAGAGCACGAAATGGGGGCCGCTTTTGGACTGCAAAACAGCTGCGATCCGTCGATCACCAGCCTCACACAGGACAGCAACGTCATGCAGTCCACTTGCGGGGTCAGCGGACAGTCCGAGGGTGCTCGCAATGTGGGATTCGGCGCCGATCAGATCGCCGGCATCATGAAAAGAGCTCGCGCCATTCAAACGGTCTGGTGCGGGGTAGCTCAGTGCAAGGATGACATTCCGTAAGCGCCAGTAGAATGGTCACCTGAAGAGCCCGTGGGAACATATTTATGCGCTACTCGGGACCAACGGATACCGCATGGAGGAGCTTTCCTATCTGGGGAAACCGGGTTGGGGACTGGTTATGGTATGACCGGACTTTGAGATTTCCGAGCCCGTTCTTGCCGATAAGGAACTCGAGATCCGGGTGGACGATACGCCTATCTTCCCTCACTTGACCAGCTATGGTGATCTGCCTACGGTTGTGGTGCGCGTGTTTCGCAACGGCGAGCAAGTTGGAGCAAATGAGACGCGTCCATACTACCTGCCTCAGTGGAACCAGGCACCCCAGGACATGTGCTACACGACAGGGAAGTGTTAGCCAGCATGCTAAAGAGGAAAGAATGCTAGATCACCCCCCCAGGTATGCCCTTTATGACGATGGGCGACACTTTGAGCTTATGTATCCTACCGATCGGTCGGATCTCCCATTCTGGCTGGATGAAGCCTCCGGCCTATCCGCTAATTCAGTGCTTGAGTTGGCATGTGGTACCGGCAGACTCTCGAAGGCACTTGCTCAATCCGGCCTGAATGTAACCGGGATAGATTTTTCGTCTGCCATGTTGCATCACGCCCGTCAAAATGGTGCTGCGCATAACGCTTCAATCCAGTGGATTGAGACCGATATGCGTTCATTTGACCTTGGCACTCAATTCGACCTGATCATTCTCACAGGCAACAGCATTTGCCACCTTCTCGACACTCCTTCGCTTGAGGACTGTCTTGCTTCCATCCGCAATCACTTGCGCCCAGATGGCAAATTTATTCTCAGTGTGTTTGTACCTGATCAGAAACTGTTGAAACGGCATAGCAGAGAGCCAGAACCATTCGCCAACTACTGTGATCCTAATGGTATGGGCGAGATAACCGTCACCCATACCTATGAATATGAACCGGATACACAGATCAAGCGCATCTGGTTGCAGCACCACCTACCCAATGGCGAAGTTGAGCACACTACATTCGACATGAAAATGTATTTCCCGATGGAACTAGATGCCCTTCTCCGATACAATGGATTTTGTATTCTGAACAAGTGGGCCGATTACGACAGAAAGCCGTTTGGCCCGGATGCAAGTCAGCAGATTCTTGTTTGCAGGGCCGGTAGCCCGGAGTAGTCATGTGTACCTGTAAGGGGCCCTTGGGAATCGCCTAACACAACGCGTAGCGGCTTCGCTCCCATATCCCGCGCGCAAGATAAAGCAGCAGGTACCCCAATCTACTTCCACGAGGGGTTGTGCACCCAGGTTTTAACAGAATTTGAGATCTTATGAATGCGAATCGCTTAGCTCTTCTCCTGTCCGTTTTCCTCTTATTGCCGTCGTATGTCGTGGAAACATGGGGGATGGAGGCCGTCATAGACCTGACAAGAAACAATGGCGATATCTCAGGTACACTGGGCATATCGACATCAAAGTTCGAATCTGGCTGGTACCAGTTCATTGAAAGAAAGTATTTGAATTGACTCACTTTTGCCCACATAACAATCGTTCTCACAGATCGGGATTCATAATCTGATGACCGACCTCCTGGCTATTGCACTGCTGATCGGGGCTTTCGCAGTTCTGACGGCCACTTTTTTCATTATAGCCAGACTCCACCGCGCCAGATTCCCCCGCTTGCCCTCCATGGAAAAAGGCAACCCCGGAGAGCCGTTCCGGCTTCGCTTCAACTGGCCCATCGTCGATTGGCTAATCAAAAAAGAAGAGGATTTTCTGGCCGCGCTACCTGGCTACTACCATCCTATCGGGGCCATTTACGGAATCATCGCGGCTGTAGTCGCCTGTCTGCTGATCTTTCTGGCGCACGGAGTCGCCTCTATATTGGGTCTGGTAACCGGTTTCTTGGCCACAGCCTATTCCCTGGAAGGCGTTTCGCAAGCACTGCAGAGAAGGGATTTTCTACGCGCCGCTGTCGCCGCCATGGGATTGGTGCTGGGCTATTCGATAATGGCCTTGCACATGGCCGCACTCTTCGGTCGCAGACTGCTGCCTGCATGGAGCCTGTAGAAGCGATTTGGATCGCCAACCATCGAGAGCTATAGGAACAGTTGACGAATGACCTCAAAACGATCTCTGCAGCACGTGCTGTGGGTAGGTGGAGCGCCCTGCGCCGGGAAAACGACCTTATCCAGGCGCCTGTCCAATGACTTCGACATGCTCTACTACGACGGCGATGATCACTTTGAAACTCACTTTGAAACCGCATCTGCAGCTGAGTCCCCCGCAACCTGTAAAGCGAAAAACCGCGTTCATAAAGAAGGCTCATCCGTGTGGATGTTTGAGCGAGAGTCGGATAAAATGGCGACATTCATGCGGGATTTGGGCCGAGAGGATCTCGCAAGAGTCATAAAAAACCTGCTCGAACTTCCCTCGGACAAACCGATTGTCGTAGACCTGTACAGCGGACATCCACCCTGGGTGCGAAATATCGCGACTCCGGAAAGGATGATTTTCTTGGTATCGACGGATGCTTTTCAAAAAGCAGGGTGGGAAAAACGGGACGGAGCATTCCGTCGAGAAATAGAGCAGTGCGCCAATCCCGAATGGTCCATGAAACAGTTCGTCGATTGCTGCCTTATGATGAGTCGTCAGATAAAAAAGGAGTGCCGGGAATACGGTCTCCCCCTCCTGGGCACGGGAGGCTGTATGGAACTCGATGAGGCTTACGAAGCGGTATGCAATCATTTCGGTTTGGTTGCCCAGAACGCATAGGCATAGGCCCACCTGTATAGGAATTCGAACAACAGAATATCCAGTATCTGTATACAAATGAGGTCACCTCTTGTCGAAGACATCCTTCAGCTTCCTGACATCGCTCAATGACGCCCCCTCGCGAACCCGCACCTACAGTGGCGCCTCCCACGTCTTCCCTGCAAAAGTAGTCGAGCGATACTTTGCTTCCGACCGCTTGACCGATCGCTTTGTTCGCGCCCTGGTCGACGGCCATGCGATCAGATGGAAAGAGATTCTGGAGTCGTTCGAGTTTTTCTACCAGACCAGGAAGTATCTCCGCCGTTCGTCTATGGCAGATGTCTGTTGCGGGCACGGCCTGATCGGAATCCTGTTCGCACTATTGGAAGAGAAGGTCGAAGAGGTGAGACTCGCGGATACGAAGATCCCCCCCAAGCTCCCCTCTATACTGGATATCGCCATCCGCCTGGGACCCTGGGTCAAAGAAAAAGTCAGGGTCTCGGAGGAAGAGATCGAAGAACTGCGACCACAGCTGTCTCCCGAAACGGCGGTAGTATCGGCTCATGGATGCGGGTCGTTGACCGATCAGGCGTTGGATCTGGCGATCGTCGTCGACGGCCCTGTCGCCGTCATGCCCTGCTGCTGCCACCCGCGCAGCCCGGATGCCCCAGCCATCCTCTATCGCGAATTCGGCGGCAAAGACGGCGTCGACATCCATCGCACCTACCGACTGAACGAAGCCGGATACGAAGTTCTCTGGAAATACATCCCGGAAGACATTACCCCCATGAACAGAATCATCATGGGAACGAAGAAGGACGCGGCAGCATCTGATAGCGGAAAATGAGGAGGTCCGCCGTATGAAAAATATCGAAGCAGCCTTTGCCCATCTCGACCGTTTCATAGAGCAGAAAATGCGGGCTACCAAAATACCCGGCGTATCGCTGGCGATCACCAGCCGCGAAAAACTGCTGCGCGTCGCCACCTTCGGACTGGCCAATCTGGATACCCAGACTCCGATGACTCCGGAGACCATGTTCTACACCGGATCGAACGGCAAAACATTCACCGGCACCGCTGTGCTGCAGTTGCACGAAGAGGGGTTGGTGGACATCCACCAGCCCATCACGCGCTATCTTCCCTGGTTCAAAATCCAGTCCCGCTATGCGCCGATCACCCTCCACCATCTGCTCTGCCACACCAGCGGCATTCCCCACCGAGGGGATATCCTCCCCGATCCGCACTACGAAATCTGGACCATGCGCGAAGGAGAAACCGCCTTCCCGCCGGGAGAAAGAGGCGACTACACCACCCTCAATACCCGCATCCTCGGACTGGTGCTCGAAGAGGTTCTCGGCCAGCCGTACGGAGAGATCATCCAGCAGCGCCTGCTCGATCCCCTGGGCATGACCAGCACCGTGCCCGTCCTCACCCACGACGTGCGGCCCCGCATCGGCATTGGCTACGTTCCCCTCTTCGACGACCGCCCTGCCCACCTCTCCCATCCGCTGGTGCCCGCCCCCTGGCTGCAGGCCAACTTCGCCGATGCCTCCATGGCCACCACGCCGACCGATCTGGCCAAATTCCTGCGCATGCTGATGAACCGCGGCCAGACCCCGGAGGGCCGTATCCTGTCTGAGGAGAGCTATGGGCGAATGGTCGAGCCGGTGGCCCTGCGCTATGACGACATGTATTTCGGCGCCGGCATGATGTCGAACCGGGAGGAAAATTGTTTCCTGATCGGCCACAACGGCGCGGGAATCGGTCACGCCGTGGTCATGTGGGCAGACCTGGACAGCGACATAGGCGTGGTGATCATGATCAACGGAGCGTTCCCCTATATCGAGGAGTCCTTCCCCCTGCAGATCCTGCGGGCCGCCGTTCAGGAGCGTCCGCTGCCCCCTCTGCCACCCGCTATCGATCCCCGCCAGGTGGAAAACGCCGGTGAATACGCCGGGGCATATCGCTGTGGGGACAGCTGCTTTGAATTGACAGAAGAAGATGGCCTCCTGATCATGCACTACCGGGAAGAACGCTTAGTTCTGGAACGCCGCAGCACTGTCCTCGGCTCGGAGAACGGCAGTGAGGACAGCTTTTTTGCCGACCATCCCGACTTTGCCTTCTTTCTCCTGATATTCGGCCGCGACAATGACAATCAGATAGTGGAGGCCTTCCACGGATCCGACTGGTACACCCACAAACGCTATGACGGCCCGACCCATTTTGACTATCCCGAAGTATGGGATGCCTATGTCGGCCACTATCGCGTGTACAACCCCTGGCGCTACAACTTCCGGGTCGTATTGCGCAAGGGTCGACTGTTTCTGGTCGAGGTCTTCGGATGGCTCTACTGGGAAACCGAGCTGATCCCTCGAGAGAAAGGCGATTTCACTATCGGCGAGGGATCGCCGGAGCTCATCTTCTTCGACACCATCGTCAATCATCGAGCTCTGCGCACCTGGAAGGGCTGCGGTTACTACTACCGTTTCACGTTGAATTGATCGATCTTTTTCGAGGAATCTATCCATTGTTAGTGTGGACCTGACCGACCCTTTATTGCAGACACAAAAGTCCAGCTCGGAAGGGAGCCTCCTATGTTCAGACAAACGTTCATTTTTCTGGCTCTGATTTGCCTGTCCTGTGGTCCATCGATAGAAGACAACATCGACAAATTGGGGCGTGGTGGCGAAGACCGGGAAGAGGCTCAACAGGAGTTGCTGCTGGCCAAGGAACGGGCCATCGAACCCTTACTGGAAGCCCTGAAGGATCTGAACTACACCGCCCGGCCCGAGTTGGTGGAAGTGCTTGCGAGCCTGATGATGCGGATGGACGACCCGCGTATCGAACAGGCCCTTTGTCAGCACTTACGCACAGATCCAGACCCCGGAGTGAGAGCTCGTATCGCTCGCTGGATGGGTTTTCAGAAGCGAAACTCAGCCATAGAGTCCCTGGTCGAAGCTCTGTCGGACGAGGATGGAGAGGTCCGTTACCAGGCCCTGATGGCCTTGGATTTGTTCGGAGACAAACTGAGCGAAGATCAGGAAGAACAAGTACAGGAAAAGGCCCGGAAACTCACAGGAGACGACCACGAAGGCACGCGGATGGAGGCGAGTATTCGCGTAGAGAATTTCGTCAAAAATTGGATCGATGAGGCGCTGCAATTGTCTCTCAAGGCGCAGCTGGCCCGGGCGGAATCGCTCTACGCCAAAGCTTTGACGTACTCACCAGCCAGTAAACAGGCAAATTATCGGTTGGCGCGGTTCTATCTGGACAATGGCCAGAAGGACAAAGGGTTGCGCCTGCTACGACAGCACGGCATGCTCCTGGATGTGCCTCTGCTGCCGCAATCTCCAGAGATAGACGGTTTCCTCGACGATGCGGTATGGCAAAAAGCCGCCCGCGTCGATTCATTTTACCAATTTTCCAATAGCCACTATGCGGCCCTGCCTTCAGAAGTGCGGACGAAGGTTTATATCGGTTACAGGAAGGGCTTCCTGTACATGGGCTTTCACTGTCACGACGAGCATCCCGATAGTTTGGTGGTGAATAAAAGCCCTGGCAAAGTCTGGTTCGACGACGACGTAGAATTTTACTGCGACCCCAATTTCGACCACAAAACATATGGCCAGATAGGTTTCAACAGCGCGGGTTTGGTGAATGATGAATGGTTCCTTGGCGGCTTGAGCAACCGGGTCGAGTCGTGGGATGCCGAGGGAAAATCCGCCGTCTACGTAGGAGACGATTTCTGGTCCGTTGAATACAGGCTGAGTGTCGGCCAAAACGAATTCCCGCAACCCGAACCCGGTATGCTCTGGGGATTCAATTTTATTCGCGTCTATCGCGGCTCCGAGTACAGCCAGTGGGTGCGCACCTATGGGGGGAATGCACACCAGCCCGACGACTTTGGCCTTCTTTTATTTCACTAGAAATGGCAACTCTCCCTCCCAGCGGAGTCTTCAGATGAACCCCATGCAGATATGGAACGAATTCCGCGAAAAACTCCAACGCGATGAGCTGACCGCAGAAGACTGTATCCCCCATTCGGGCATAGACTACTCGCGTTTTTTCGAGGATGAGCATACTCAACCCTTGAAGAATTTCATCGCGCGTCAGGATGAACCAAGAATTGAGCACGGCGAGGAGAAACTGGTCTTCACGTTGTCGTCCGGTGACAACCATGAGATCAGGCTGGATTTCGTGGTTCGAGAAAACCGGTGGTATTTCTACCTCATTGACGGCCTCACCATTCCGCTCAAAGAAATCCCCGACCTGCCGTTGAGCGAATTTCAACCCTACCCCTTCGAAAACAGGATGAGAGCAGAGGACGTCATAACCAAGAAGGTATACCTCTATCTCAAGTTGAGAGAAGAAAAGGGAAAGGAAGAGGCGCTCAGTTGGTTCCACAACGGCGAGGGGTATAGACTGAATCTCGAATCCTGGATGCCGTATTTCACCCAGCGAAAGGCGTTTGTGCTTTTTACCGCCTGGAGGGAAAACCGCTACTGGGGCCAGGAGATGGAGGTAAGGGAACTATCCGACATCCATAGTGTCCTGCTATTCAAAGACCACGAATACTTCATGCTCTACGATGTCGCCGGACACCTCCGTCCGCGCATTTCCCCTGAAGATTACAGAGAACTGTTCGAGGACAAGTGGCGGAACAGAGCCGGAGCCGTGGGCTGGAATGTTCGATTCGAATACGACGAATACGATACGAAGATGATTCTGGATGCCGCCGAATGAACCGATCTTCCTTCCCCGTACAGGACTCCACCCTTTCCGCCACAGCCCTGGCCGAGAGAGTCCTGAAGAGATACGATCTTCCCTCTCGATCGGTCTGCCGCTTCTTCAGAAAGGGAATCTGCGATACCTACAGGGTAGAAGCTGGCAGCCGGGAATATTTCCTGAAGGTCTACAAATCCGGCCGCCGCACGAAGCTGGATGTGAGCGAAGAAGTGAGATTGCTGAACTACCTCGCCGCGCACGCCGTTTCAGTTGCCAGACCGGTCAGAAGAAGGGATGGACTGTACGTCAGCCGCCTGGCGGCACCCGAAGGCATCCGCTACTCCGTCCTGTTCCGGGCGGCCCCCGGTGTCGCAGGCGACGATGGGGACCACAACCGAATCCGGGCATTAGGCGCCATGGTGGGCCGCATGCATCAGTGTGCCGATAAGATGCGCGCCCCCTACCGCAGAAGCCACCTGGATATGCGCCACCTGGTAGACGACAACCTGCAGGTGATCGCCCCCCTCACGGCGCATCGCCAAGCGGACTTCAGTCTGATCTGCGAAATCGGGGAAACGTGCAAACAGCGGATATCACAGCTGCTCCCCAGATCCAAACCGGAGTACGGCATCTGCCACGGCGACCTGCACGGCGGAGATGTTTGCTACGGTGAAAACGACAAACCCGTGCTCTTCGACTTCGACAGCTCCGGATGCGGCTGGCGCGCCCTGGACATAGGGATCTTTCTCGCCTCGGACGAATGGATGGGCATCACCTCCGAAGCAGAGGAACGACGCCAGCACCAGCTCGCAGTCTTCCTGGAAGGTTATTCCCACATCCGCGCATTGACCGACGCCGAATTGACCGCCGTGCAGCTCGCACCGCCGATCCGCCACATCTTCCTCATGGGCCACGTGCTTCGCTACACCGCCGTGCAGGAGGGAGATAACTGGGCCAACGACGGCTTTATCGACTGGCACATGACCTGGTATAAACACTGGGCGGAGAACAATCTCTGAGGGATCTCTATTCTACTCGAAGACAGTGTGGTCGAGCAGACGCAGCGGCTGGCCGCAGACCAGCGAATGCGGTCGAGCACGTGGACGCCGCTGGCTGTGGTGGTTTATGACTGGCTCTGAAGATGCCGACGCTCAGATCTGGGGCAGGGAATACTCTTCGACCGGGAATTTTTCAATCAGCTTTGCTTCCAGATGCGGTTTGGCCTGGTGATAGTCGTTCTCAAAACCGGCGAATGAACCGTTTACCAAGATGCGGAATCCCATCCGCATGTATATGCCTACTGCCGTGTAGCTCCAGGTCTGGGTGTGCAGAAAGTTATCCCTGTCGCCGTCCAGCTGAATCGACTTTTCCAGCGCCTGCCCGACGACCGCCTTGCCGAGACCGAGTCCCTGATACTCTGGTCTGGTGGCGATCCAGTGTAGGGAAGGAACGGTGGTCTCATTTCTGGGGCTCCACCAGGCCGTCGCAGTGGCCACCTTTTCTCCGGCCGAGTTTTCTACGAATACCAGGCGGCGTTTCAGCTCGTCGGCGAAGGGGAGATACTCTCGGCTAAAATACTCCACGCTGGTGGCGACGTCGTCGAACTCTCCCACGCTGGTTTCGATGGCAGCCCAGGCGAGTTCGTCGCCTGTCTGGAAGGATGAAAAGCGGAAGCCTTCCGGCAGGGGGGATTGCTCAAAGGGCGTTCCCTGTGGGCGGACCATAATCACGTGGTAGTAGGGTATAGATTTGTCTAGCATTGTTGTCACCGCTGCATGAGCAATCTCAACTATGCCGGGGGAAGGCGCCCGGTGCGGCGATAGAACGCATCCAGAAGGCGCTGAATATCTAGCAATTCCTCGACGCCGGCCGTCGGCGAACACCTCCCCTCGACGGTATCGGCGAACCGCGCCATCGCTCCGCGCATACCCTCCCGGACCCGCGCCGCCCCCTCCATCCCCTCCGGATATCCATCGACCTGCTCCGGCTCACCGCCGAACGGCTCCAACCGCAAACCGCGCCAGGACCAGACGCGCAGCGTCCCTTTCGATCCGTAAACCGTCAGCTCGTCGTCCATACTGCCGGTACCGCGCGGCCAGGCTGCCAGGAACTGCACCGGCGTGCCGTCGGCCAGCTCCAGCTGCATGGCGGCGGTGTCCTCGATGTCACCAAAGCCGTGCCGCGCCGTGGCGCTGCCGTCGAGAAGCCGCAGCGGCTGGCCGCAGAGCCAGCGGATGCGATCGAGCATGTGGACGCCATTGGTAAAGGCCACGCCCCCCCCGGCGCGGGCCATCTGCATCATCCAGGCCGGCAGCGCCCCTTCCACCAGGGGCTGGACGATGCGATCTTCGACGGCGTAGATCGCTCCTAGTCTGCCCGCCTCCACCCACTCTCGAGCCCGCACCATCGGCGGATAGAAGCGATGCGTCATCTCCACCATGACGATGCGGTCGCTGTCGGCGGCAACTTCGGCAATACTCTCGGCACCGCGCAGATCGATGGCCAGCGGCTTCTCGACGAGCACGTGTTTCCCCGCCCGTAGCGCCTCGGTCGCGACCAGCTCGTGATCGTCGTGCGGCAGACAGATGGAGACGGCGTCGATATCGTCGCTGGCGATGAGGTCGCGCCAGTCCGCTGCGGCGCGGACCTGAGGGGGCAGTTCCCGCAGCCTGTCCCGATCGACATCGGTGGCCACCACGGCCGCAAGAGTCGGCACCTGCTCGCACACGCGCAGATGCTGGTATCCCGTATAGCCCATGCCGATAATACCCAGACGAATCATAACTCAGGCCTCCTCGCCCGTGCGCACCGGGCGCGAAAAGGCACGGGCCGGATTGGCGATGAGCATCCTGTCGATGTCACTCTTTTCTACACCTCGTTCGGTCAGCATAGGAATGAAAATCTCCAGCAGGTAGCCGTACCCCTTGCCGCCGTGGGCCTTTAGGTGATCCAGCATGCAAATGTCCTCGGAGAGCAGGATCTGATCGACAAATCCCTCGCGCACAAGGGCTGCAACGTTGTCGGCGCGCACCGCCTCCGGCTGATAGTCCAGATAGCCGATATTGTCGATCTCGACGTAGACCCCCTGCTCCACGAGCGGCAGCAGGTGCTCGACTCCGCGGCGGTCGCCCAGATGTCCGATGATGACCCGTGCCGGATCGGTGCCGAATTCCCTCAGCATGGCGATCTGCTCCAGCGCCAGCGTGCCCCAACGGGTCGTGTGCGTCGATATGACCACACCGGTGCGAGCCTGTGCCAGCGCCGCCGCGCGAAACACGCGCTCCTCGGCCGGCTTGATATAGTGGCGCCCCGTGCCGATCTCGCCGATAAAACCGGCGCGGATGCCGCTGTCGCCGACACCTTTCTCGATTTCACGCACGAGGATGTCGGCCAGCCCGTTGCTGGTGCATTTCTCGACCTCTGCCGGATAGCCGAAGTCGCGATACCAACCGGCCCCCATCACCACGTGGACACCCGCGGCTTCGGAAATCCGTGCCAGCGCCCCCGGATTGCGACCGATCTCATCGACCGTCACATCGCAGATCGTGCGTCCTCCGGCCTGTGTGAAGGCCAGAAGCTCGTCGACCACCAGATCCTCGTCGTCGATGACGTAGCCGTAGCCCCCATAGTGGTCCATAGCGTCGATCTGCAAATGCTCGTGCGTCTGGGTGACGCCCATCTCGACGGGATCGATCGGACCCCGCACGGTGATCACCTCGCGCTGCTGGTTTGACATGATGACTCCGCTTCCTGTTGGGTACCGACGATCCGTGTCGCGATAGGATGGCGAACGGGATCTGTTTTATCCCGCCTCTGGGTTCCCACGGGTCAACCGACTGACGACGACGAAGACCAGCCCGTTGCCGATAAGCGCCCAGCTGCCGATATCGATAGTCTTCTTCATATATCCGATCAGATCGGCGAAGCTGTTCCCCGCCAGCATCGGGAAAAACGGACTGAGGACCAGAATGATGCCCAGGCCGACGATCAAACCGCTCACCGCCCCCTGGCGCGTGCCCCACTTGAAGTAGAGCATATCCACCGTCATGGGCAGCAGCTGGGTGGAAAAGGCGATCGCCAGCAGTCCCAGAACGACGATCATCCCCAGCGGATTGCTCTCGCTGCGCCGGCTCACCACGACGATAAATAGAGCGAGAAGAGTGGCCGCAGCGATGATGGCGCGCCCCACCCAGGTGCGCTCCTTCTGACTGGCCTGCGGGCGCAGGAACTGATCGTATACGTCGTGCGTGAGCAAGGCGGACAAAGCGTGCAGATTGGAGTCGGCCGTGCTCATCGCCGCCGCCATAATGGCGATCAGGATAATGGCCGCGAGCACGGCACCCAAAGGCCCGAACAGCGCCGGCAGATGATTTTTGAGCACGACGACGAGAATCTGATCGAAGGATCCCGGCGTCGTGCCCACCGCCGGGTTGGGCAGCAGCGCCCCCGCCTCATTCGTGTAATAAGAGCCGTTGGTGTCCAGCAGCGGGTAGAGCACCTGGCCTCCCAGACCCACGAGCATGACGCCGAAGAAGAAACAGAGCGTCAGCACCACGGCGAAGATCAGCGCGCTGCGACGCAGCACCGCGGTCGAGCGCGCCGCGTAAAAGCGCATCCACTGCGCCGGCTGGACCATGGACCCCACCGAGGCAAAGACCGAAGCGGTAAACAGCATCTCCGGTGTCCAGCGGCCGGTAGTGCCCGGCACGGACAGCGACTTGGGCGGCAGCTTGGCGACGGCGGCGAAGAACTCGACCGGACCACCGAGCACGGTTACGGCACAGAATCCGGCCAGCAGCATGCCGCCGACCAGGAGGCCGCCCTGCACCACGTCGGTCCAGGCGACCGAGCGCATGCCCCCGACCATGATGTAGAGCATGGTGACCAGAGCCAGCAGGATGGCGCCGGTCTCAAATGCGTCCCGGCCGGGGAACAGCTGCTCGGAGAGGATGCCCCCCGCCTGAATCTGGATGACGACATACGGCACCGCGTAGAGCAGGCCGATCAGAGCGACCAGCAGACGCAACCCCAGTCGGCTGCCATAATGTGCGGTGATCATATCGGCGGGCGTGACGTAGCCATTTTCCCGACCGATGCGGCGAATGCGCGCCCCCAGAAGGTAAATCGCGGCGCCGGCCAGGGGCACGTTGAGACTGAAGAGCGAAAAGACCACGCCGTCGCGGTAGACCATGCCCGGCGCCCCCAGCAGGGCAAACGAGCTGAAAAAAGTGGCCATGATCGTCAGCGAAGTGACGATCCAGCCCTGCGAGCGACCGGCCAGATAGTAGTCCTCCTCACTTTCGGCGCGGCGGCGACGGTATCCCTGAATGCCAAAGATCAGAAGCAGCGCCAGATACAGACCGAGGACGATGTGCGGCATGCTGCCGAGGGGAGTGGTATCAGGCATCATCCCCCCCTTTCCAATAGGCGGTGTACGCGCGGATGATGACGCTCAACTGCACGGCGTACCAGAGCAATCCCCACAGGTAGATGACCGGCAGACCGCCGAGTGTGAAAGTGGCGCTAGGGTCGCCGGGATCCGGGTTGATCAAATAGAGTCCCGGCCCTGAGCCCATGACCATGGCCAGCAAAAAGAGCAGGACGAGCAGACGTTTTTCAAATGCGGCGTTCATAGCGTTGGCTCCAGTCTTTCCATCTCCTATTCCTCCCACAAGCTTCCATAAAGAAGTCCCCGCAGGCATCGCTCACCAGCGGGGGGTCGATCGAAATCGGAAACATCTGTCAGTTTCGCAGAACTTCCACCTTGATCGAATCGGCAACCACCGAACCGAAGACGCCGATGCCGTCCCCTTCGATATCGAAAAGCGGTTCGTGGAAATTGCCGTCGTCCTCCTGCACATCATCGAAAGTCTGCAAAAAGTGCATGTAGTTTTCATCGACGGCATAAATCCTCACCGTATATTCGCCGTAGAACCAGAAGAAAAACCAGAACAGATCGGCGCGCGACTGCCCCGCGCCATCGGGCGTATTTTGGATCCAGTCCCGCTCGTAGTCGAAATCGTGGATATCCTCATCGACGTCCTGCGGCGTCTCGTCTGTGAACGGATTGTCGTAGATGAAGTAATCGCTGCCGATATTTTCGGGGTCCGGGCGAATGCTCACTACGTACATAGTGGTCCCGGGAGAGCGCTCCAGGGTCAGTTCGAAATTGACCGGCTCCCCATCCTCGGTCAGCGGTCGATAAGGTGAGCTCTGGGGGGTTACACCGACAATTTCAAACCCCTTTTCGGGCACCGTTGTCGTCGCCCGCGCCTGCAATTCTTTGCCTTCTATCGTCGCCCGCACTTCCAGGGAATAACTTTTGCCGTGTTCAATGACCAGGTCGTTTCCCCTGTATTCGAAAAAACTGTCTCTGAAATTCTCCCCCGGATGGTAGCTCAGTTCGTATTCTTTGCCGCTGCTCTCATCGGTGATCCTGACGTCCGCCTCGCTGTCGTCGAGCGGCAGTCTGAGCGTTTGCAGATTGGCATCGACTTTGAAATTCCTCGATATCCTGATTCTCTCAACCCCGGGGCCCGGCTGCAAAAATCCCTCGATGACGATTCTCGGCTCGTAACTCTCGTTGCCCACTGCTACCTTGCCCTCCCCACAGGCCAGGAGCAGCGTCGACAGGAGAATAGCGAATCTGCACAGTATGCGCCCGCTGGAAAAAAGCGCCGCGTTCGAGGAATATCTCCAATCTCGTGAATTGCTGCTATTTATCGTTTGCACGCTCGCATCCTCTCAAAACTTGATATTGATGCCCAGAGTAGGCAGCAGGGGAAACATCGACTGTTCTTCGACGTCGGGAATGCCGTTTTTATATCCGTAGTCGATAAACCACACATTTTTGCGATTGCCCGCATTGAAAATTTGCAGATAGGGCGCCATGGACCAACTCTCAAACTTCCTCTCATAGGTCAAACTCAGGTCCAGCCGCCCGTAATAGGGCAACCGCACATCGTTGATCCGCGTCGGTGCATATTGCGCTGTGTCGTGCGGGGTATCGGGATCTGCAAGTATGAGGTAGCCCGAGCCCGGTTCGGTGAAGGGCTGTCCCGTCGAGTAGACCAGATTGATTCCCAGCTTCCACCTCCCCCGATCCCTCTGTTTTTTTTGCCCCTTCAGCTTGCGCAGCGCATTTCTCACATCGACGTTGCCCACCAGATTGAATGTCGAAGTGCGGTCGTGCCGGGGAGCGAACTCTCGCCCCTGGTTTATGTCGGCAAATTTGTAGCGGGTTTTTGCCAGCGAGTATCCCAACCAGCCCGATACCGCTCCCACATCCTTGCGCAATAGCACCTCGAAGCCCAAAGAATGCCCTCCGCCACGATTGAAAAGCCCTTTGGTATCGGTGAAGATAGGTCGACTATCCTCGTCGAAGCCACTTTCCTCCAGTTTGGTGAGAAAGGTCTGGTTGAACTCGTATATGTTGTCGTAATCCTTGTAGAAAGCCTCCACCTCGATCTGGTAGTTGCGCGCCATTTCCCGCTGATAGCCCACGATGAAGTGCCCGGAGTCCGACTCTTCCTGGAACGAGTTGGCCGTCGTCCAGATATCCGTGGCGATAAAGCGCGGTACCCGGTGCAGATACTGGTGGTAGAGACCGGTGGCCAGCTTGAGATTGGTCTTGTCGGTCAGTCGGTATTTGAGCGAAAAACGCGGATCCATATTCTGGAAGGTCTTGTCGGATTTGAACAGATTATAGCGCACACCGCCCTCGATATCCCATTGCGGAGAAGGGCGCCAGCCGTTCTTGATGTAGAACACGTAGTGTTCGGGACGGCTGGCGACATCGATCTTGCCCCCTGGAAAATCCTGATCGAAGCGGACGTGCATATTTTTCTGTTCAAAACCGAATTCGGCCACCAGCGCCTGGGAGTAGTGATACTCCATATCTCCCTTGAAGGTGATGTCCGAAACAAAGTTGCGCTCTGCTACTTCCACCTCGTCGAAGGTGAAATCCGACGAAAAGCGACTGCCCGTCGCCCAAAAATTGCCAAAGAGCAGCGGCGAGAACACCCGCGTCCAGCGCACGCTGCCCGTCTTGTTGCCCCAGTCGGCCCGAAAACCGGTCTCCTCCGAGGCCCCCTCGTTGAAGATCACCTTGAGAAAGTCGCGTCCTCCGTAGCCGCTGATGGTCAGCTTGTTTTTCTCGTCCACATCAACAAACGCCTTGAGGTTGCCGTCGTAGAAATAGTAGTCGGGGATATCATCCAGACTCTTGCCTATGGTCTGGTCGAAATAGGTCCGCCGCACCGATCCAGACAGCGATCCCTTGCGCCCCATAGGCATCTGCAGAGTCGTTTTCGCCGACAGCAGACTGACGGCCGCCGAGCCGGTAAATTCCTCTCTATTGCCGTCCAGGTTGGTCACATCCAGAATCGATGACAGCCGCCCCCCGTACTCGGCCCCAAATCCTCCCTTGGACAGTTCCACCTGCTTGATGGCGTCGGTATTGAAGGTGGAGAAGATACCAAAGGCGTGTTCGGGATTGTACACGTCCGTGCCGTCGATCATATAGAGATTCTGGTCCGGCGTGCCGCCGCGCACGTAGAGCGCCGAAGAAAAATCCGACAGCGGCAAAATGCCCGGCAACGTCTGCAGCGCGCGCAGCAGATCCGCCTCGGCAATCTGGGGAATCTGACTCACCTGACGGTGCGAAAGCCGGATCTCAGAAATCGGCTTTTTAAACAGCTTCTCCACCGTTTCTATGGAGTCGACCCGCACCACCGTCTCCTCCGCCTCCAACGCCTCCCAGGCCATTACTACATTCAGCCTCAGATCCACTCCCGAACCCACCTCTATCTGCTTCTTGAAGGTCTGGTAGCCGATATAACTGCATACCAGTGTATATCTATCCGCCGGTACCTTCGGGATCACGTAATAACCGCTCGCATTGGTGCTGGTACCCACCAGAATACCCTCCAGATACACATTGGCGATAATCAGCGCCTCGCCGTCTGCCTCGTCATACACAAAACCGCTGATAGACCCTGTGGCCACCTCGCCGGCCCCACTTTCCACCGCCAGTAGCGAGCACACCGCCAAGCACAGAAAAAATCTCATTCCCCCTCGTTTTTCTTTTCGTTTACGCCTGCAGTACAGAAGCGAAATTCGAACGAACACCAACGTACTAAAAAGCCGGTATCGATACAACTCCAGTTGCATGGACCAATCGCACCCCAATCGTTTCGGTTATCTTACCTTGCAGTAGCTCGTTTGGCATTTTAGCTTCTGTAAAATTGGGACCAAAGAATAACAATATTGGAGAATGAGTGAAGACTCCGCGCCGTGCTGCCGTGCTCTTCCTGTTTCTGGGGGAATATCAAACCCCGACGAGATGAAATGAAAGATCCTCTCCTCATTTGCAACGACGACGGCATCCAGATGATCCACCACTGTCCCATCGGCGGTGCAGAGCGGGCTGTGAGGGATTGGGTGGACTTCTTCCTTCAGGATTGTCGCGTCGATCTCTTCGCGTTCTGTACCGCGCGCCCTGACAAGACGCATCACGAGTCGAACGTGGGCGAACGCGACTTCGCTGCGCTGGACATCGCCCCGTCGCAATCGCAGCGCCACTACAAACAGATCCTGGACGAATTTCGCGACTCTGGCACCGACATCCTTCACGTCGTCGCCGACCAGGTCCATCGGCGCGGAAAGCGCGTTCTCGCCTCTGCACGTATGTCGGATGTGCATCACGCCAGCACTCTCTACGACTTCCTGACCCCGCAGTTCATGCGCGACCATCCCGAGTGGCGCATCCGGCACCCCGACGGTTCACCGGATGTTGCTATGGACTACGCGCACGAGGGCGTGCGCGCACACAGGATGGCGATTCTGGCAGAACTCGCCGAAAACTACGACATCGACGGAATCGAGCTCGACTTCATGCGTTCGTGCCGTTACTTCGCTCCGGACGAAGCTGAGCAAAATCGGGGCATCCTGACGGAATTTGTGGGACAGATTCGCCAAATGCTGGAGCGCGTCTCGCAGGAACGGAGTCGCCGTCGATTCATTCTGGGCGTGCGCACCCCTCCCAGTCTCGGAGAGTGCCCCGGACTGGGCCTGGACCCCAATGCCTGGATTGCCGCCGGTTGGATCGACTACGTCACCCCGTCCGATTTCATGTGGTTGGACTATGGAACGCGTGTGGAGGAGTTTGCCGCACTGTGCCGGGGGACCGGATGCGGCGTATATCCCTGCCTGAACCCGTTTGCCGCCGAGTGGGTCGATCACCGCGCCATCAACAGCTACACTCCCAGTCCCGTCAACTTCAACCGACGCATCTTCTTCTCCGAGGAGCACATTCGCGGCCTGATCAGGAACTACTATGAGTGGGGGGCCGACGGTATCTACTCCTTCAACTTCTGCTGCGAAACGATGGACAACATCGACTGGGTGCGGCGCACGCACCAGGTTGTAAGAGAACCCGCTTCGGAGAGATCGGAGAAGACCGCTTCGTACTTCTTCCTCCCGATCTGGCGATCTGACCGATCTCCTTCAGGAGGAGACCAGACCTGGCGTACCATTCATCTGGAACGAGGCGATTCTGCGAGAGCCGCTTTCCGCTTTCGCATGGCAGACGGACGCGAGGGCCAGCCATTGGTCGGCCGTCTTCGCTTTCGCGTCTACAATCTCCACGAATCAGAGGAACTCGATCTGGACATCAACGGCACGCCGATCCCCCATGAGGCGATTATCGAGCGCCGCAAGACCAACATCCACATCGCCGCCGAAAGGCGATACCCCGGTATGCACATTCCCCCGCACATCGCCTACGAAATCGATCTGGGCAGGTCTCCCCCAATGCGCGGCGACAATGAGTTGGGGTTTATCGTCTCTCGTCCCGATGCCTCGATTGAAGGAGAGATCATGATCGAAGCTCTCGAAATAGACGTCGGCTGGACCGGTCACTCACAGACGGTCGGCTATCCCCTTCAAACCGACCCGGGAAAGGCCATCTGATTCGCCATAGCGACCACACTGCTGTTCGCTCTCACGGGGAATTTTTTTAGGAGAAAATCATGTCACCACGGGAATACTTCTGCGCCATCATGCGCTACGACTCCGTCGACCGGTTGCCGGTCCTGGCGCTGGAGCCGTTCGAACAGACCGCCATTGCGCGCTGGCACAGTGAAGGGCTGCCGGACGGCGTCCATCCCGTGGAGTTTTTGGGCATGTCCACCCTCGTCCAGGTGCCGCTGGCCTTTGGGCCGATTCCGGCATTCGAGCAGAAGATCATCTCGGAGGATGCCCACTACGTCGTCCAATTGTCTAACATGGGCGCGACCATCCGCAGGCGCAAGGACAACCCCACGATGTTCTACGGCCACATCGACCACCCGGTCAAAACCGGCGACGACTGGCAGAAATACAAGCAGCGGTTTCAGTCCTCTTCACCCGGACGACTGCCACGCGACTGGCAGACAAACGTGGCCCCACGCCTCAATGCTTCGGTCGATCCGGTTGGCATCTGTTTCTTCCCCTTCTTCTTTCGCCTCGGTTTCTACGCGATGGGCATGGAGCGTTTCCTGACCGCATTCTACGATGATCCCGAATTGATGCACGACATCTTCTCTCACTATAGCCGCTTTGTCATCGAGCTGATCCGCCCGGTACTCGGCACAGTGAGGCTCGATTTCGCTATGTTTGGCGAAGACCTTGCGGGGAAGAACGGTCCCTTGATCTCGCCGGAGATCTACGAAGAATTCTGGTACCCGTATCAGGACCCGATCGTCGACCTGCTGCGCGACCACGACGTGCCCGTGATCTGCCAGTGGAGCGCGGGACAGTTCGACAGCCTGCTGCCCGGCATGATGGACCACGGCTTCAACTGCACGTGGCCGCTGGAGGCCATGGCCGACATGGACGCCCCAACGCTGCGCCGGCGCTTCGGTCGCAAGCTCCTGGTAGGCGGCAACATTCCCAAGGAGGCCGTCATCGCCGGACCGGAGGCCATTGACAGGGAAATCGACCGACTCATGCCTTTGATACGCGAAGGGGGCTTCCTACCGGCGCTCGACGATATGGCATCGCCCGACATGCCGTTCTCGCACTACCGGCATATGATCGAGAGACTTCAGTCCATCACACTGCCCTAGCTCTTCCAGAAAGATGAACGTATGAGAGACTCCACCATGCTCGCTCATTTCAAATGGAAGCGGGATCCTGCCAATCCGATATTGCCACCCGATGCGAATTCGGCGTGCGAGAGCACGCGCTGCATGAATCCGTTCGTGGTGAGAGTCGGAGACGATTACCGTCTCTATTACTCCGGAGGAGATACAGAAGGACACCAGCGCATCTGCCTGGCAATCGCCCCCGTCGATGCGCCGAATTGTTTCACGCGACACGGTGTGATCCTCGAACTGGGAGAAACCGGTCGTTTCGATTCCAAATGGTGTGTGCTACCGTGCGTGCATCGCTTCGGACCTAAATGGCACATGTACTACAGCGGTCACGAGGGAACCGATCTCGGACTCCAGTCATTCCCCGGCATCGGCCTGGCCGTCAGCGAGGACGGCATCCACTTCCGGAAATATTCCCCCGATCCGGTGATCACTGGCGATCAGATAGAAGGATTCCCCGACAACAGAGGGATTGCGGGAGGGGGCACCATCCTGGAAGACCCCCAGGCGGACGGAACAGTGTGCTATCGGATGTACTACACGCTGGCAGTCGGCAAAAAGAATCCCGACGTGTGCATCGACCAGGAGAAACACTGCGCTGTTTGCCACAGTACGGATGGCGTCCACTGGACCGATCACCGGCTGATCATGAGCCCCAGACGCGACGTTCCCAATGAAGATATCGCCGTGGCGGCCCCCTTTGTCTGGCGAGAGGGCGATCTCTATCGCATGCTGTATTGCGGTATTGGAACGCGCTGGGGCTACTATTCGATATCCCAGGCCGTGAGCGAGGATGGCTACGCCTGGCACTGCGGGGAAGGGGATCAGAATCTGGCGCTGACCCCCGACGAGAAATCTCCGTGGGAATCCCAGATGGTCGAATATCCCTGCGTAGTCGGAGAAGGTGATCACCTGCGGCTATTCTACTGCGGCAACGGCTACGGCGCTACGGGCATCGGCACGGCCGTAACAGAAGTGACGGATTTCCGGCAGCGTCGATAGAAATCCTCAGTCCGGCAGCACAGCGAGGATCTCTCCCATCGCCTGCTTGTATTTACCCAGTGCCTTGCGACCCGCAGATGTCAGGGCGAAAGTCGTGCGCGGTCGCCCGTCCACAAGACTCTTTTCCGCGCTGACGATGCCTCCTTCCTCCAACCGGGTCATCTGGACGGAGAGGTTCCCCTTGCTCATCCCGCTCTGGCGCAGCAGATACATGAAATCCGCTCGCCCCAGAGCCGCCAGCAGCACCAGCACCCTCAGGCGTGCCGGCTCGTGCAATAGGACATCGATCTCGGGAACGATTTGACCTTCCGTCATCTATGCATCCTCCTCGAACTCAGCGCTGGCACGCAGAAAGCGCACCATGAGCACCGCTCCCGACAGCGTCAAGGCCATACCGCTGGCGAGCATCGGCATGGCCGGCCCGAACTGCAGCGCGATAGTAGCCGCGCCAAAAGAGACCATCAGTAGTGCATACACCACAAAACGCCGCGCTCCGGTGAGTTGAACCGCGATCAACGCGCCCACGCCCAGCAACATCGCCGGCAGTCCCGGAATGAAACCGGCGACCCAATAACCCTCTTCGATACTCGCCACCCGCAGATACAGGAACATGCCAACCCCCAATAGAAAAGCGCCGACGCAAAGTGCGAATGTCACCTTCAAGCCCGTCCGCGTCTTTTCCTTGCGAGCCTGCGAAAACTCGACATAGCCGGCTCTCGGCTCCACCAGCTTTCGGCGAAATGGTCCCCACAGCGGCACCAGGATAGGCGGAACGACAGACGCCAGGAGCACCTGGTGGAGCCCCCAGCCGATACCGACCGCCAGCAGAGCAACCCCACAGAAAATGTCCAGCAGACCATCATCCCAAAAAGCCTTGAACAACCGGGTCTCGATCTGCGGCGAAGCCTCGGACATGATAAAACCTCCTTAAGTTTATAATACAAACCAGGTTTATGATATAAACTTAGTTTATATCATAAACCTTGTCAACATTAAATGTGCCATGCACTGGTGTGAGGGGGCAAAAAAGCGCCATATTAAGTATTCCAGAACCAGAATCGACCGGAGAGTCAACCGATGAGCATCTCTGAAACCAACCAGCGCCGACTGGAATTCCTGAAGGACATCTACGAAGTCTCCACCGCCTGCTCCACCAGGAGCTACATCTGGGGCGGCCTCACCATAGACATATTCGAGGGGAAATTTCTGCGCGAACACGGCGACATAGATGCCTTCACCGCCAATCTGCTCGACCTGCTCGACGAACTCATCGCGCATTACGAAAAACGGGGCTATCGGACCAAATTCATCGAAGAATACCACATGTTCGAAATATGGAAAGACGACCTGCACGCCAGCTTCAACCGCCTGGAAACCGCCAGTGGCGTTGCCATGTGGAGGCACATCGGCGAGCACGGGACCGTATACTTCCCGTACAGCTGGTTGGATGATACTCCGAGGGATTTCTACGAAACAAAAGTCTACACCTCCGGAGTCGAGTTCGAATACGCCATAAAGAGCCACGTAGGCCTGCTCTCTCCAGTCTGGAAGCCGCGAGAAAAGGACCGCAATGCAGTTCAATACCTTGAGAGAGTTATCGAAAGGGACGGACTCAGCGTTGAAGAAATCCTCAAAAACATCTGGAGCTTCAACCCCTTCTGGGTCGAAAAAGGGTATGCGGAATTCGCCATGCCCAGAGTCGCGTGGCCGCTCTCTCCGACGAGCTGACTGACAGCATCGTGCGCTTAACCAAAACTCTGATCGACGGCCAGGAGAGCGATTCGTCTACAGCTGCAAAATTCCAATCCCCCAACCGACGAGGTGAACTATGTATTCGGCCGGCACGACCTTCAAGCTCAAACCGGGCAACTATGCTGATTACAAGAAAGCGCACGACGAGCTGTGGCCCGAGATGGCCGAGGCGATGCGCGTCAACGAAGTCAACATGGTGATCTACCACTACCACGACCGGCTCTTCCTCTACGTCACCGCCCCCTCCCAGGAGCACATGGCACGCAGCCACCGGGGGCCGACAGCCGATCGCTGGGCCGCGTACATGGCGACCATGATGGAGACGGACGAGGAAGGAAAATCGATCGTCGAAGAGCTGGAAGAGGCGTTTGCGTTCGGATCGTTTAAAACGGAATAGCGGCATATGGGTAACGACGAAACTGGAAATAGCGCATCGAAACAGTCCCGCAAGATGGCCTTTGGCCTGTTCGACTATGCCGCCTTCATAAGCTTCTTCGCCTACGCATCCGGGTCGGTCGTCATCCCGGTCGCCCTGGTTTCTCTGGCCCGCGATCTCGATTTCTCCCTCGAAAGCGGCGGCATGGCCGCCGGCGGCGCCCTCCACCTGGGGCGCACCATCCCCATGGTCGCCGCCATGCTCCTGTGCGGCTTTGCCGCCGGACGCTGGGGCAAGCGGCGCACCTTTGGCATGTCCGTGATCCTGATGGGCGCCGGTATGGGACTCTGCGCCCTGGCCCCCGCCTACGGCATCCTCTTCCTCGCCCTGGTCGTGGCCGGCATCGGCGAGGGGGTGATCGAAGGCCTGGCCACCCCGTTCGTGCAGGACCTGCACCCCGAAGAGCCCGGGCGCTACATCAACTTCGCCCACGCCTTCTGGCCGATCGGCGTCCTGGCAACCGTGCTCGTCTCCGGCGCCCTCCTCTCCCTCGGCGTCTCCTGGCGATTGATCATCGGCGGCGTCTCGGCTCTGACCCTGATCCCGGCGGCCATTATGCTCCTGCCCTCCCGCAGGGGACGCGAATACCCCGAGCGCCCGGAGCCGCTCCACTGGAAGACCGTCTGGGACCACGCCCTTGCCATCATCCGCATCCCCCGCTTCTGGCTGTTCTACGCCGCCATGTTCGTGGCCGGCGGCGGCGAGTTCTGTCTCACCTTCTGGTGCGCCAGCTACATCCAGCTGAACTTCACCCCCTCTCCCTGGGCCGGCGGCGTCGGCACCGCCTGCTTCGCCTCGGGTATGATGCTCGGGCGCGCCGGCTGGGGCTATCTGATCAAACAAGACCAACTCAGAGCCCTCGTCTTCTTTTCGGCGCTGGCCGGCACCGCCATCACCCTGTTCTTCCCGGTGCTGACCCATCTGTGGCTGTTCTTCGGCCTCCTCTTTCTGGCCGGCATCGCCACCGCTCCGTTCTGGCCGAGCGTGCAGAGCTACTCCGCCGACCGCCTCCCCGACCTCGACACCACCATGCTCTTCATCCTCCTCTCCTGCGCCGGCGTCCCGGGCTGCGGCTTCTTCACCTGGCTGATGGGCTACATCGGCAACCGCAGCGGCCTAGGTGCCGCCTTTTACCTGGTACCGATGTGCTTCTTCATTCTGGCGTTGCTCATAGGGTACGACTGGTACGCCTCGAAATTCTCCCAACCGGAAAAATTGAGACATAGAGAAAATGCTCACTAGCAGAGAGCGATTGGGGCGGCTCTTCAACGGCGAGGATATCGACCGCGTTCCCATCTGGCTGCTGTTCCCCTATTTTCCATCCGCATCCTACGCCGATATATGGGAGAACTCTTCTTATCGACCGATCCTTCAAAAGGTCTACGACAGCACCGATATCATCGAGCGCCGCCATTTCGACATCGGTTTTTGTTTCAACGCGCATCCCGATATCCGCTGTGAATCCCACCAGTCGATAGAAGACGAGAATACCGTTTCCGAGCGACGCATCAGCTATGGGAACATCGAGCTGCGGAACTCCGTCACCAAAGGAGAGAGCGGGTCGTTTGTCGAGCCCTTCGCCAAAAAGATAGGCGACCTGGAAAAGCTGCTGGCCATGCCCTATCGGCAGGCGGAACCTCAGGTCGATTGGTTCTTCAAAGAACAGGAGAAGTTTGGCCAGCGGGGACTGATGGCCGCGGATCTGGGTGATCCCCTGAGCGTCTTTCACGGACTGTGTAGCGAGACCGATTTTGTCCTGTGGTGTTATGAAGAGACGCGGAAAGTCATGGACTTCCTGGATGCGATCTCCGCCAGAACGCTGAGTGCGTACAAATTTCTGTTAGAGCGGGGAGTCGCAGATATCTACTGGATTTCCGGGTCGGAGTTTGCCTGTCCACCCATGCTACCGCCCGCATATTTCGACAGGTTGGTGGTGAGATACACCAAACCACTGGTGGACCTGGTTCGCAGCTATGGGAAGAAGACGATGATTCACTGCCATGGGAAGATCGGGACAGTGCTGAGTGGCCTTGCCGCCATAGGGACAGACTCCCACCACCCTCTCGAAGGTCCACCCATGGGAGACTGCACGCTGAGCCAGGTCCGTCAGGTTCTGGGCGAGAGGACAATACTGGCTGGCAACATCCAGCTCGGCGACCTCTGGAGCGCGACCGAAACGGAAACGGAAGATCTCGTAAGACGGACCATAGAGGAGGGCAAGCAGGGCCCTTTCATATTGTCGATTACGGGAGGACCATCCGCTCCGCAGATCGATGAGAGGGTGGTAAAAAACTATCTGAAAATCATCGAGACGGCGCTGGACGCTGGAGGCTATTGAGCCTCCCCGGCCTCCGAGGTGGATGTGGATATCCTCAACAACACCCCGCTACTGGACATAAAATCCTACATTCACACCCTCGGTTCAGTCGCCGATTCCACCTCGGGCTGGATGACCGCCACCCCGGAGGATATCGCCCAAAAGCGTTCCGATACCCGTTTCACCTATACCCAGCTCTGAGCTGACGCCTCCGGGAATGACCATTGCGAGGTCCCCTCCGGGCCGTCGCGACAGAGAGATCATTGACACAGAGAGAAATCCTTGTTGGATTACTCTGTTGGAACCGCAAGTCTCCGCATCGATTTTCACCGAATTTGATCTGCCGTAGACGCCGGTTTCGCCCCAGATTCATTCTTGTCGAACCCTTTGCAGCCCACCCGGAATACCGGGAGAACGAAGGCTGCCGAATTTGACGTAGTCCCATTATCGGAGGACAGGAGGAGTGACATGGCTAAAGCAATACGCGTCGGCATCGTCGGTTGTGGCAAGATCTCGGAAGCAGACCACATTCCGGGATATCTGGCAGCAAAAGGCTGCAAAATCACCGCCCTGTGCGACACCCGCCCCGAGCGCATGGCCGCCGTACAGGAGAAATTCCCCGCACTGAAGGATGCCGTCTGCTTCGCAAAAGACAAGGACCTTTTCGCCTCCGGGCAGGTAGATGCCGTCTCCATCTGCACCCCCAACGACTGCCACTACCCGCAGACCATGGCCGCCTGCAAGGCCGGGCTCCACGTGCTCTGCGAAAAGCCGATGGCCGGCAGCCTCGAGCAGACCACCCGGATGATCAGCGCCGCCAAAAAGGCCGGGATTGTGCTTCAAATCAACCAGAGCCTGCGCTACAGCGGCGAGTATCAGGCCGTGGTCGATCTGGTCGCAAAAGGGGCTATCGGCGAGCCGTTCCACGCCCGCTGCATCCGCGGCGGCAACGGCACCCCCAATCAAAACTGGTCCCCCGGAGCGGACTGGTTCGTGCAAAAGGCGCACGAGGGCGGCCTGCTCGTGGACATCGGCATCCACATGGCCGACCTGATGCGCATGGTCATGGGCCCGGCCGACACAGTGGCCGGCGTGGTCGACACCCGTCTCGACCACATCGACGTCGCCGACAACGTCAATGCCCTCATCCGCTACAAAAACGGGGGCACCGGCATGCTCGAGCTGTCGTGGACCATGCCGGGCGGAGCCGGCTTCTTCGAGGTCTACGGCACCAAGGGCAGGATCCGCATGGGCTTTTCCAAGGAGGGGACCGAACTGTGGCAGGATGGGAAGAAAGAGCCCACGACCTATCCCAAAGGCAAGCGGCGCAACAACAGCCAGCGCGTCTTCCAAGACGCCATTCTGGGCAAGGGGAAAACTCTGACCCCCGGAGAGTACGGCCGTCGGGCGTTGGCTATTTGTGCGGCCATACAGAAATCGAGCGACACCGGAACCATCGTCTCTGTGCGGCACTACAAAGGGGACGATGCGATCTGATCGCGAATTCCGTGTAAACAGCGCAGCTCCATCCGGGTGAACCGCCCTGCACTCGTTCCTCCCCAAACGGCTCGGAAGAGCCTGTAGAGCGGTTCACCCGATTTCAACATCCGCATATAATCGCACTGAAAGAGAGGAAACGAAAACATGAAAATCGGGGTCAGTTCGTACAGCTTCAGCCGCCTGGTGCGCTCGGGCGAGATGGCGCAGATCGACGTCATCGCCAAGACCAAGGAGATCGGCTTCGACGTCATCGAATTCTCCGCTATCTCCGTGCCCGAGGGCAAAAACCTGCCCGACTATGCCAAAGAACTCCGCGAAGAGGCCGACAAGGTCGGCATCGATATCGTCAACTACACCATCGGGGCGGATTTCCTCAGAGGGTCCAACGGTGACGTGCAGGCCGAAATCGAGCGCGTCAAAGGGGAAGTAGACGTCGCCGAAATCCTCGGCGTCCCCGGCATGCGCCACGACGCCTCCGGCGGCTGGCCCGCCGACCACGTCGGCCCCAAGAGCTTCGAGGCAGCCCTCCCGAAGCTGGCCGAGGGCTGCCGGGGTGTCACCGAGTACGCGGCGACAAAGGGGATCAAGACGATGGTCGAAAACCACGGCCGCTTCTGCCAGGACAGCATCCGCGTGGAGCAGTTGGTCACCGCGGTCGATCACCCCAACTTTGGAGTCCTGATCGACATGGGTAATTTCCTCTGCGCCGATGACGATCCCACGATGGCGGTCGGGCGACTCATGCCCTACGCCTTCCACTGCCACGCCAAGGACTTCCACGTCAAGCCCGGATCGGACATGAACCCCGGCAGCGGCTGGTTCGAGTCGCGCGCCGGCAACTACCTGCGGGGCGCCATCATCGGCCACGGCAACGTGCCGGTCCTCCACTGTCTCAAAATCATGAACAGAGAGGGTTTCCAGGGCGTGCTCTCCATCGAGTTCGAGGGGATCGAGGACGTGCTGATGGGCATCCAGGCCGGCCACGACAATCTGCGTCGCCTGGTCGCCATGGCGACCGCCTGAGGATATCTTTCGAGCGACAAGGGCCTGTGTGGAGATCCCCCATCCAACCGGATGGCAACCTTCCGCGCAGGCCCTTAATCGAAGAAAAGCAGAATTCCGCACTTCCGGAGAAAACCCTCGATGCCTCCCAAACCTCCGCCCGCCAAGGATCCATCGGATCCGCTTCCCTGCCGCGAACCGCTCTTTCCCACCCCCGATCCCACTGCGGAACCAAAAGAGTTTGCCGCCTGGCAGGATCGATCCCGCGACCGGCTGTGGCAGATGCTCGGCATTCCCCGGGAGCGGGTCCCCCTCCAGTCCGAATCGCGCGGCCAGTTCCGCCACAGCGACCTGATCGTCGAAAAGTGGATCTTCACCTCCGAACCCGGCTCCCGCGTCCCCGCCCTCCTCTACCGCCCCGCTCAGCCGCGGGAGCAGCGCCTGCCCGCGGTGGTGATGACCTTCGGCCACGGGGGTAGCAAGAGCCAGCCCGACTACAGCTACCCCGCACAGCTGTTCGCCAAACTCGGCATCGCCTGTCTGGCTCTCGACCCAATCGGCGAGGAGGAGCGCCATGCCAGAGGCGACATGGGTACCCGCGCCCATGACCCCGAACCGGTCCACAAATGCGCCCTGGCCGCCGGCCGGCTGATCATGGGCAAGCTGTCGTGGGACAGTATGCGCGGTCTGGACTTCCTCCTGACCCGCGACGACATCGACCCCGCCCGCGTCGGCGTCTCCGGCAATTCACTCGGCGGCGCCAAGGCCGGCTGGATGGCCGCTTTGGAGCCCCGTCTCTCCTTCGCCGTCGTCAGCGGCTGGGCCTTCGCCCCCATAACCGAAACCTGGGGCAAATTCTGCACGCGCATTCCCAACCAGCGCATGCGCGAGTGGATGACCTGGGATCAGTATCTGGCACTGGCCGCCCCGCACTGCGCCCTCCGCATCGTCAACGGCGACGCCGACGTCATCATCGACAAGGAAGACGACGGTGCCGCCTGGCGGGATATGGAACCCGCCGTCGACAGCGCCGCCCAAGTCTACGCCGCCCTCGGCAAACCGGACGGCATTCAGACCTGGTACGAAAAGGACGGGGGACATCGTCCCTACGTGGCGCGAGTGCCGAATCTGGCCTGGCTCGTCCGCCAGACGAAACCGGAGGACCGGACGCCCGAACAGATCCTGGATCTGCCCGAGATCAACTTCGGCGACTGGTGCCACCAGCACGGCTTCCAGCTCGAAAAGCTCTACGGCACGCCGCTCCATCTCCTCGGCGCCACCGTCGCCGATATGGGCATCGTCCCTCTACGGCGGGAGCAGCTCGCCGTCTTGTCGCCCGATGAAATCGGTCGTCTGGAATACACCATCGAAGGCTGGCTCGAGCAGATCGAGAGAAACCTGAAAGACGAACGATAAGATGGCCCGGTCATCGGCCGTCGGGATCCTATCGCAGGGATAGAGACTGTGGCGGAACTGGATAAAATCACCTTCATGGTCAAAATACGCGTCGTGAAGCGGGGAGAGGCCTTCTCCCCGCGCCCAGTCATCGTCCAGCGGCAGGGCAGCACCTTCAAAAGCATCTCGCTGGACATGAAAGAGGAGCTGTTCTACACAGAGGCAGCAGCGCGCGAGAATGGGATGGCATCGGTGAGGGAGAAACTGGAGAAACAGTTTCCCCGGACGGAAATCAAATTCGGCAGGAATCTGCCGACCATGCCGGCCATACTGCTCATAGACGATTCCCATATGGTCCAGGATATCGTCTCTTCCTTGCTCGAAGCCGAGGGGTATCAGGTCGAGGTAGCCGACGACCTGGCGCAGGGCGTGAAAAAACTCCGCGAGCAGAAATTCGACCTGCTCCTCGTGGATCTCAACCTGCCGGAAGTGAGAGGCGAAGCCGGCATCAAGCTGTTCCGGCAGCGCCTGAAGCTGGCCACCCCGATCATCGTCCTCTCCGGGGAGATCAAAGTGCAAACCGTCCTCGACATGAAACCTCTGGATGTGTCCGCTTTCGTCGCCAAGGGAGAGGATTTCGAAGAAAAGCTGATCGAGGAGGTAACCCGGATTCTGGTGGAGAAGGGAAGAATCCACGGCAGACTGGGATGACCCGCTATAGGCGAGCGCTTCTCACCGGAACGAGTAGCGCCGCCGGAGATTGGCAGTCCGCAAGAGGAGTAGATCGATCACCATCGGCTTCTGTGAGGGAAGATCACCTGTGAAAATCAGAGAAGCTACCGTCGATGATGCGGCCCGGATATACGCGGTCCACGCCTCCAACGACGCCACCGACGAGTGGGACGACCTGGCCGAGTGCCGGGAGCAGATCGCGCGGATGACCGATCTGGGGACCCCGCCCATTGTCGCCGAAATCGACGGCCACATCGTCGGCGAGATGAAGGTCTGGTGGGGCCAGGACATCCCCGAACTGGGCGGCGAAAAACAGGAGGACAGCCCGAGCGTCTTCGTCAGGGAAAACCCATAGTGAACGGAGAAAAACAATGACCACAGCCAACCTGTCCGACGGCACCCCTACGCCGCAGACCCTCTCGCTGCGCAAAATCTGGGACCGGGCGCCGCACAGCGCCTTTACCGATCTCCTCCGCCACGAAGATCGCTGGTGGTGCACCTTCCGCGAAGCGCCCGACCACGGGACCAGCATCGGCACGCTGCGCGTCCTCTGTTCCACAGACGGAGAGGATTGGGAATCGACGGCGACACTCGAAGAGCAGGAGGTCGACCTTCGCGATCCCAAGCTGTCAATAATGCCCGACGGCCGCCTCATGCTCATCGCCGGAGGCAGCATCTACGAAGGCGCCGAATATCGCACCCGGTCGCCGCGCGTCTCCTTTTCCGCCGACGGCCGCTCGTGGACCACGCCGCGCAAACTGTTGGCCGAGGACCATTGGCTGTGGCGCGTCACCTGGCACAAAGGCCGGGCGTACAGCGTCTCCAAACTCGGCGAGGGCGACCATCCGCGCCGCGCCTTCCTCTACACCAGCACCGACGGCATCGACTGGCGCTGGATCACCGAGTTCTTCCTGCCCGACGATATCTGGAACGCCAGCGAGACGACGCTGCGCTTCATGCCCGACGGCGAACTGATCGCCCTGACCCGCCCTCACTGGATCGGCACCAGCAATCCTCCCTACAAAAACTGGCAGTGGACGCGGATCGACGCGAATCTCGGTGGCCCCAACTTCATCCGTCTGCCCGACGGCGCCCTCTGGGCATCTGCCCGTGGTAGAAACGAGGACGGCAACAGCGCCACCGTCCTGGCACGCATGACCCGCAACAGCTACGAACCGGCGCTCTGCCTCCCCAGCGGCGGCGACTGCAGCTATCCCGGCCTGGTCTGGCACGACGACCTCCTGTGGATGACCTACTACTCCTCTCACGAGGGCAAAACCAGCATCTACCTGGCCCGAATCCGCCTGCGCTGACCGCCGGAATTCGCTTGACACTGTGCCACCGAACCGAATAGAGTACCTGATACGAGGCAAACCTGCTTCAACCCGAGAAACACAGGTGAAAATGGCCGGAAATACCGTGCAGATACGCCCGGTGAAGAAGGAAGACGCCGCCCAGATATGCGCCAACTGCTATTCGGCGAATACACTCGAACAGATCGAAGCACAGCTCGACGAAAACATCCGCGGGGCGGCCGAAGGCAAGCTCGTCCACCTGGTCGCCGAAGTGGACGCACAGGTAGTGGGCACGGCGATTCTCAGGCAACGGGAACACACATTGAAAGCTCATCGCGCTGAAGTGCTCGGTCTGGTAGTGAACTCGAACTACCAGAGACAAGGCATAGCTCGGCGCCTGGTGGAAGAGTGCGGCAATCGAGCCCTGGCGATGGGGATCGAAATACTGGAGATAGGCTGTCGCGGTGGAGAACCGGCCGAGGAGATATACCCGCGTCTGGGCTTTATCGAATGTGGACGTCTGCCGCGCGGACTTCGAGAATCCTGGGGAGAAGGGAAGACGTTCGATTCGGTGCGGTTTTACAAACCGCTGAAGTAGGGGAGACCGATCCCTCCAATCGAAAGGAATAAGAGATGGACAGAGAAGACGAACCGACCCCACAGGAGCAGGGCCAACGGGTCCCGCCCTCTCGCCGTCCGCCCGTAGCGATTGCGGTAGACAACCCAGAACCACCAAAAAAATCTTTTCTCCACAGAATCCTCCAACAGATCGCCACACTGTTCAGGCGCAAACCCCGGCCCGCGTAGGCCAGCCTGCTCCGCCCCCCGACAGAAGACCGCAGAGCACAACCCCCCGCAAAACTTGCTCTCAGAAGGGGAATTCTCCATCTTCGCAGTCGGATAGAGCTCCTCTTTCTCGAGGTATGTGCATGCCGGCAGATACAAAGAAGACCCGGGAACAGCTGATCGCCGAACTGGAAGTGCTGCGGCAGCAAATCGCCGCATCCGATATTTCCATCGCGGAGCGCGGGCGAGCTGCGGAGCGAGTGCGGGCCGAGGCGATGCTCATGCAGTCCAGCAACGACCTGTTGAAGGTAGTGGCGGTGATGTTCCAGGAGATGGTGAAACTGGGAATAAAAACGCCGGGCAGCAGCATCTCCTTCATCGATGAAGAAGCGGATCGGGTCATAAAATATCTCGCCTGGGAAAACCCCCGCCAATACGGCCTTTCGGGCCCTGATCTCGACGTCGAGGAAATCGACGAAGACACCGTCGTATTCACCGAAATCAGCCCTGTGCGCCCGGAAGATATTGCCCCGGAACGGAGGAATAGGCCGAGGTCTTCCAAACTGGTCCAAACCGCCGAATGGTGGGCCGATACGCTCGGGCAGCTCGGTTTCGATATCGATCTATCTGTGAACAATCTTTCCTTCCTGTCCGGGGAATGGTTCGCGACCAACGTCCCCTTTGAACACGGGACCGTCGGCTTCAGGGAGCGGGAATTCCGCGAAGAACACGTGCCCATCGTACAAGAGCTCACCGAAGGGTTGTCCCTGGGCTATCTCCGCTTCCTCGATTTCCAGAAGATAGACGAAGCACAGCGACAGCTGATCGAAGAATTGGAGAGAAAACTCCAGACCGCCGAACGCCTGAGATCGACGCAAAACCGACTCATCGTGCAGGAGAAAATGGCCTCGCTGGGCAGCCTGGTGGCCGGCCTGACCCATGAACTCAACACCCCACTGGGGGCGATCAAGAGCATGCACGACTCTCTGGTGAGGGCGGTGGACAAATTGAAGGCGAAACTGGAGACCATCCTGCCCCAGGAGTTCTCAGAAGACCCGGACATGGAGATCGCCTTCAAGGTAATCGCCGATGCCAACCGGGTGATTACCTCCAGCACCGAACGGGTGGCTCACATCGTGCACAGCTTGCAAAACTTTTCCCGCCTGGACGAAGCCGAATTTCAGTTGACCGATCTTCACGAGGGATTGGAGAGCAGCCTGGCTTTGCTGCGGCCCCAGATGGGAGACCATATCGACGTCGTCAAAAAATACGGCGACATAGAACCGATCTTTTGTTCCCCGGGTCAGCTCAATCAGGTTTTCATGTACCTGCTCAAGCGCGCCATCCAGGCTATCGAGGCTAGCGGGGAAACACGCATAGAGACATCTACAGATGAAAACCGGATATACGTCCTGATCGGCGACACCGGAACGGGCATCCCCCCCGAGCAGCTCGAGCGCATCTTCGATATCGGCTTCAACGCCACCGGCCCCCGGGTGGAAATGGAATTCAGCTGGTTCGCGGTTTACAATATCATCCACGAACACCGGGGAGAGGTAGAGATCGAGAGCGAGGTGGGAAAGGGAACGGAAGTGACGATCAGCCTGCCGAAAAGAGAAAAATGAGGAGGATCGATCCATGGCAACCGCATTCTGCCCCCATTGCCGGGCCGTCAGAAACATGAGCGTCGCGATCTCGCGGCGCAAAGCCCCCGGAAAAGACGGCAAGCCGACCGAAATCGAAACCAGATCATTCCACTGTGAAACCTGCCATTTCTTCGTCCGCAGCGAAGACAGGGAACTGGCGACGGGGGAATGAGGGAATTGGAAAAGTGGAATGAGGGGGGGTTACCGGCTGGACACATTCGGCACCGAATCGGAATATCCTCTGCTGAAGAGGAATTGATCTGAGAGGTGTGTCATGCAGTTTTTCAAGAACCGATTTGCGATTCTCTGCGGCACCTGTTGCTGCATCTTCTTGCCGGCGCACCCCGCCGCCTCGCAGATCTTTTCCGACATGCGGGGAGAGGAATTCCACGGCACCCGCTTCCAGGCGCGGGGAATTGCCTTCGGCGATTACGACAACGACGGCTGGCCCGATCTGCTGCTCTCCGAGAGCCACACCTCCACGCTGGGGCCGCCCGGGCAGATCGCGCTGCTGCACAACGAGGGCAGCGGCAAATTCGTCGACCGCACGATGGCTGTACAGGAGGAGATCTCCCCCCGATGGAAGGGAGGGGGAACCATCTTCGGAGACTACGACAACGACGGCGATCTGGATCTTTACATCCCGGTGGGGAGCTGGATGTCTTTTGAACGAGACCTGGACATGCTGCTCCGCAATGACAGGGGATTGTTTCGCAACGCGACTCCCGAATCCGGCCTCGTCGATGTCCTGCCCTCCGACACTGCGATCTGGCTCGACTACGACCGGGATGGATTCCTGGATCTCTACGTCGGCCACGTGTGGGGTGACCGGCAAGGGGATGCAGGGACACGAGACAAGCTGTACCGCAACAACGGGGACGGCACGTTCTCCGATCGATCCGCCGAAGCCGGCCTCGATCAACAACTGGGCCCCTCAGGTGGAAGCAACGGCGGCCTGGCAGCCGGCGACTTTGACGGTGACGGCTGGCCCGACCTCTATATCGGTATTTGGGGAGACCCCGCGAACACCTCTTTAGTCAACCGTCTGTTTCTCAACGACCGGCAGAGCAGCTTCCGCGATGCCACCACCTCCGAAATCGGCGACTCCGGCGAAGCGTACGGCGTGGCTGTCGGCGACATCGATAACGATCTCGACCTGGACATCTTCCAGGCCGCGGGTGGCCATCAGGGACAGTTCCGCTCCCTGCTGCTGATGAATCTGGGAGAGGGACAGTTCCTCGACGTCACCGAAGGGGTCGGGCTGACCAAATTGACATCCGGCGTGACGGTCTACGGCGCCAACCTGGCCGACATCGACAACGACGGCGACCTCGACCTGCTGATCGCGGAGCCGCACACCCTCTACCTGAATAACGGCGATGGCACCTTTGCAGATGCAACGGCGCAATCCGGCATAGATACCGCTTCCGTGGCGCTGGTTTTCGGGGATTGCGATCTGGACGGCTTCCTGGACGTGGTATTCGCGGCCGACAAAGAAGGGGTGGAAGATCCCGATTCCATTTGGAAGCTGTACCACAACAACGGCAATGACAACCACTATCTGCGCGTCGAACTGGTGGGCACCCGCAGCAACCGCAGCGGCATCGGCACCCGCCTGATCGCCACCGCCGGGGAACTGCGCCAGATGCGGGAGATCTTCGGCGGCCTGGGCCTTTACCAGGACGAACTGGTGGCCCACTTCGGCTTGGGGCAGCACCCCGCGGTCGATCGGCTCGAAATCCGCTGGCCCTCCGGTCAGGTCGACATCCTCACCGACATTCCCGCCGACCAGAAGATCCGCGTCATCGAAGGGCGGAAGACATTTCGCCGAACGGAACCGACGCGCTGGGAACTGGTCTTCCCCGACACCCTGCTGCAGGATACGCGCGTCGGCCTCGATCTGACCATTCATCCGGCCCTGTTCGAACCGGATGCCACCGTAACGGCCGTGACCGCCGACCTGAGTCCGTTTGGCGGACGGGAAGTCGAGCCGCTGGAAGCGACATATGACGGCACCTATCGCCTGCGGAATTTTCCTCTAACCGTCCCGCGAACGAACGGCTTCTTCTCGCTGTCGGTGACGATCGACCAGCGCACCTCCCTGGGAGATTACTGGACACAGCTCTCCCGGGAGACCGCGATATGGCCTTCCCGCGATCAGGAGATCTTCGGCGACCGGACAGGGGATGGCTGGGAATTGAGCGCAGGAGAGGGGATCGCTCTCACCTCCTTCGCCGGTAGACCATCTCTCGCTCTCTCCGGCCAGGTCAGTCCCCGCTTCCAGCCCTCCGGAGAAAAGCCCGTCTTCGGCTATCGCGCGCTACACTTCCGCTTCCATCCCGGAGACGTGACAGCGGCGATCACCAACGCCCTGCGAATGCGAGTCAATCAGTTTCCAGTCACGCTGTTTCCGGTGTCGGAAGAAGGGATTGGCGTCGGCCTGGACATCCGGGAGTGGCAGACAGTGGAGATCCCCCTGGAACAGCTGGGACTGGATGAAGGGGATGTCATCGACGACCTCATCTTCTCGTTCAAAATGAAAGGGCAGTTCTACCTGGCCGACATCCGCCTGATAGCTGCTCCTCCTCCCTCGTCTGTCACAGCCGTCCTCGAAGAGAGCGCGGATATCCTACCACCATCGATTCTCCTCGATCAGAACTTCCCCAACCCATTCAACAGCGACACGGTCATCCGCTTCGCGCTGCCGAAGAGAACCAATATCGAACTGACGGTCTTCAACCTGACCGGCCAGCGGGTGGCGACGCTGGTGGAAGGTGAACGCCGGGCCGGGGCGTATACAATCCGCTGGGATGGACGCAGCGACGATGGACGGGAACTGGCATCCGGCGTCTATCTATACCGGCTGCGAACGGATAGAGAGAAGCTCTTAGAGACGCGCAAACTGCTGTTGCTGCGCTGAGCGGCCTCGATTCAGGGCGACTCGGCTGAGGTCGCAGTGAGTCCGACGACGGAAAGGCGGTGAATCGCGATGCGTTTCACATCCAGATTGATCGAAGCATACGAGAAGTACGCCCTCGAGCGCAATGAAGGGGAAGCACAGGAATTCAAGGAGCGAGAGAAGGAGATGTTCCTGAACTACCTGGGAGCAGAGCCCGGAAAGAGTCTCCTCGAAATCGGCTGCGGCCCGGGGCACGACGCCAGATCCTTCCAGGAAAAAGGCTTCGACGTCTTCGCCATAGACAACGCCCCGACCATGGTGAAACTATGTCGGGAGAAGGGCGTTGCCGCCGATCTCCTGGACTCCTACGACCTGGACCAGATCGAAAGGACATTCGACGCGGTCTTCTCCATGAACTGCCTGCTCCATATCCCCGGCAGCGATCTCCCCCGAATTCTCGACCTGATCCGCGCCAAAATGAACGACGGCGGCCTGTTCTACCTCGGCATCTGGGGCGGCGACGATTTCGAAGGCATCTGGGAGGGTGACCGCTACGAACCCAAGCGGTTTTTCTCCTTCCACCGTCCCAAGCAATTGCTGGAATACGTGCAGCGCGTCTTCACCCTCGTCTACTACCGCAGAATCGAACCCTGGGACAGCGCCGTGTTCAATTCGATGATCCTCCGCAAAGATTCCCCTATAAAGGAAACGCAATGACATCTAAAATATTGACGCAAAGCGACGTTACCTCCGCCATCGATCTGCTCTCCGCATGGATCGAATCCCGCATGGCCTACGCCGGCCAGCCGGGGCTTTCCAGTGGGTGGTCCCCGCCATCCTCAAAGTGGCCAAACCCGAACCCGAAAAGTCTGCACCCGATCCAACCTGGAAACAATACGTGGGCAAATACCGCTCTGCCTGGGGCGACGCCCAGGTATTGGTGCTCAACGGGGATCTGGTCGTCATCGACCCCATGTCCCCGGACCCACCCGAACTCAAAGACAAATTGATCCCGCTCACCGAACACACCTTCCTCATCGAAACCGAAGAGGGATATGCCAATAGAGGGGAACAGGTGGTCTTTGAAATGGACGAAAATGGACGAGTCGGCCGACTCAAAATGGGCGAGGACTATCTCTATCCTCTGGAGGAGTGGTAAATTCTCCCAACGACCATGCGACCGATCGCTCTGAGCCGAATCGCGCTCGTGATCTTCTGCCTCTCGTGGGGTGCCGACCAGAAAACAGCACTCGCTGCAGAGCGTGCCCCCGGCGAATCCCTGACCGCATTACTCCTCGGTGGCGAAACCATGGAGTTCGTCTGGATACCACCCGGCCGCTTCACCATGGGCGCCACTCCTGAAGAGCGAGAGCGCCTCGAACAACTCGGCTGGTGGGGAGGAGATTTCCACAACGAGCAGCCCGCCCACGAGCGGGAGGTGAGCGAGGGGTTCTACCTGGGAAAATTCGAATTGACTCAACGGCAGTGGACTGGAGTGATGCGCACCGCCCCTTGGCAGGGCTATATCGCCACTCAGCCGACCAGTCCGGCTGTATGCCTTTCGTGGGATGCCGTCCAACTCTTTATCGAGCGCCTGAACAAAGCCATGGGCGACTCCCTGTACAGGCTGCCGACCGAGGTGGAGTGGGAGTACGCCTGCCGGGCCGGCACCCGAACCCCGTGGTTCTTCGGCGCCGATCCGGATTCGCTGGATTCCTACGCCTGGTTTTACGAAAACGCCCGCCGCAAAGGAACCCAGGCCCCGCTTCCCGTCGGCCTGAAACGCCCGAATCCGTGGGGCCTGTTCGACGTTTACGGCAACGCCTGGGAGTGGTGTGCCGACAAAGTGGTCCCCTATGTGCCCACCGGTTTCGCCGGGCCGCTGCTCTCCCTGAATATGGATTTGCGCATCATGCGCGGCGGCTGTTTCGACAGCTCCATATACATTCGCTCCGCGCTCCGGGGCGCCAGTGTACCCAGCACCGGATACAATATCTTCAACGGCGCCCGCATCATCAGAAGGGCGCGGTGATCGGCCTTTTTTTACTGGACTACGATGCCATGTGCAAATTGGAACGCATCATCTTGATCGCACTGGTATTATCGATCTCGATGCCCCCCCTTCCCGCTCGCGCCGCATTCGAGACGGGCGATCTGCAGCCCATCTTCACCGCCGGCCGTATCCCTGGAAACGGCCATAGCGAAGAGATCGATATCCACGAGCTGAGACTGGGACTGGGCCACTACTTTCGCGACCGTCTCGGTTTCTACGGCGAACTCTCCCTGTACAGACCCGCCGGACAGCGGGACCGCCATCAAGTCGATACCATCGGCCTGGGCCTGGCTTTCGCCCTGCGCTGGCACTTTTTGCGCCGCCCCGATTTCAGCCTGTACGCCGACTGGGGCCTCGGCCTCATGGCCGCACTCGACCCGTTTCCACCTGCGGGAACCCGCCACAACGGCACCCCTCACTTCGGCCTCGGCTTGAGCGCCCGACTCCGACGGAACACCCAGCTCCTGATCGGTCTCCGCCAACTGCACATGTCCAACGGCAAGGGGCTCGTGCCCGAAAATCCTTCCTTCGACGGTCTGGGTGGCTATGTCGGCATCGCTCTAAAACCCGGATTCAAACCCCCTCTACCCCCCGAGAGGAAAACCCTCCCCTTCGGAGGAGACCGCCTGCGCATCCGCGTCGATGCAACCCTCGAGCACATCGACGACGACAATTCCCTCGGCGGTGCCCTTACTCTGGACCTTCCCCTGCTCCCGGCCGCACAGCTCCACACGCAGTTCGCCTTCAGCGCCGCCGAACTGGTGGGGGAAACTCTCTGGGAACTGATGCTGCACGCCTATCGCCAAACAACATCAGGACGCCTCATTCTCGGCTACAGCCACCAGGGCTTCAGTGTCTTCCGAAGCAACTACTACACTCTGCAGATCGAACGCATCCTGAACGACGTCGGCAGACTGGAGTTGACAGCAGGACTGGAGCGCAAGAACCTGGCCGACGACCGCATCTTCGGCGGACTTTTCATCACCATCTACTCGACCGATGCCCTCGCTCTGCGCAGCGGCGTCGGCTTCGAACGCCGGGAATACGAATTCTTCGATTCCCTGGAGAACCTGAACGACGCCGGCTTCAACCTCGGCGTAGAATGGTCGCCCGACCGTATGGCGGACCTCGGTTTCTCCATCTATCTCGCTGGCGGCATCGGCTACGATGAAAAAACCGTCGGCATCCGCTTCCAACCCGGCCAGGGCCGCCCCCTGCGCGAGCGGCACCGTCGCGGCGGCTTCGTACCCCTTCGCTGAGAGGAGAGATATTTCGCAAAGATGACAGCGGAAAAGGTAAAACTACTGCACTCCGTCCCGCGCGCGAACCTCGAATCCGTCTTGAAGGAAGGCCTCAAAGCCTCATCCTCCTTCGACGATTTCGGGCTGGAGATGAGACGCGGCGTGATCTACTGCTGGCTGCATCCCGAAGACGACAAGATGTGGGGGAAGAATCCCGACTACGCCTATCTGGAAGTCACCGTCGAACCCTCCCGCTGCCGGGTGGCGGAGATGGATTTCGCCTCCATCGCCCTGATGTATCTCCAGGGGCAGAACGGCAAGCCGAAAAATCCCGAAGCGGTCGCCCTCCTGGCCAAACTCTACGAAGTGACCTCTGTTTCCCTGAGCGAATACCGCGAGGGCATCCTCTGGACCCCGGAAGTCCTGGTAAAAGGAGATATTTCGCCGCAGGACATCGCCCTCATCACCAAAAGGGATGTCGGAGAATAGGTGTGTTTTCTATGACTCGACTACTTCAGGAAGCATTCGGCAGAATATCGCAGTTGGCGGAAGACCAGCAGGACCGAATCGCGCATATGCTGCTGACGCTGGTCTCTGAGAAGGCCGATCTTCCTCGGCTCACCAGAGAGCAGATCGAGCAAGTGCGGTCGTCTCTTCTGGAAGCCGAGGCAGGTAAATTTGTCGATGAAGATGCAGTGAACGAGGTTTACGACAAATACGGCACCCAAAACCGAAAAATATAGTGGTTAGTCTTGCCCTCGGCGGAAGGATCTCGAACATCGAAGATTATTTCACCCCCTCGATAACCACATCGCCGCTTTCGGTCTGGATGTAGAAATCCGCCTCTACCAGGCTGCTGTCCTGCGGAGAGTTCATCGTCGAGAGGCAGCATATCGAGTGCGTGGTGTAAGACCGGCTGATCAGCTTCTTCAGCGCCTCACACTTGACCGCCCCGCAAAGTGTGTTGACTGTAACGTTCACCTGCTCGATCAGATCCCTCTTGAGGAACAGAGAGATCTCGCCGGATCGGCTCACCAGTTTAAAGCGGTTCCCTTCGTCGAAACGATTCTGGGAGAGTCGCGTCCTCCCGTAGTAGTTGTCCACGTGCACCCGACCGGCTATATCGACCAGTTCGAGTTCCACGCGCCCTACCTCGATATCCACTTCTCCTACGACATCCTCTATCCGGGACTCCTGATCGACTCTTCTGATACCCGTTGTCGATTGGTGCGAAAAATAGGTGCCGCCGTATCGATAATACCTCTGCCACAGCTTTCCCCTGATGTCACGGGCACGCGCGAGCGGGCAGTCGAAGAGATGCACCTCCCCTTCCACATCGTCCAACTCCACTTCGTCCACGCCAATCAGATTGACCGAGGCACACAACCCCGACACCCCGACGCTCCGTCCGCCGACAATCGTCACTGTCTTCCCTCGGGGCACGCCGATTGCCAGACTCACCGAACCCACCGGCCCGTGCACCCGCTCTTTGCCGATGTAATTCGCCTTGAAGACCTCCTGGAGCCTCGGTGTGTACGCCTGGCGCGGCATGACGATATCCACCATCTCCCTGCAGACGACGGAGATCCGGGTGGCCTGCCGCAGCCCCTTTTTGATCCCTTCGGGCAGGCTGTTCACCTGATCCTTTAAATGGGGATACCGCTCCACCTCCCAGTCCCAGGTGCGCAGGGCCGGTTCGACGCGCTCCTTCCAATCCTCCCCCGTCGTCCTGCTCATGCCGGTCAGCTCTCCCTTTTCATTTTGCGAGGTGCCGTTAAAGATCACCCCTTCGTGGGGACCGCTCGTCAACAGATCCTCCACCTGATCGGTCAGAATCTGGATCTTCGCCAGGTTCTCCCGCGCATCCTTCGCCGACAGGCCGATGGTCGCCTTTGTCCCTTCCAGCACCACCTCCTCCCCATCCGCCTGCCGTATCTCGATATCCGTCCCAATGCCGCAGTAGAGCGCGATGTTCTGCATCCCCTCCAGAGAAACGGTCTGTTCTATCGGTTCGGTAACGATCCGGTAAACGATATCCTGCACCTCCTCGCTGATATCGACTTTGCTCATCTCGATTCCCTCCAGTTCGATGGCGGAAAGCGCTTCCCTGAGTCGAATTCTCGCCTGCTGCAGTCTCCCTTTCACGGTCGATACCGGCAGATCCAGAAAGCCGGCGATCTCTTCATACGAAAGTCCGCTGAGGTAGTGGAGCAGCGCCGCCGTGCGGTAGTTGACCGGAAGTTTGTCCACCTCTTCCCAGAGATCTTTCTTTGCCATCCGCTCCGTCTGCTCTGCTCCGGCGCTCGGTTTCCGCTCCCTTCTCAGGGAAGTGATACCGGCCTGCACCACCTGTCTGTGCCGGAGCCACTCCTTACACCGCATCACCACGATACCGCGCAACCAGCCGCCGAACTTTTCCGGCTCGCGCAGTTGGCCCAGCTTGCAATATGCTGCAATGAAGGCATCCTGGACCACGTCCTCCGCCTCGTGGATATCGCGCACGTATCCCAGCGCTACGGAGTACGCCGCATTCTGATAATGGCGCACCAGCGGTGTGAATGCCTCGGTCTCTCCCTGGCGGCACCGCGCCACCAGCGCCGCCTGTCCCGGCAGTGCAGCAGACATAGTGAACTCCCGACAAATCGCTCCGTTCAACC
>Ga0233430_1001010_pt1 | contig 43655 bp, 39 predicted proteins | sample SI_118_April2016_2_FD_179883 | JGI IMG/M metagenome (GOLD analysis project Ga0233430, IMG submission 179883) | Seawater microbial communities from Saanich Inlet, British Columbia, Canada - SI_118_April2016_150_MG | ecosystem: Environmental > Aquatic > Marine > Inlet | place: Canada: British... | reverse complement strand
GATCTTCACGGCACCCCCCAGCCTGAGGTTAAACGCGGGAAGCTTGAATCGCTCTATCAATTCATTTACATACGATGAAAACTTTTCCAACGGGTCATTATCCATGTTCGTATTTTCCTTTCAAAACGAATAATCTTTTTCTGTATCGCTACGTCAAACCCTTTTTCGCCTGGCAACATCAATGGCCTCCATTCCTTCCGATTGGGAAACCGTGTTAATTTGAATTTCGGGCGGTTCACATAAAAGGGTCTTTGCCCCGAGCAAAACGCCGAATCTTTGCGACCTTATATGATGATCCAGATCTTCACGGGTTTTCCACTCCTCTATCAGGTTGAAACGGTTTTTGTCTTCGATATCGCAAAAGACGGCATAGCTCAGGCAACCCGTTTCCTTTTCCGTTGGTCCGATCATGCCGAGAAGCGTTTGCGTGACCTCCAGCTGCTTTTCCGGAAGGACGTTCATTGTTATCCTGACAATAATCACAATAGCTCTCCTCTCCTTAGAGCAAAACGCTCCGCGGTAGAAATCTGTTCTCGCAAAATTAGAGATCTCCCCCGCACACGGATCGTTGCTGAAAATTGGGCGATTGATAATTTACGGAACACCGGGAATCATCGTTACAATTGCACCACCAACAGCACTTCATACACCCGTTTTGATTCTTTCTTTGTCCATTTCTTGGCCCATTAAAGACCTCTTTAACAGTTAAGTGAACTTATTACCGTAAATAGATACTCAAACTTCATGCCATAAAAACAAAGTTTTTGTTTTTTTATATAACCTATTGTTTATATTTGTAATTACTATAAAGAAGGGGCATCTGTGGGTGAATGAGTGGGTACAAATACATGGTCACATATGACCAATGGTCATATATGACCACGTATTTGGCATTCGTGGCGGCGTGGGGTGATCTTCCGTAATGGAAAAGGAATCGAAGGCTATTCGCTAATTCTTGGGACAGATCGTAAAAATAGAGACCTCGCATGCTCAAGGCTTAACGATACCCAGTTTTCGAATGCGGGCGCGCAATGTGCTGCGGTCGAGGTCGAGGATCTCTGCTGCCCCGTTTTTGCCACTGACCTTCCACCGGGTCTGCTTAAGCACCCGGACAATATAGTCACGCTCGACCTCATCCAGCGTTTTTCGGGCTGTCTTTAAATTCATCCGGGGTTTCTTCAGTTCATCCGCCAGGTGCAGTTTGGATCCCGAGGAGTTGATCACCGCCCGCTCCAACACGTTCTCAAGCTCCCTGATATTGCCGGGCCAGTGATAATTCTGCAGGGTATTCATGACGGTTATCGGGATGTTATCAATTGATTTGCCCAACCGTTTGGAAATTTTATCAACAAAATAATCCACCAGTAATGCGATGTCTTCCCTGCGTTCCCGCAATGGGGGTACGGTAATCGGAAAAACATTCAGCCGGTACCAGAGATCTTCCCGGAAGCGACCCTTGCGGACCTCCTCTTCCAGATGGCGGTTGGTGGCCGCAATCACCCGCACATCGGTTTTGATCGTCTGGGAACTGCCCAACCGTTCAAACTCGCCATCCTGGATCACCCTGAGCAGTTTGGCCTGAAGTTCCAGTGGCAGTTCGCCGATCTCATCCAGGAAAAGAGTGGCGCCGTTGGCCACTTCAAATCGTCCCAACTGTCTTGCATGGGCACCGGTGAAAGCGCCTCTCTCATGGCCGAACAGCTCACTTTCGATGAGGTTTTCCGGCAGTGTGGCACAATTTATTTTGACCAATGCGCGATCTTTGTGCGAGCTCAAACTATGAATGGCCCGGGCAACAAGCTCTTTGCCGGTTCCGGTCTCGCCTAAAACCAGAACGGTTGTATCGGTGGCGGCAATCTGTTCAACCTTATAAAGCACGTAGTTGATCTCGTCACTCTGACCGATAATGTTCTCATAGTTGTACTCCAATTTGATTTCTTCCTGCAGATACGCTCTCTCGGCCTCAAGGTGGTCTTTTAACTCCTTTATTTCGGAAAGGGCTGCCTTAAGATTCAGCTCGGCCTGCTTGGCCTCTGTAATGTCCTGAATCCACCCGGACATCCTGATCGCGTTTCCGTCGGTATCCCAGATTGCCTGGCCGCGAGCAAAAAACCAGAGGTAAGCACCAGATTTGGTTCTCAGCCGGTATTCGACATTGAATGGAACATGCTCTTTTAGATGGCGTTTGATTGCTGCCCATATGGCATCGGCATCCTCAGGGTGAAGCCGGCTGCGAAAAGACGCCATTGTACCGGGAAACTCCTCGCGTGAAACCCCCAGGATTTCCCGGAACCGATCCGAGAAAAGGACGGTGTCCGACAGGACGTCCCAGTCCCAGAGGCCGTCGGTAGATCTTTCGAGCGCCAAAAGATATCGCTCCTCACTCTTACCCGATGCCTCTTGCACCCGGCCGTGCCTCACCCGCTGGATGACCAGACCTAATATAAACAAGGTCACAATGGCACAGAAAAAAGCAAGGACGATGATTACCGTTTGTATGGAGCCCAAAGAAACTCCTCTATGGCTTGCGGCAGGGTATTCTTTAATCCTCGGATCGGATTCGAAAGCGACTTTGACGTAGCGTTACTATTACCAGGTAGAGGGTAAGGTCCGCAACATTCATTTCTGCAGAAGGTCGCAACCATCAAATAAATGCATAATCATTATATGCCATCAAGGTTAGGATCGTTGATAATCTGACCCGTTTATTAAATACTTTCGGAAGGATTTTAAGGATGAACTTTGACCGGTTGACGTTTAGAGAAAAAAGCAGCGTAAAAAGACGGAGTGCAAAAAGAAGACGTAAGGTGAACTTTACGGGATCAATTCGGTTCTGGTGGTTCCAGAAGTCTATATTCCAATAATGTTCTAACTTTTCATAGATGGAATCAAAAGAGTAGACCTTTCTAATGACCCTCTTAAATTCTGCCGCCAATTCCTCAGGCGCCATCAGCGAAGGTCTGAAAACAACGTTTTCACTGTCATATTCGCTCCAATTTTTGTGTATGATACGATCTTCTTCTTCAAAACGCCTGTAGAGCTTGGTTCCGGGAAAAGGTGTCAGGATATTAATCAATGGCATGAGCAGTCGGTTGTTTTCAATAAATTCGATCAGATCATCGAATGCCTGGGGCGTATCATAATCGTATCCCATGATAAAGGCGCTGTGCACAAGAATGCCGTGGGACTGAATTTTGTTGATGGCTTCCGCATAATCGGTTTTTAAATTAATCGTTTTCCCCATGGAGGAGAGGTTCCGGTCCGAGATGGATTCAAACCCGATCAAGATGGCACCGCATCCACTCTCTTTCATCGACTTTAGCAGCTCATCATCATTTGAAACATTTATTGACGCCTGGCAGGACCAGTTCAGGTTGTAGGGTTTTATAGCGGTAAATAGTTCACGGGCATATTTTTTATCGCCGATGATGTTATCGTCTGCAAAAAATATCGATTTTTTCTTAAAGCTGTTGGTCGATTCATGGATTTCCGAAATCTCCCTGAGTACCTGTTCAACGGTTTTATGCCGGATGCGTTGGCCGTCGTATGAATGAACAGAGCAGAATTCACACTGGAAGGGACACCCTTTGGTGGTCTGTAAAATGTCAGTAAGGTACCTATCCATGGAAAGTGCGGAGCGAACCGGTTTCGGAAACGCTGTAAGATCGGCGGGATGCTCTGCCTTGTAGATCCGTTTCAACCGGCCGGCTTGGGCATCCTTTAAAAGATTCTGCCATACGTGTTCAGCCTCACCGATCACCAGGGCATCGCAGAATTCCAGGGCTTCATCATTGCACATCGAGGGATGGATACCGCCCAAAACGGTCTTTATACCCCGTTTACGAAAATTTTTTGAAATATGGTAGGCCCGCATGGCAAACATCGTCCGGGCGGTAATGCCGACAAGGTCTGCTGGCCAATCGTAATCAATATCTTCGATGTTTTCATCAAACACCCTCACTTCATGCTCATCAGGGGTTATGGATAGCAACACCGGAATTGCAAGTAGATACGAAAAGTATTTTTTGGAGAATGCAAAATCGGCGAAAAATTTGTAATCGTAAAAACTCTTCTTACCGACCTCGCTGTTTCGGGGTATTACCAGAGCAATTCTCATTCCAATCAAACCTCTAATGGATATCGATTTATATAAACATTCTGCAAAATACCGGATGAAGACCTTCTTTGCCCTTATAGCAGAACAAATGAGAAGAACACAACATCATGACAGGAGGATAAAGATCGATGAGCAGATTATTTTGAGGGTTGAGGGCTTTTTGACAGGGAAGTTGGAAGGTGTGAACCAAAAAAACAAAAGGGCATCCCCTCACCAAAAGAGGGGATGCCCTTTTTAATCAGAATACAAGGTTAAATCACAGTGACATTTGCAGCGGCAGGACCTTTTTGTCCTTGCTCGATATCAAAGGAAACCTGGTCGCCTTCATTGAGGGATTTAAAACCGCTTGCATTGATAGCTGAATGATGAACGAAAACATCCGCTCCGTCTTCCTGCTCGATGAAGCCGAAGCCCTTGCTGTCGTTGAACCACTTTACTGTTCCATTGGCCATGATAACATACTCCTTTCATAAAATATTTTCAACGTCACAAACTGGAGGATGCCACTTTGACAAATGGATTGTACCTTCAGAGAGAAACCGTCCTGCCAAACAGGACTTGATTGATTCCATATATTATAATCTCTATTTGAAAGAAAGCAAGCTGATTATTTATTATTTTTTATAAAATGGGGGCGGTTCGCAAACCGCCCCCATTTTATAAACAGAAAATTACTTCCAGTCTTTGCCGGACATGGTGGGAGAGGCGTCGACCTCTTCAAGGAACAGTGCCGCCTTTGCCCGGGCATCGATCTTGGCGGTTACCACGTTGAGCTTCCCGCCAAAGGTTTCGCTGCAGAATGTTTCCATGGCATCGGTGGCTTTGGTGCTGCCGGTTATCGGCAGGATGGGCCAGAAGTAGACCGACACACCCATGGCGACCATGGTAACGGCTTTGGCCACTTCTGCACTTCGATTGGCTTCGGCAAAATAGGCGCCGATCGGGTATTGAGAAAGCGCTTTTCCTTCGGCCCCTGCCAAAGCCTGGAGAAAATCGGCAGCAGACCAGTCGATGACCGCCGGCATCTTGTCACCGAGGGTGGCAAGCACGCTTTTGAGTCCGTCACTGCAGGCGATTTCTTTTTCAGGGTTCAAGAATCCGTATTTGGCCAATGCGATACTGGCTTCGCCGTCTGAGATGCAGAGAATATCCTTTGCCAGGAATTCTTCGACAATAACTTTAAATTCGGTGTCCTGGGCGTATTTTACATTGTTGGAGCCGGAAAAGATCACAATCCCTTTTATCTTTCCACTGTTTACGGCATCTGCAATCTTTTTGGCATCAACGGTTTCTGCCGAATACCCCAGCATGGCGGTCTCTTTGTCGGCGGGTATGTCCCGGGGTACGTCTCGCCGGATATTATGGGCTTCTTCGGCCTGTTTGATGATCTCATCGGCAAATGCATCGAGGTCATCGGTTTTCTTGAGCCCGTTTACCGGAACGATCTTTACCTTCCAGTCCTTGGCAATACCTTCAAGGGATGGATTTACATATTGATCGGCTGCCACTACAAGGTCCACCGCCCCGGTCATAAACGGGATCTCCTGGGATCCGTAGTTGGTGACGGCGGAAAATATATACGGCGGGAGCAATGGATCCGTGCAAACACCCATGACCTTGATGTTTTTCTCACCCGCCTTTGCCGCTACTTTTGCTTTTAATACCGGAGAAACAGGCCCATAAATCAGGATGTTGATCCCGTCTTTTTCAAGAACCCCCATATTGACCGTAACCGGTGTGGGCACGGCGTCTCCAAAAACCGCCCCCTTGAGTTTACCCGTAAGGGCTTTTGCAATGCAGCCCATAAGTGCGGCCTTGATGGTCCAGAGCAGTGTCTCTTCGACACCGGTAATTCCGCCTTCTACTTTTTGGGTTGCCTTGATCACATCTTGGGCAATCCCCTGGGGTGTAACACCGGCTGCCGCCCATTTGTCGGTTACTGCCTGGGGAAGAGATTTTAAAGCTTCCGCGTTTCCGTTGTGCAGCAGTGCAATAATATCTTTAATAATCTCTTCTGCAAGGGCTTTGTTCTGGGGTTCGACTTGGCCGGTTGAAACGGCTTCGATAAAATCGTTTACCTGGTCCAGATTTCCCATGGTCCCCTTCAGAACCAGGCGCAGCAGCGATTGGACGGCAAGTATGTCCTTATCTTTTCCGCAAACCCCGACCTTGCTCTGGCTGCGAAACGGATGGCTGATACACGGGCCCTGGAGACAGTCGCGACAGCTCAGACCGGATTCACAAAACCCGCATTCAGGCAACTGCCCTTCGAATCGATCCCAGGGCAATGAAATCTCTTGATCGACGGCTTTAAACAAGAAATGCTCGACCGCCTGATCAGCGGTTTTTTTCTGGATAAACTCCATTTTTTTCTCCTTTCTGGCGCAAATCCCACATGACCGAAACGGTCATCTGCAACGTGACATAAATTATTATCTGCTAAAATCTAAGCGGGTTTAGAACTTTTTGCTCCGATAGTCCTGCCGCTCTTCGATATAGATGGCATTGGTGGGGCAGACTTCTGCACATATCGGATACCCCATGTTTCGACAACGATCGCATTTTATGGCCACCTTAAAGACGGGAGATGGTGTAATGATTCCGAAGGGACACACCATTACGCACATCCAGCATGCAACGCAGGTCGGCTCGTGAACATATATCAGACCGGTTTCAGGATCCTTTCGCATGGTTCCGTTGGGGCAAGCCGCCAAACAAGGCGCTTCCTCACAGTGCCGGCACTGCATCGCAAACCGTTTCCCTTCCACAAAAACCCTCGGCACCGGTTGGGGTTCTTCGTTCATGGACTGAGGAAGCTCTTTGGTTACGGATGCGATTTCGGACCCACACCAAAGCTCACATTGATGGCAGCCTGTACATTTTTCCGGGTCTACTTTTATGACTTGCAATTTATCCTCCTCTTTTATCATACGATCTTTCTGCCGGACGGCACAGATTAAAGACCGGTATCCATAATCTCTTTAAATTCGGGTTCGGTAAAGACGTCTCCGTGTTGGCGAAGCACCGGTAAAAGATCGAGAAAATTCAGATTGGGGCTCATCAGGGTCGGGATAAATCCGGACACGTTGACCTGTTTTCGCAACAGGGTGGTGATGAGCCCTGATTTTTGGGTTTGGCCCACAAAAATCGCACCGACGATACAATCGTTTTTCAAGATGATCTTTTTGTAGGTATTCTTTGTCCGATGCTTTATCTCCTCAAAATGGCAGTCTTCTTCCACATAGGAGCATTCGTCCGGATGCGTCGCACCCATAGACATGGCGGGAAACCCGATAAAATTGCCGATGGAATTCATCCGGATGGATCCCGGGAAAACCGCCCGCTGCCCGACCATGTTCAACCCGGCGACTTGTCCTTCCTCAACGGCCATTGGCCAAATGCCATTAATAAAATGGGATGTCTTGGCGATATCATAGGTTTCACAAACGTCTCCGGCGGCATAGATGTCCGGATCACTGGTCTTCATATTTTCGTCGGTCTTGATTCCGCCCATGGAACCGATTTCGATAGCGGCTTGCTGGGCCAGTGCGATATCCGGCCGCACTCCGACGGCCAGCAGCACCATGTCGCAGTCGATTTCACGGTCCCGGGTGGCAACGGCTGAGACATGCCCGTTTCCTTTAAATTCTAGTGCACGTTCTCCGGTAATGACTTCAACCCCCATATCTTCAACGACCTTCTGTATAATGGAAGCCCCCTCTTCATCAAATACCGTCGGCAGCACCTGGCCCAACTGCTCCATCAGGGTGACTTGGATGCCGCGCCTCAGCAGACTGATGCTGGCCTCGACTCCGATGCTACCGGCACCGATGACAACAGCCTTTTTGCCTTTCATGTTCAAAACGCGCTCGGCGTCGGCCATGGTTTTGAGCGGAGAGATGCCTTCTTTATCCACACCCGGTATTTTCGGAACAATAGCCCGGCCGCCGGTGGCCAGAAGCAGTTTGTCATATGCATAGGTCTCCCCATTGTCTGCCGCGACAGTCTTTGAAGCGGTGTCTATGGATTCGACCCGGACGCCGATATGCGGGGTAATGCCGTATTCATCGAAATAATCGGCAGATCTGAAATTCAACATCGGTTTTGAAAGTTCTTTTGCTACGTAATAGGGTAAAAGAACTCTAGAAAAAAGAGGGGTCTTTTCGTCGCTGAAAAGATCGATCTGTGAGGTCGAGTCAACGGACCGGATCGCTTCAACGGCACTGATGGCGGCAGCGCTCCCCCCGACGATGACATATTTCATTTTCTTCTCCTTTACTTTTTTTGGGTTGCGGCGCGTGCCTAATACAGACTCTTTATCGTGTACTGGGCCATAAGCTCTCGAAACAGTCTATCGCCTCGCGTAAGGTTGTAATTGCCGCAGGTGCAGCACTCGGCCATCTCTTTGCAGCAGTCTTCGACGGTTCGACGTCCCCGTTTGACATCCCGAACCATTTTGCATACCAGATCCGAGGCGATCATGGCATGGCCGCACATGGTCGTGGTTTTCAGCACCTCGTATTCGGGCAGTTTTTCGGTCTGTCCCCATGTTCCGAGTGAGTATTCAAGGGAGTGAATATGCCCCATGCCGGCTTCATTCATACACGCCTGTACGACATCCGTAACCCCGGAGATAATAACGGAAATCCCGGGTCGATTATCTTTTAAGTCTTTGAGAAGTTCGACAATCTTTTCACGGTTGTCAAAAGTACATTCAACAATGGTTCCATCGGTAACCCGGTCCAGAATATCGCCCATGGTTGTATTGTGAATATTTCCGGTTTTCATGTCGCCCAGATTTACCGGGCCATGTTTGTAGCAGATGCTTAAAAACTTCTGTGTCTTTGCAGCAGACCCGACCTTATTGACACCGGTTGCCGGACACCCCAGCACCACAAAATCGTTCTTAAGGTCCTCGTAGTCACCTCTTCGATGCAGACTGTGAGTCATTTATGTTCCTCCCTATTACTCCGTTTCATAAATTGTGCGGCGGAAAATGGCTATTTGAAATTTTGATACATTGCACTATTTTTGGTCCGGATAAAAATTAAATGACGGCTCTCCGATGCCGAGGCTGTTTTTGGTGTTGACGGAATACCAGAGGCCCATTTCCTCAAGTACCGGTTTAATGGGGATCCCGCCTTCCTGGGTTACCTTGGTTATCACCTCAACCGTAAAAACCGTATTTACCTTTTTTTCGGCCTCCTTAAGGGCCCGCAGTGCCTCTGGCAGTCTTTCCAGCTTGCATTTACCTTCAATAATGGCAGAGGTTGCCTTTTCACCGAGGATGTCATCCCGAATCTTGCCGGTCGATTTGTCCGACATAAAATGGGTGACCGGATTTTCATCTGCTATCTGGTATCCGATATTCGCACCCATCAAGGCCTGGGCCACGATTTCCACATCGCGAAAGAAGGCGCCGATTCCCGGTCTTCCTAATTCGACCCCGACACCAACTTCGCCCGGTAAAAAAGTGCCTTTCACATCGTTGGTTTTCATCTCCTCTGTGCCGCGACCGGGAACCTGTGACCCCTTAAACTCGATCATCGGGTTGCTCAATATCCCGCGCACTTCTCGCGGCCATGAATCCTGCGGTTGAAACAGCGCATTCACCGGACAAATCGCGGCACGCAGACATACGCCGCAATCGGTGCAGGCGTCCTGATCAATTCCAATGTAGACCCTGCCGGGTATCTTATCGTGCCGGTGAAATGTCTGAATCTTCCCCATGGGGCAGTAGGGAAAACATCTCTTACACGCAATACACTTATCTGGATCTGCCTTCATACTTCCTCCTTACCGATCTCGGTTTGTAAACAGGGGCTATGCCCCGGACGATTCAATATCCAAAAGGGTTGCATGAAATGCATCCTCTTTTGATGCTTGTATGTGATCCCGCATGATCCGCTCGCAAAGATCAGGGTCTTTCAGCCTCAGCGCCAGCATGATCTTCCGATGCCCTTCAATGGCTCGCTTGGCGCCCTCCAACGTATTTAAAGTATCCTTTCGATATCTCAGTACATATTTTCGCAACTCGGCTATCATTATGTGCAGCCGCGGTTTGTCGGATACCAGGTCATGCAGGGTATCGTGAAACTGGGTGTTTAAATGATAGATTCGATTTATCATGCTCTGTTTAAATGCCTTCTCCGCCGACTGGACGCATGTCTCAAGATCGCTTAAGCCCTTTTCGGAAATAAAGTCGCACACGCAACGCAGGGCGTACCCTTCTAAGACGGATCGGATATCAAACAGCTCGGCCATCTCTTCTTTTGAATCCGACGGCACACAGAACCCTCGCGTCTCAAGCGGTTTAACCAGCCCTTCACGTTCCAGTTTATGCAACGCTTCCCGCACAGGGGTGCGACTTACCCCAAATTCAGACGCCAGATGTTCCTCGGTGAGCCGTTCTCCAGGTCGGAATCGGCCGGAAAGCAGCTTTTCCTTTAAATATTCATAGGTTCGCTCCCGGACTGGAACCGCATTCTTTTTTGAAATCGTGGAACCGGATATTTTCGTCATAATTGTATACAACCTGCATGACTTACACGAATTTGCAGAAAATTTTTATGGTATCTGTCTGGAAATGTCAATAAAAATCCCATTTTTATTTTAAACCTATATTTCAACGACTTATACTATGCATAGGAAAACTTTTCAATACCCGAATCGGTTTCGTTAAAAAATAAATGTATAGATTTTCTGGATAGGTCCCCTTATTTTTGGATACAATATTGGATCCTCTCAAAAAGAATCGATGATTTCTAAGGGGTCAAGGGTTCAACGTTCAAAGGTTCAGAGGTTGATGGCGTCATTTCTTTCAATAAATGAGATCAATTATTTGGTAAATCAATCGCGAAGCGATTAACCCTGAACGTTGAACTTAGAACCCTGAATCTTGAACTCTGAACGCTGAACCCTGAACGCTGAACCCTGAACCCTGAACCCTGAACCCTGAACTCTGAACTCTGAACCCTGAACGCTGAACCCTGAACCCTGAACCCTGAACTCTGAACCCTTTCACCTTGAACCGATCAGTTTAGGAAAAAATTGTATATTGATTATTGATCCCTGGCAGGCTATGGAATAGACTTATTTACTTGATCCACAAAAGAATCATACGAAAGGGGTTTTCATGAAACTCACACTCACCACACTTTCCGAAAACACGGCCGCCGGTCCCGGTTGTGCGGCGGAATGGGGATGGAGCATTTTTATACAGACAGACGATATGGCTATTATGCTCGACACCGGTGCCGGCCTGGCCACCCTGCGGAATGCGGACAAGGCGGACATCCCGTTAAAGGCGGTGGACAAAATCGTCCTAAGCCACGCCCATGCAGATCATTCCGGCGGGGTGCGAGATATTCTCCAAAAAACCCGTCACCCCGAATTGATTGCACACCCGGCGGTCTGGATACCCAAGTATAAAAAATCCGAAAAAGACGGTTCAGCCGTCTTTAACGGCATTCCGTTTGCAAAAGAGGAACTCGAAAAATACGCCCGGTTCAACCTGAGTGAACAACCGGTCCGGGTATCTGAAAACATTTTAACCACCGGAGAGGTTCAGAGACAGACCGACTTTGAAACCATTGAGCCCTATTTTTATAGAAAGGAACAAGAGACCCTGGTTCCGGATGATTTCCCGGATGACAGTGCCTTGATATTTAAAACGGAAAAAGGACTCGTCATTGTTTCCGGCTGTGCCCACCGCGGCATCATCAACACGATTCTGCACGCACGGGAAATTACCGGAGAAAAAAGGGTCCATGCCGTAATCGGGGGCACCCATCTGTATCCTAAAAAAGATGTACAGGTCGAGCAGACGATCCGTGCGCTAAAAGAGCTCGATGTGGAACGGATCGGTGTGTCTCATTGCACCGGGTTAAAAGCGGCCATGGCGCTGACCCGGGCATTCGGTGATCGGTTTTTCCTAAACAACGCGGGCAACCGGATCACCATTGAATAGTGCGTGTCAAAACAGCCGATCGAGAACCCACAATAGCATCGGCACCGTGACGATGCTTCCCAGGGTGGTCAAGGACACCAGCGCGTTGCTGAACACGACATCACCTTCGTACTTGACCGAAAAAACGGATACGAGCACTCCGGTGGCCATGGCCGCCTGAAGCATGCAAATTGCCGTCTGCTCACCGCTTAAAGACAGTGCGATTCCCACAAGATATGCCAGGGCCGGGGCGCATACCAGCTTTATGCTGCCAGCGGCAAGGGTGTGCAGAATTTTCTTTCCGATCCCGAAAAATTTAAAGCTCAATCCCCCGCCCACAACGACCATGGAAAGGGGAAAGGTTCCCTGATTTACAAGAGAGAGGCTCTTTAACAGTATCGGCGGCAGCTTCAATCTTAAAAAGGCAACCAGCAGACCGAGCCCCATGGAAATGACAAGCGGGTTTTTAAAGAATCCGATCAGCGTCGTCCGCCCTGTCATGATAAAATACCCGATACTGTATAGAAACTTATAACTTCCGATCAGGAAAAAGACACTCAAGGCCGATCCGCTGTCTCCCAGAAACGCGTAGGCAACGGGAATACCCAGAAACGCATGATTCCCGTAGGTGGCCCCCAACACAAATGTACGCTTAAAACCGCCTTTGAGTTTCAATCCGCCGGCGATAAATTGCGCCAGAAAAAATGTAAGCAGCAGCACAAGCACGCTGCAGACAATCATCTGCAAGAAAGCAGCCGGCTTAAAAGACGGCACCTTTACAATGGAATAAAATACGGTGATCGGAAGAAAAAAATGAAACACCAGGTCATTGACTGCCTTAACCGAATAGGGCGCGACCCGCTGAACCCCATAGGCTGCCAGCATAATCGCATACATTGCAAAGATGTTTTCAAGGGCAATTTCCATTCAAATATTTTCTCCATTCCAATCGGATACGAATAAAAAAACGGTTGATTTTTTTCCCAAAAGATTTACATTTAGCTCCAAAAAGAACCGGAGGAAAGAGATAAACATTTATGGCTTTTAAAACGCGTGTGGACAATGAAAAATGCAGCGGCTGTGAAGAATGCCTGGAGGTATGTACGGCAGAGGTTTTTGAAATAAGAGCGGGAAAGGCGGCTGTGGTCCGCCCGGACGACTGTGTGGGCTGTGAGAGTTGCATAGAAATCTGTAAGGAAGAAGCCGTCACCATCGATGGTACCCGGGTGGAGATGTCCGATACGTGCCTGTCGCTGTTAAAAGATATACTATAGGCGCTTAGCCAGGCTCTATCGACAAACAATTGTCGATGTTGAATAACATGCTGTTAGTAAGAATAAAAAGTGAACTAAAGTTTGAAGTGCCTAAAGTGAGCTAAAGTTAAGGAATTCTATCAATTTTATAAAAAAGATAGAGCGACACGCGGCGCCTGCGCTGCGCGAGCGACACCTTAACTTTAGGCACTTTAGATCACTTTAGATCACTTCAAACTAATTTGAGCGACCCGAAGCTCTGTAACACAGCAATCATAGCGCCTTCCTGTTTGGTTTCGGCTTGTACGGGTTAGTTTCCCTACCCGTAGAATAACCGGACCAAAGACATCGGGACCACCGGAACGTAAGTGACCAGCATCAGTATGAAAAATATCACCCCGACGTAAAAAATATTGATCTTGCTCACTTCCCAGATATCGGCTTTTGCCACCGAACAGGCCGTGATCAATACACTGGCCACGGGCGGCGTCTGCTGGCCGATGCCCAGATTCAATGTCACGACCAGACCGAAGTGAACCGGATCGATCCCAACGGCATTGATCAGCGGCATGACGATGGGTACGACGAGAATGATGGCAGCGGCGGAGTGGAGAAAGCACCCGATGATCAAGAAGAAAATGTTGAGCAGCGCAAGCACGGCATAAGGGTTTTGGGTAAATGCCATAATCTGCTGCGCCAGCTTCTGCGGCACTTGAAGCTCTGTTAAATACGTGCCGACCAGTGCTGATGAAGCCACCAGCAGCATAACCACCGCCGTGGACATCCCGCCTTCGATGATGGCTTCTTTTAAGTGCGGCCAGTTTAGCTCACGATAGACAACCCCGCCGAGAATAAGGGCGACGATGACCGCCAGTCCGGCGCCTTCGGTGGCGGTAACGAACCCGCCAAAAATCCCCCCCAGAATGATAAAAGGCAGAAGAAAGGCCCAGGAAGCCGCTCGAAAGGTTTGCCACAATTTTTTCAATTCAAACGTTTCTTCCACCGGATAATCGTGTCGGACGGCAAACCAGTAAGAGAGCACCATCATCGTGAGGCCGCCCAATACACCCGGAATAATACCCGCCACAAAAAGCTGGACAACAGAGCTGTCCGCCATCACGGCATAAAGAATCATGGGGATTGAAGGCGGAATGATAACGGCGATGGTTGCTGATGAAGAAGTGACAGCGGCAGCAAAAGGGCCTGGATAACCCCTCTTTTTCATGGCCGGTATCAGAATAGAACCGAGGGCTGCCACATCGGCCACAGCAGAGCCGGACATCTCGGCAAAAAACATGGACGCGGCAATATTGACCATGGCAAGCCCGCCCCGGACAAACCCGATGAGCGCCGATGCAAACGCGATGAGACGTTTTGAAATACCGCCGGTATTCATGATGGCGCCGGCAAAAATAAAAAGCGGTATGGCTAGCAGGGGAAACTTGGTTGCGCCGTCAAACATCACCAGGGCCACGTTCGGCAGGATATCCACCCCCTGGGTGACCAGCATGGAGACAACGGCGACAACCGCCAGGGAGACGGCGATTGGTACATTGATTAAGATTAATGCAAAGAGACCGAGAAACATCCAGAATATGGTCACGAGCCGGGTACCTCCGTTAAATTTTCTACACTCTCCGGGGGCAGTTCCACATCATCGTGTGCGGCGATGCCTTTTTCCGATCGGGCCTGGCGCCAGACTTCCGGCAAGCTGAGTGCCTCGGCTATGACAAACAGCAAGGCCCCGATGGGAATGGCGGACTGGGTCACCCGGGTCGGTACCCAGGTCAGGCTGGTGAGTGAATCCCCTTCGAGCACTTCAAGCACGTTGATGCCGACAACGGCGAGCAGGATAAAAAACCCGAAGACAAATGCCTCACCGATAATGAAGACCGGGATCCGCAAAGAAGGCTTCATGGCGTTAAAAAGCCCGTTAAATCCGATATGCCCCCTTGTCAGCGCAGCCAGTGCCGCTCCGTAATATGTCAACCAGGCCAGCAGAACCGAGGCCACCTCGTCGTACCAGCTCAGTGATGCCCCGGCTTTTCGGTAGATCACTGCAACGACAACGATCAGCGTCAGCACCACCACCAGGAAGATGACGATATACTCCATTGTTTTGTGAAAGCGTTTTCGAAACCGTTTAAACAAAATGCTCCCTCCAAAATGATGGCAGAACGATAACCCCGCACCGCATGTGCGAGGTTTTCGTATTCGTTACACGCTATTTGCCGAGGGCCTGGGCCTTTTTAATGAGTTCAGCACCGCCTGGTACGGTCTTTCCGAATTCCTCATAGATCGATGAACTGGCCTTGATAAACGCGGCTTTGTCTGCCGTATTGATCTCAACAGAGCCTTTCATCTTCTCTAACAGATCCGTTTCAAGCTTTTCCGCGGTTTTGTACACGAACTCCTGCATCCCTTGAGCGGTCTCTTCAAGTATCTTCCGGACGTCTGCGGGCAGCTTTTCATATTTTTTCTTGCCGACCAGAACATACGCCGGTGTGTAGACATGACCGGTGAGGGACAGGTATTTCTGGACTTCTTGAAATTTCTGGCTGTAGATCTGTGCAAAGGGATTCTCCTGGCCGTCGATAACCCCGGTCTGGAGGGCCACAAACACCTCGGAAAGCGACATGGGGGTCGGATTGGCACCATAGGTTTTAAACATCTTCACCCGCCACGCGCCTTTCGGGGTTCTCAGCTTCAGCCCCTGCAAATCCGCCGGGACATTTATCGGTTTTTCGTTGTTTGTGATGTGCCGGAAACCGTTTTCCCAGACAGCGAGGACTTTGTATCCCTTCTTTTCCACTGCCGGCGCCAGCTTGCTCCAGAAGATCTCATCACGAATCTTTCGCATGTGATCTCTGTTTTTGACCAGGTATGGCATCTCGAAAAGTCCGAATTCATCCACCACCGAAGACATGACCGTAGACGGTAAGGAGAACGTAACCGTTCCCAGCTTCAGTTTCCTCAACAGTTCCCGGTCCTTTCCCAGCTGACTTGAACCGAAACTTGTCAATTTTGCTTTGTCACCCAGTTTCGCATTGGCTCTTTTTACAAACTCATCCACACAGATTTGAAACAGTGATCCCGGTGCGCCCACATGACCGTACTTTAATTCGAGCGCTGCGGCTTTACCCTGGACCGCAACCATGCCGGTAAGGATAAATGAGAATAAAAAAACAACAGTTATCAATCTTTTCATGACACCCTCCACTTTTTTACCTGTTATTACCAATGGGTACAATTTTGCCGAAACAAGAAGGCACCCCCGCCCACCTCAAAAGAAAGATATTTGACTATAAATTATCAGTTTTTCGTGTTTTTTCCAAATAATCCAGCGCAGCAGCAACCCCGCCCTTCTTAAACGGAACGCCCGCAAGTGAAAGCCCCATCTCAACGCCGGAAAGAGTTCCGGCCAGCATCAGATCGTTGAAATCACCGAGGTGACCGATCCGGAAAACTTTGTCGGCAATTTTGCCCAGACCGTTTCCCAGGGACATGTTGAAATTTTCAAGCACCACCTTGCGGAACGCATCTCCGCTGAATCCTTCCGGCATCATCACGGCAGTCAGCGAACTGCTGTATTCGGCCGGATCCTTGCACAGCACTTCCAATCCCCAGGCAGTAACGGCCCGTCGGGTGGCCTCTGCGTGCCGGTCATGCCTGTCAAAGACATTTTGGAGTCCTTCTGCTTCCAGCATCCGGATAGCCTCCTCCAGGCCGTAGAGCAGGTTTGTGGCCGGGGTATAGGGAAAAAAGCCTTTGGGATTCAGCCCGATCATGGCTTCCCAGTCCCAATAGGACCGGGTAAGTTTTGCGGTGGTACCCGCTTTACTGGCTTTTTCGCTGACGGCATTGAACCCGAGGCCCGGCGGCAGCATCAACCCCTTTTGAGAACACCCGACGGTCACATCGACCCCCCATTCATCATGGCGGTAATCGATGGATCCGAGCGAGGAGATGGTATCCACCATAAACAGGGCCGGGTGATCCGCTTTATCGATCGCCCTCCGAATCTCACCGATCCGGCTCGTAACACCGGTGGAGGTTTCGTTATGAACCACCATCACGGATTTGTATTGATGCTCGGTGTCTGCCTTCAGCTTCTCTTCAACCACCCCGGGATCGGCCCCGTGCCGCCAGTCACCCGGCACAAAATCCACATCGAGACCGAGCCGAACGGCGATATTTCTCCACAAGGTGGCAAAATGTCCGGTTTCAAACATCAACACCTTGTCTCCGGGAGACAACGTGTTTACCAGGGCGGCTTCCCAGGCACCGGTACCTGAAGACGGGAAGATCACCACAGGGCCCTGGGTCTGAAATATCCGCCGGCTCCCCTCAAGCACCTGTTTGGCAATTTGAGCAAACTCCGGCCCCCGATGATCCATGGTGGGACGGCTCAACGTTCTTAAAACGGGACCTGGAACGTTTGTCGGCCCCGGGATCTGGAGAAAATGACGTCCTGAAAGATGATCCATTTTTTCGTTTTCCTTTTTTGAAATATAAAATCATAAAAACAAATTGTATCCAAACTGTGAACCAAATTCAGTATATTAGACCAATAATTCAACTGAAAATAATTGTCAAGATAATTTTTATTCTCTTAATATATGTTATATCAATTGGTTATCTCGTTTTTCCCGACAAGTTACGGATACTGTATATTTATGCAGAATTATAAATTTATTGGACGCCCGAACACTTTGTATACAATACCAGAATTACTGCCGATAAAAAGGGCTGGGGGGAAAGCTGGCCGGAGTGCCATTGCAGCCGATGTCAAATTGGGAAATACCGTCTACCCTAACGTTGCATAAGTTTAGTTAATAACGACCGGAGCATTATACAATATCATCGCTTCCATAGGGATCGATGCTGGATACTTGATACTCGATGCTCGATAATCAGCAGTGAACTCGGAGTGAGTTCCAAAAACATCGAGAATCCAGCATCGAGATGCGACAAAAAAAAGCCCTCCGGAAAACTTTCCCAGAGGGCTGATGTTCGATACGGCTAAATTTTATGGTCTTTAGGAAAGAAGGGACAGAAAAACCCCGGCGGCTACGGCTGAGCCGATGACACCGGCAACATTCGGCCCCATGGCCTGCATGAGCGGATTGACCCGGCCGCCGGTGCTGTCGGAAACGAATTTCTGAACCACCCGGGCTGCCATTGGAACAGCGGAAACTCCGGCTGCACCGATACAGGGGTTTATTTTTCTACCGCTGGGCAGAAAAAGGTTAATGGTCTTTGCGAAAATCACACCGCCGGCGGTGCTGAACGAAAAGGCCACCGCGCCCATGACCAGGATTGCAATGGTGCTCCAGTTCAGGAAATGTTCGCTGTCCATGGTTCCGCCCACCGCAAGCCCCAGAAAAATGGTCACGATGTCGATCAGGGAAGTTCCCACCGTTTTTTTAAGCCGCTCCGTCACACCACACTCCCGGAGAAGGTTTCCGAACATGAGCATGCCGATGAGCGGCGCACATGAGGGGATGGACAGGGAGGCCAGGATTCCGGTCATGATGGGGAAAATGATGACCGCCGTTTTTGACACCGGCTTTGTCTGGGGCATGTCGATTTCCCGCTCTTTTTGAGAGGTCAGCATCCGGATAATGGGTGGCTGGATAATCGGAACCAGAGACATGTAGCTGTAGGCGGCCACCGCAATGGGTCCGAGAAGATGCGGCGCCAGTTTGGATGCCAGGAAAATCGATGTCGGTCCGTCCGCGCCGCCGATAATGCCGATGGAAGCCGCCTCCTGGGGTGAAAACCCGAAGATATAGGACGCACCCAGAGCTGCAGCAAAAATACCGAGCTGTGCAGCGGCGCCGAGCAGAAACGTCAAGGGTCTTCCCAGCAACGGTCGAAAATCGGTCAGAACCCCAACGCCCATAAATATCACCGGTGGCAACAACTGGGTCTTGATACCGCTCCGGTAGATAAAATTCATCACACCGTCTGCATAAGAACCCATCTCGCCTAGCGGCAGGTTGGCCAGCATAACGCCGAAACCGATGGGAATAAGCAGCAGAGGCTCGTATCCCTTGGTAATGGCAAGATAGATCAACGTGCCGGCCACGATGAACATAACAAGATTTCCGAAGCCCAGGTTGGCAAATCCGGATGATGCAATGAGTTTTAAAAAGGTTTCCATGGATTAACCCTTTGCGGCAATGGTTAGAATCGGTTTTGTGTTATCGACTTCATCTCCGATCTTTGCTTGGACCGAAACCACCGTTCCCGCATTCGGCGTTTTGATGTCGTGGGTTGCCTTCATGGCTTCCACCACGGCAACCGTCTGTCCCGCTGTCACCTCATCCCCGGCAGCTACCGTAATGTCTACAAGTTCAACAGAACCGGCAAAGGTTGAATAGACCGGAATCTCTTGTCCGGTGGGTGCGGCTGCCGGTTGTGGTGCGGCGGCAACAGGTGCTGCTGCTGCAGGCGCTGTCTGAGCCACTGCGGCATTCTCTACGGTCACCATAAAGCATCGGGTGTTGCCCCCCTCAACCACCGTACATCGTGTGGTCATGGGCGCCATGTCCGAAGGGGCCACCACCAGAGCCTGGGATGCAGGCGGTGCTTCTTTCGGGGCTTCCTTCTTTTTTAGCGGAACATCGATTTTACTGTTTCCGGTGAGCAGACGCATCCCTTCATTGAGTTCTATCCTCTTGCCGGGAACCATGGCCGAGACCACCAGAAATACGTTCTTGTCGTTTACCGGGATGCCTTTTTCTTCAAGGGCCTTTTTGGCGTCTGCGATGGTATCCGGCACGGCTTCAAAGGGGTCGCCTTCAAAAGGCGGCAAGCCGAGCTGTTCGGACGCCTTCTTGACCACTTCCGGATCCGAAGGCAGCGGTGTTTTTCCAAAATATCCGAGCACGGCGCGTCCATACCCGTTTTCAATTTTTTCCCAACGGCCGTAAAGCACGTTGTTGAATGCCTGGAGCCAGTACTGCTGGCTGCCCGGGGTCACACTGGTCCAAGCACCGCCGGCTTCCACCACAACCGGAAACTCTGCCAGTATGTCTCCATATTTATCCAATAATCCGGCCTTGACCATCATGTGAACATTTGGCCCGATAGCCCCACCCGGCATGGGAAAGCCGAGCACCCGGGCATCGGCCATTGTGGTAACCGGATTAAAATCGTAATCTTTCATCCCTTCATTCAAAAGATTTTCAATATTCTGAATTTTGGACACATCCAAATCAAGGGAGTACCCCGTACCCTTCAGGGCATGGGCCATGGACCGGGCATCCGGCTGCACCGTGCCGCTGGCCATGGGGCGAACCGAAAGATCGACGCCGTCTGCCCCGCCGGCAATAGCGGCCATATACTGGGAAACGGCCATGCTGGCGGTATCATGGGTGTGGGCCCAGAGCGGCATTTCCGGCGGCATGATCGCCCTTAATCCTTTTGCAGATTCATAGAATGTAGTGGGATCGGTGGTGCCGCTGGCATCTTTTAGACAGATACTGTCGATCTGAATGTCGCTTTCCAAAAGACGCTTGCCGATGCCGATGTAAAACTCCGGCGTGTGGACCTTGTCCGAGTGGAAGGGCAGCCCCATCAATGAAATCGTTACCTGGTGGTGCATGCCGGACTCAACAATGGGTCGACCGGTTTTCACCAGCAGATCGGTATCGTTCATATAATCGAAGTTCCGGTCCCAGGTGGTTCCGTATTCCTTCATCAGCTGGGCCTGAAGTTTTAAAGACGCTTCATTCTGCGCCTGGAGCGTTACACCGGAAAGGGAACGGGTCAGGATCTGGAGATCCACGTCCGGTCCGACGGTTTCACGCATCCTTTTCATGGTTTCAAACGGATCTTCTCCCAGATAGAAAAATGGCGCCTGATACCTGGCGCCTCCGCCAAATTCCATATGCCGAACCCCTGCCTCTTTGGCAGCGTATTCCATTGCCGGCAGGTAGTCGTCGAGGCGAACCTTCCCGCCGAAAGAACTTTGCAGTCCATCACGAAAAGGTGTGAGCATCACACGTATTTTTTTCGGTTTTTCAGTGAAAATCATCTGCCATCCTCCATTATTTCTGGTTTTTTATCTCTTCAATATTGCTGATCCGGGTACCGGGATAGAGCCGTGCATAGGTAGAAGTAACTGCAGCAAACACGGCAGCCTCATCTGCTCCGGCACTGATTATCTTCTCGGGGAAGATGCGTGTGATCACCTGCATGGCAACGGAAAGAAAAATGAGCACAAAGAACACCCCGACAAAAGAAGAAACACAGATCCCTATTAGATTTATCTCCATATCCAAACCTCTTGGTATTTTTGCGTTTATACATCGGCAGGGAAACGCTGCCCATGCGATAAAAGTGTTTCATATATATTCTCAACACCGGAGTGTCAAGCAGTTTTAACGATTATGCCCCATACTTTTAGGCTGAAACAGGGATTCAGGTTCTCTGAATCGGAGTCGGTTTATCCTGCAAACCGAGACTCAATCGCTTTCCGGCTCCCCGGCTCGACGACCTCTTTTATCTTTGATTCCACATAATCGAGATGTTCGAGAATTTTCAGCCGGGCAAGCTCCGAATCCCTTTCTTTTACAGCTGCCACAACTTCCATATGCTGCCCATAGACGGTTTCGATATCGATATCCGTATAATATTTTCCGATTGAATTTTTCAGGATATCATAGATTGTAAACATGATATGGGTTTGCACCTTGTTGTGGGTCGCCTCGGAAAGTGCCAGGTGAAAATCGGCATCTTCTGTCTCAAGATTAAAGCCGTCCTTGTCCAATTTAGCGCGCATGGTTTCCATATTGTCCTCAAGGCGGGCGATATCTTCCGATGTGGCCCTCTTGGCTGCATAAAAAGCATTCCAGGCTTCGATGGCCTTGCGGACCTCAATGATATCAAAAACAATGCTGATATCGTCTTTTAGCATTTGGTGGAGCGGTTCGAGTATCCGGCCGGATGCCAGGGATCGGACCACGGTACGGTTTCCCCGGGCGGTTTCCAGAAACCCCATACCCATAAGCGACTTCAACGCCTCCCGGATTGACGGCCGGCTCACGTTAAAGAGCTTCATCAACTCCCTTTCCGGCGGCAGCGGATCCCCAGGCTTCAGATCACCTTCCAGAATAAGGTTCTTTATCTGGTTGACGATTTTTGAAGAAATCTTTTCCTGTTTGATCGGTTTAAAAATTTGCCTGCCCATATTACTCCATTTTTTTTGGACTGACCATATTACCAGATTAGGCTTTGGATACATAGCAACACGCAAAAGTCTTGTCAATTCAAAAGTGAAATCCGTTTTTAAAATATTTTTATTAAAATCACCGGGTTCGTGGCCGGCCCTCAAGGGAAAGGCAATCGGGGGATTTACAGGTTATGCCCCCCGGCGCCTTATAATAAGGTGTGGCGGTTTCCCGGGTCCGGCGATCCCGGAGAAATCGCTTGACATTCACGGGTTTTTGCTGGTAAGAGCGGTTGTAATATGGTCTTACCAAAGCAGATAAACTCATAGTTGAAAAAATTTCTATTTTACAAAATGGAGGCAGCATGGCAAAATTTTTCGAGTATCAGGGAAAGGCAATTTTTAAAAAAGCCGGGATTCCCATTCCTCAAGGAGAGGCCGCCAAAACACCTGAAGAGGCCCGGGCAATTGCCGAAAAAGTCGGCAAATCCGTGGTTGTGAAGGCTCAGGTCTGGGCCGGGGGAAGAGGCAAATCCGGTGCCGTAAAATTTGCGGATACCCCCGATGAAGCGGCGAAGGTTGCCGGTGAAATCCTGGGAATGGAACTCAAAGGTCTTGTGGTCGAAGAGGTTCTGGTCGAAGAAAAACTCAATATCGCCCAAGAATTTTATGCCGGAGTTATCATAAATTCAGCCTGGGACGTCAGGGGCCCGGTTCTTATGTTCAGCCCTGAAGGCGGAATGGACATCGAATCTGTGCCCGAAGACAAAATCGCCATCGAAAATATAGACGTCGTTCGCGGTCTTCGGCCCTACGATACACTCAACATGGTACGCTCCATGGGGGTAAAGGGTAGTGCACTTCGCCAACTGGCAGGCATCGTATACAAACTCTACGAGGTGTTTCGACAGTACGACTGCCGAACCGTCGAAATCAACCCGCTTGTTTTGACCGAAGAAGGAAAGGCTGTCGCTGCAGACTGCCGGTTCCAGGTCGATGATCAGGCCATTTTCAAGCATCCGGAGCTCGGTGTTCGGGTGGGACGTGAATTTGTCAAAGCACCGACTGAATTTGATCTCATGGCCTGGAAATTTGAAGAGGCCGATTTCCGCGGCACCAGCTACTGCGCTGAAATGGGTTCTCCTGAGGAAATGAAAAAAGGCGGCTATGTCGGCTACCACGGCATCGGCGGCGGTGCGGCAATCCTAGGGGTGGACGCACTCAATAAGGTCGATCTGAAAGTGGCCGACTATGCGGACACCAGCGGCAACCCCACCGCTTCAAAGGTCTACCGTGTTGCGAAAATTATCCTCTCCCAGCCCAATATCGAAGGTTACTTTCTTGCCGGTTTCATGATGGCCAACCAGGAGCAATGGCACCATGCGCACGGTCTGGTTAAAGCGCTTCGAGAAGAGCTCCCGAAACGCCCCGGATTTCCGGTGGTTCTGCTGCTCTGTGGAAACAAGGAACCGGAATCTCAGGCGATTCTCAAAGAGGGCCTTGGGGACATGCCGGCCCGTATTGAAATTTATGACCGCGAACGTGTTTACGATGCCAAATACTTAGCCACGCGATTCCGGGCCCTGGTGGACGAATACCGCGCGGAACTGGGCAAATAGGGAGGGGATACAATGGAATTTTCTGAGAAAACAATCAAAATCATCATCGATGAAGAAAAATGCAACGGCTGCACCACACACGCCTGCGTGGCGGCCTGCAAAAAATATAGTCGCGGAATCCTTGTTTTGAAAGAAGATGGTATGCCGGGGGTGACCGATTCTCCTGAAGAGCTTGCACGGAAGGGGACCGAATGCCTGGCCTGCGAATATGAGTGTCGGTTTAGAGGGAATTCGGCCATTACGATCGAGGCACCGATCGAAGGTCTTGATGACTATCGAAAAAAGCATGGAACTGCGTAACAGGGGGCAAATATGTCGATATTATTAGATGAAAATACAACCGTCATTGTTCAGGGAATCACCGGCAGGGAAGGATCTCTCCGGACAAAATTTATGAAAGAATACGGCACCAATGTCGTTGCCGGTGTCACTCCCGGCCGCGGCGGTCAGCAAGTCCACGGCATTCCGGTCTATGATACGGTTAAAGAGGCTGTTGACAACCATGGCCCGGTCGAAGCCAGTGTCGCCTTTATTCCGGGCCCGTTGCTGAAATGGGCCGTACTGGAAGCTATCGATTCAGGCATAAAATTTATTGTCCCGCCGGTTGAACGGGTGCCGGTACACGATATCATGGACATGGCCGCCGTGGCCCAGCGTGAGGGGGTCCGGCTGATAGGACCCGGAAGCCTCGGTATCATCACCCCGGGAAAAGCCGTCATGGGCTGGCTGGGCGGCAGTGCGGATTGGGCCGAAAAACTCTTCAGCCCCGGACCCGTCGGCGTTATCTCCCGCAGCGGCGGCCAATCCGGCACCGTGCCCTGGGTTTTAAAAGTAGAAGGCCTCGGCATCAGCACAGCCCTTCACATCGGCACCGAACCGGTATTGGGACAATCCATGGCCGATGTGCTGCCCCTGTTTGAAGCCGACGACCAGACAAAGGCGGTGGCTGTTTTCGGCGAAATCGGCGGCACCCTGGAAGAAGAAGCCGCTGAAACCGTTGCCAATGGAAAATTCACAAAACCCCTTGTGGTATTTATCGCCGGCGCCTGGGCTCCCGAAGGAATGCGCTTTTCACATGCCAGCAGTATTGTCGAAAAAGGAAAAGGTTCAGCCAAGAGCAAAATCGAGGCCCTCACAAAAGCCGGCGCGCATGTTGTGGACAGCCCCGAAGAGATTGCACCGTTGATCAAAAATTTAATCAACGCATAACCCATTAAAAGAAGGAGGATATGAATCATGCCTGTTATGAGATCCGTTATGTACGTACCCAGCAACAACGAAAAAATGGTGTCAAAGGCACCCACCATCGCCTGTGACGTCCTCACCCTGGACCTGGAAGACTCGGTCCCGCCCGCAGAAAAAGCCAAGGGCCGGGAAGCGATAAAAAGCTACCTCACGGCCGGCCGCCTGGAACAGGCGTCTCCGAATCTTTACGTTCGGATCAACAACTGGGAAACCGAGATGACCAACGATGATCTTGAAGCCATCGTCTATCCGGGGCTCAATGGCGTGTGTCTGGCCAAATGCGGCGAGGCGGACAACGTAAAGCGTCTGGACTGGAAGCTTCAGGAGCTGGAACAGCGCAGAGGCATGGAGCCCGGCACCATCGGCATTCAGCTTCTGATCGAAACCGCAAAAGGGGTGATCAATGCCTATCCGGCTGCCAGCGAAAGCCCCCGGGTAAACTCCCTGATTTTTGGTGCGGTGGACTATACAAAAGACATGCGGGTCACTCTGACATCTGAGGGTGTCGAGCAATTGTATGCACGCTACCACACGGCAGTGGCCGCCCGGGCCGCCGGCTGTGTCGCCATCGACTGCCCGTTTGTGGCCTTTCAGGATACCGCAGCGTTCGATATCAGCACCCAGGAAGGACGCCAGATGGGCTATGAGGGCCGCATGCTCATCCATCCGGGCCAGATAGAACCTTCACATAGAATCTACACCCCCTCTTCTGAAAGAGTGGAATGGGCCGAGGGCGTAAAGAAGGTGTTTGAAGAAGAAGGAATCGCCAAGGGTTCCGCAGCAGTTGCCTACAAAGGGAATATGGTCGATACGCCGGTCTACGAAAATGCCCTGACGATTCTTCGCACCATGGAAGAAATCAAAGCAGCCGAGGCAAAAATAAAGAAATAATTCGGAGTGCGCAAACCAGACAGGTTCACGGTGGCACCGTCACATCGGCGGTGCCGCCGAAACCAGGCTTTTGCTGTTCCGTACCTTCCCACTTTAAAAAGTTTGAAGTGAGCTAAAGTGTAAAGTGAGCTAAAATTGTGGAATTCTGTCAATTATAAAATGATTCCCATCCTTAACTTTAGGCATTTTAGGCACTTTAAACTTTAGGCACTTCTTCGAACAGGTTATTATTGCATTGAAAACTATTTTGCCACAAAAGCATAAAAATCATTTTTTAACAACTTATGCTCCATGCCCAAAGTAGCCGAAGGTACCTAAAACCAAGCGGAGGCAGCATCACCTGCCCGCTTCGTTTAGGTTTCTTCGAGTGCTTTGGCCTTCATTCAAAATTCCAGACAGTAAAACAATGAGGATGACAAATGGATAGACAAACACTTGTTCAGCGACTTGGGGAAATCGTCGGTGCCGAACACGTTCTCTCATCGGACATGGATTTAGAGCTGTACAGCTACGATTCCTCGCTTGAAAAAGCAAGGCCCGATGTCGTCGTGATGCCGGACACCACCGAAGAAGTTTCAAAAATTATGGCGCTTGCACACGCGGGAAAAATACCGATTCTCGGAAGAGGTTCCGGCACCAATCTCACCGGTGGCACCATACCGATCAAGGGCGGCATTGTGGTCCACTTCTCCAGAATGAACCGGATCGTCGAAGTCGATTTTCCCAACCGTACCGTGACGGTGGAGCCGGGCATCATCACCCTGGATCTTCAGACCGAAATGCTAAAAGACGGGTTTGTTTACGCACCCGATCCGGCCAGCCAGAAGGTCTCCACCATCGGGGGCAATTTTGGAGAAGATTCCGGCGGCCCGCACTGCCTGAAATACGGCACCACCAGCAACCATATCATCGGCGCCGAAGTTGTACTCAACGATGGAACGGTGGTGCAGACCGGTGGAAAATCCCAGGATAAGCCGGGTTACGATTTAACGGGGCTGCTGGTCGGCAGCGAAGGAACCCTCGCACTGGCCACCAAGATGATCCTGAAGCTGATCAAATCCCCCGAGGCCTTCAAGACCATGACCGCCATCTTTGAAACCATTGAAGACGGCGCCAACACAGTCTCTGAAATTATCTCGGAAGGGATCATCCCCGCAACACTCGAGATGATGGACAACATCGTCATGAAGGCGGTGGAAAAAACGATAAAAGTCGGTTATCCCCTGGACGCCGCCTGTGTGCTGATCATCGAACTGGACGGTATGCCGGACGGCATGGACAAAAAAGCGGAAATGATCATGGAGATCTGCCGCCGGAACAATGTCCGTGAGGTAAAACTTGCAAAAGACAATGCCGAACGGGCCATCCTGTGGGCCGGCCGAAAGGGTGCATTCGGATCTGTCGGTCAGGTCCGTCCCAGCTATCTGTGCTGTGACGGAACGGTTCCGCGAACAAAACTGCCCGAGGTCCTGGCAAAAGTAATCGCGGCCGGAAAAGAATGGAATCTTCCCATCGGCAACGTGTTTCACGCCGGTGACGGCAACCTGCATCCGCTGATTATGTTTGACGAAAGAGATCCGGACGAGTTGCATCGCGTCCACAAGCTGAGTTCAGCGATTCTTAAGATATGCGCAGACGCCGGAGGCACCATCAGTGGTGAGCACGGTGTCGGGCTGGAGAAGTTAAAAGAGATACACTTTGTTTTCAGTGAAGCGGATCTTGAATACCAACGGAACATAAAACAGGCGTTTGATCCTGAATCTCTCCTGAACCCCGGGAAAATGATCCCCGAGGCAGAAGAGGCGGTTCAATAGGATATCCGATAAAGGAGCGTTCATATGGCAGACCCCGCACAGATGACAGATGAGCTGGCCGCAATTGTCGGCCAGGATTTTGTTAAGACGGATCCGACGGAAACCACTCAATTTTCAATTGACGGCATCGTGCCCAAAGCGGTGGTGTATCCGAAAAACACCCGGCAGGTTTCCGAGGTCGTAAAATATGCCAACAGTAAAAATCTGGCCATTGTGCCCTGGGGAGGTGGATCCAAAATCACCATGGGGCATCCGCCCACCCGGCTGGATCTGGTGGTGTGCACCCGGCGGATGAACCACATGAAAGACGTGGATGTATCGAATCTGACCGTGACGGTTGAAGCCGGGGTAAAATTCCTGGATATCCAGGCACGGCTGGCCACCGAGGATGATCGGTGTTATCTGCCCCTTGAGGATTTGATCACCGACGGAAACGAGATGATCTGCTCGGACCGTTCCCATAGCGGCTGTTTCCTTCCCATCGACCCTCCTTGCCCGACCCGTGCAACCATCGGCGGAATTATCGCCGCCGATTCAAGCGGGCCCAGAAGGCTGCTCTATACACTGCCGCGGGATCTGATTCTGGGGATCCGCTTTGTGGCGGCCGATGGTGAAATCATCGGTTCCGGGGGAAAAACCGTAAAAAATGTTTCCGGCTATGACATCTCAAAACTGATGGTCGGCTCCGCAGGCTCTCTGGGCATCTTGTGCGAGATGACATTGCGTCTTCTCCCGCTTCCCGAAGCCATGGAAACGCTCCTGTTCTCCTTTGACGCCTTTGCCGATGCCTCCGGTTTTATCGACCGCATATTTGATACGCAGCTTCTGCCGGCGGCTGTTGAGATAATGAACCGCAACGCATTCGGCAAAATAATGCGGGGCGCCGTATCCGGATTTCAAGCCGGGGCATTTGTTGTCCCGGTGGCACTTGAGGCCTTCCAGGAAGCCGTGGACCGGATGCGTAACGAGATGAAAAAAATGGCCGCCGAATCAAACGCAACCGCTGAAGCCGTTTTGCCGGAAACCGAACATCGGCCGTTCTGGCTGGCCGTGGGCGATCTAAACCCCTCGGTGGCAGAAAATCATCCCGGCCGTATCACCGCGCGGCTAAACTATCCCGTGGCCGCATGGAAGGAGATCATCGAATACGCCGAGGCCGCCCTGGAAGAAGGCGGCATCGATCATACCCTCCTTGCCCATGCGGGAAGCGGGGTATGTCTCATCAACCTGATGATCACTGGAAACGGCGACCGCGATCAGGCCGCCGATGCCGTTTCTAAACTGCTCAAACGCTGCCTTAAATCCCATGGAAATCTGGTTATCGAACAGGCACCGGTGGAGATGAAACAAAAGCTTCCGATCTGGGGCGAAGCCGGATCCGATCTTGTGGTCATGAAAAGAATCAAGCAGACCCTGGACCCCAGAAACGTGATGAGTCCCGGAAGGTATGTGGCGGGACTTTAATAGGAAATAAACAAGCCTGTTCCAGAGGTCCTATGCTTTGGTTATTCCCAGATAATAGATGAGCCAAAGAATTCAGAATCCAGGAGTCAGGAGACAGAAAAACTCGGATGCCGCTCACGAAGCGCAAGCGCTTGCGCCGCGTGTTGCTACAGCAAGTTTAATATTTTTCGATTGAGCCGAAGGCGAATACCTTATTCTGAATTCTTGATTCTGACTCCTGGATTCCTTTCCGGACTGATTCCGGCAGAGCCAATAAACTCTGATCTGACTCTGAGAACCAAATTTTCAAATTTTTCAATAAACCGGTCGCACAAAGAGGTATCGAATGAACATCACCCAGTTAAAAAAACTATCCTATGACGAGGTTGCCAAGTGCAATAAATGCGGATTCTGTTTGCCGAGCTGCCCCATCTATCTTGCAGAGAAAAAAGAGTCTGCCGCCCCCAGAGGCAGAAATGCCATTACCCGTGCCGTCATCGAGGGCCGCCTCGACTTGAGTCCGGAAACAGAGCGGTCTATCTTCTCCTGCCTGGGTTGCGGCGCCTGTCGGCAGGTCTGTCTGTCTTCGGTGGAGACAAAGGATCTGATTTTTAGAGACCGTGAATGCCAGGTCCATGAAGGGATCTATCCCAAAATTGCCGACCGGGTGGCATCCTTTCTGGATCAGGAACATAATATTTCAGACGACGACAACGAAGAACGCGGCGAGTGGCAGGAGATGATCAAAGATCTTCCCGAAGGCGCTTTTGAAAAGGAGACGGCGGAGGTCGTCTTTTTTGTCGGCTGCGTGGCGTCCTTTTTTCCCATGGCGCAGAAAATACCGGCCAACATGGCCAAAATCATGCAAAAAGCAGGGATCGATTTTGCCATCATGGGCGGAGAGGAATGGTGCTGCGGTTTTCCACTCATCGGTGCTGGCATGCCCGATAAGGTGGAAGCACTCAGGGAACATAATCTTGAAAAGCTCAAAGAGACCGGCGCCAAAGCGGTGGTATTTACCTGCCCGTCCTGTTATCACACCTGGAAACACCTCTACAAACCGGAAGGCGTGAATCTATACCATTCCAGTCAGTTTCTCGACAAGCTGGTCAAAGAAGAAAAGATTCAATTCACCAAGCATCTCGATACCACCGTTACCTACCATGACCCCTGCGATCTGGGGCGTAACAGCGGGGTATTTCAAGAACCCAGAGATGTCATCAACGCGATTCCCGGAGTGGCGTTAACCGAGCTGCCGAACAATCGGAATCTTTCCCGGTGCTGCGGCGGTGGCGGCAACGTGGAGATGGTCGCACCCGAATTGTCCGCACAGGTGGCTCAGATGAAGTTGGATGAAATAGAATCGACCGGTGCGGACATGGTCGTATCGGCATGCCAGCAATGTCTGCGGACCATCGCAACCCGTGCCCGACGGCAGAAAGTAAATCTGACGGTCAAGGATCTGACGGAACTGGTCTATGAGGCCATGGAGTAGAAATCCTGGTTTCGGGGGACCGGGCTTTAGGTTATCTCCAGAGGGAATTTGCGCTGTTGAATATTCATAGCCTATAAAAATCTTAAATTACAAATCACAAAAAACAAACAAATAACAATAACCAAAATTCAAAATCCCAAACAAGAAAACGGTCTCAGCGAAAAACCGGTTTAAAATTTGGGATTTGTGATTTGTTTGTAATTTGGTGTTTGCGATTTGTAATTTTTGATTCAAAACAGTAAGCCAGCGCCAATTTTAACCGACCTGGCTTCAAGGACCAGGACACACACTATAAAACCACTATGCCTGCATGGGAATCGCATACGGTCCTTCTTCCACAAACGCCATGGTGGGTGTTTTCCCGTGGAATTTTGGATGATTCACCGCGTAGATCACCGCATTCTGCAGCATGGCTGCCGCCCTCTCCTTTTCGGAAGAAATATCTTCTTTTCCGTTTAGAAGACTCCATCCGCTGATGCCTGGAATAATCCGAAAATCTTCTTCCGGTATCTGGGTGCAGCAGTATATCAGACCGTCCTGGCCCACTTTCCGAAACGGTTTCCCCCACATTTCCGGCTCCCACTGATCCTTTGTAAACTTCCAGTCCGGATGCTTCAGCAAGGATATGTAACCGTCCGGGCCCATGATCTTAAATAAATGCAGCAACGTCTTATATTCCCGCGAGCCGACAGGTTCAACATCGATGTTGTTTGCCAGCAGGACGATCACACCGTTTTCTGCCACCGCCGGAATCGCACCCACCGCAGATTTGACGCTCTGATAATGGTCTCTTCCGACATATCCGGCATGGGTGAGCACAACATCATAAGGGGTTTTTACGGGGATCCGGACATATTCCTTCATCGCCTCGACGGCAGCCAGATGGGCCTTTACAAGATCGCCACCGAACACCCCGGTCATACAGAGTGTATTGTCAAGGGTGGTGCTGATCATAAAGTCGACACCGACTGTCAGGGCCACCTCCAGAGACTCTTCGTGGCATGGGTTTCCATCGAGAACCAGGTTGGTGGCGTTGGGGTGTTCCAAAAAGTCGACGCCGTGGAATTTTTCTATGGTTTTGGTATTTACCAGTGCCGGACAGACCGCTTTCCGGCCGCCTGAAACACCGGTCATAAAATGGCTCTCCACCAGACCCGTAATAATCTTTACGTCCGATTCATAAAATATTTTGTTCAGATAAACTTCGGTATCGCGACGGGTGCGGGCAGCCACCACCATCGTAGACATATCTTCACAGTCGTGGTCGACGACCCGATACCGGTCGATGATCTCCGGGCCGTACATAAAGAGCCGTTCTTGGGTCGTGCTGGGCCGGTGCATGCCGTTACCGATGACAATTACGATATTTTCCCGCTTCACCCCTGCCCCCTCGATGATTTCCGTCAACGGGATGAGGAGCCCGTTTTCTCCCTTATAGGGCACCGGGCGTGTGATATCCGACACGGTGATGCAGACCGTTACGTCACCGACCGGTTTCCCTTTCGATCGGATAATCTCCGGCAGTGTCGGCGAACCGATGGGGTTGTTCAATGCATTTGAAATCTCGTCTTTTGAACTGGCCAAACAGGGCATTTTATTCATCCGCAATGTTTCGCACTGGGGTGGGACGAGAATATCCAGTAGATCTTCCCCATATTCTACCGGAATCTTTTTCCAGCCATCTGTATCCGCATTTGTTATCGTTTCAGAAAAGGTGTTGTTCATGGTAAATCTCCTGTCGATTATCACTGTATTATTTTCCGAATCGGCGCTTCCGGTATATCCGGACAGGGCCGTTCTAATCGCATAAGGGTATATCGGACGTTATCCGTCTCCTCGCACCTGTTTGCATTGATCAGGCCGTTTTTTTTACCGGGCCACTCCGGTCGGCGGAAACAAATAGGCCGTGCCGGGTCCAGGGCGGCATAACGGTTTATTATGCAACAGACCGGTTATAGGCCAAAGCCCGGTAGGTGTCAAGGCTGCCTAATTATCGCGTTCTTTTGTCAATCCCCGGCATTAAACGGTTGAGCTGAAAATTCTTTACCGAACTCTATGGCAGAAACATTGATTATTTTCTTTAAAAACAGACTTTTTTCCTTGCAGTTTCAATGGCAACTGGTATATACAGAAGTCTTTTGTTTATTACCGTTTTCCGGGGCTTTGGACCGAAAAAGGCGGCATAAAAAGATAGATAAAGGGTCTTATTTTAAGGAATCGGGTTTTTCTTCCCAGAATCAGGGAAAGGGCGGCACGGACGGATGGCGCGATGAAAAAAATTCTACTGTTGGTCTCGGCGATTTTCTTCTGTTCGTTCCTCAGCGTTGAAACAGATGCCTCCTGGTATATCGACGCTTACAGATTTCAAACTTCGGTTCACGGCGAAAATTCCTGTATCGATTGCCACGACAACATCCCGGAACAGAAAATCCACCCCAGCCCGGAAGATGTAAATAAAGAGCGCTCTGAATTTTTCAGCCCGGAACAATGTTCAAACTGCCATGAAGAGGTAATGGAAAATCTTGAACAGGGAAGCCACGGCAGCCTGGAAGTGGCGGATTCTGAAAAATATGAACTCTGTACCGGCTGTCACGACCCTCATTATGAGTCCGTAGAAACCGGAACCTCCGTTCCCATCGATCTGCCGGGTTTTTCCCAAGAAGACGCCGATTGCCTGGCATGCCACGGCAAACTGGAAACAGCAGATCCCAAGGCGGGCGAAAAGGTCGCGAAACTCTGCTTCCATTGCCACGGAAATTCCGGCACCCCGGCCCAGGAGATAACGAAAAGGGTGGTGCCGCTTATAGACACAGACAGCTATGGATCCACCCCCCATGCCGAACTCGCCTGCACGGTGTGCCATGACGGGGCGGATTCTTTTCCCCACAACGATCAAAAAATGAGCGAATGTGCCCCGTGTCACCGGCCCCATGATGAGAAAAAAACCCACGCTGCACATCCGGGGGTATCCTGCCAGTCATGCCACCTCCAGGGTGTCGTTCCGGTTAAAAACACCCAACCCCATGGGATTGCCTGGAAATCAAGCCGGAACCTCGAAAAGCCATCGCCCCTCCATCATATGGCTCTGTCCGACGACAAGGAAGCCTGCAGACGATGTCACTTTGAGGAAAACGAAATCGGTGCCGCCGCCATGGTGCTGCCGGCAAAAAGTATACTCTGTATGCCTTGCCATGCCGCTACCTTTTCCGTCGGCGATGCGACGACCATCATTTCGCTTTTTGTTTTTTTACTCGGCATCATCTCGATGTTCTCCTATTTTTTGACCGGTTCCATCTCCGAATTTTCACATGCCGATTGGATCCAGAAGCTTTCATGGCTGATCCGGAGCGGGTTTAAATCATTTTTTCTGACCCGGTTCAAACCGATTGCCGTATCGCTATTTTTCGACGTGCTCCTTCAAAGACGTTTATACCGGCAATCTCCGCAGCGATGGGCCATCCACGGTCTTATATACTTCCCCTTTTTGTTCCGTTTTCTCTGGGGCATCATCGCTCTGTGTGGCAGCCTGTTTGCTCCCTCCTGGTCGCCGGTCTGGGATATGCTCAACAAGAATCATCCGGCCACTGCCCTGCTGTTCGATCTGACCGGTTTTATGATTGTCACAGGGCTGATATTGGCTGTTGTCCGGGCACGGTTGAACCAACCCGAACGCCCCCGGGGGCTTCCCCAGCAGGATCTGATCGCTCTTGGGCTCATTGCCGGTATCGTCGTTGTCGGCTTTGTACTGGAAGGGATGCGTATTGCAATGACCGGCCGGCCCCCGGGTTCCGCCTTTGCTTTTATCGGATTCGTCATCAGTCAGCTTTTTTCAGCCGGACCCGATCTCAATAAGATATTCGGATACGTCTGGTACCTCCATGCGATTTTAACCGGCGCTTTCGTGGCGTACATCCCATTCAGCCGTCTGAGCCATATCATCCTGGCTCCGATATCGCTATCGATACGTGCAAGTACTGAACACGACCATGTGTAATATCAATGAGGAGACGGGGAGGAAAGCCGCTGCTATGGGTCAGGTATCGACCATCCGTTTGATAGACGGAAGTGCCGAAATTGAAGTCGATTCAAGAACATTTACCGTTTCACGGCCGGGCCACACCCATTCGATGTGCCCGGGGGAGTTGGTTGTGGGTGCTCTGGGCAGTTGAATCGTACTGACCATGGCTGCTGTAGCAGACAACAAACAGATAGACCTCGCCAATGCTGCGGTTCATATCGAACACCGGATATCCGAAGGGAAGCCCTGGGTCACTGAATTTGGCATTCATATCGACCTCGGAGACGGTCTGACGGAGCGTGAACAGAAAATATTGTTTAATTCAGCCCGGCACTGTGATGTTCACAAAATGTTATCCGGTGAATTTGCCTTCAATTTTCACCAGGTAACATCCCGGCCCGGCGGATCCGGAGTTGAAGATTGAAAATTGAATATTAAATCGAAAATATTCAATATTAGGATTTGTCATGGATAAAAGCACCAGACAATCGCTTATCGATATTGTCGGCGAGAAAAACTATACGGATCGTCTCATAGATCTTGTATCCTATTCCTATGACGCCTCTGAACACAGCCATCGGCCGGGTTGCGGCATCTGGGCCCACAGCCCCGAACAGATTTCAGAAATCATGAAACTGGCCAGCAGCAAGAACATACCGGTGGTTCCACGTGGCGGTGCCACCGGATTGACCGGAATGGCGGTACCCCAAGGGGGGGGCATTGTCCTGGACCTCAGCCGCATGAATAAAATACTTAACATCAGCATCCAGGACCGGCTGGCGATTGTCCAGCCCGGGGTCGTCTATGCGGATCTTGAGAAAGCCCTCGACCGCTTCGGATTTTTTTTCCCGCCGGATCCGGCCAGTGGAAAAGTCTCCACGTTGGGCGGCAACGTCGCCACCAATGCCGGGGGGGTGAAAGGGGCAAAATACGGAACCACCCGGGACTACGTACTGGGGCTCCAGGTGGTACTGCCCGACGGCCGTATCATGCGGACCGGATCCCGGACCATGAAAAGCGTCAGCGGCTACGACCTGACCAAACTGTTTGTGGGTTCCGAAGGGACCCTCGGGATCGTAACGGAAATCACCCTCAAGGTGAACCCAAAAACCACCGCCGCCTCCACCGCCCTTGCCACCTTTGACGATCTTGAAGACGCAGGCCATGCGGTGAGTCAGATCATGTACTCCGGAATTGTTCCCAGCGTACTCGAAATCCTGGGCCGGGAAGCCATTGTTGCTATCAATCAGAACACCGATCTGAACCTTCCCGAAGTCGATGCCATCCTTCTGGCCGAAACCGATGGTTACACCACAGAGGAGACCGAGTACCAGCTTGCAAAGGTCATCGATGTCTTTAACCGAAACAGGGCCAAAACCGTAAAACAGGCCACGTCAGAAGATGAAGCGGCTGAGCTGTGGAAAGCAAGAAAAAGCGCCTACGGCGTGCTGGCCCGAATCAAGCCGAGCTTTGTTTTGGAAGATGTGACGGTCCCAATGTCAAAAATCGCCGACCTGCTAAAGGGTATAAAGGCCATTTCAAAAAAGCACAATATCATGATCGCCACTTACGGGCATGCCGGTGATGGAAACCTTCATCCTCAGATTCTGTTTGATAAATATGACCCGGATCAGGCACGCCGTCAGGAGGCAGCCAGTGAGGAACTGTTCCGGCTCACCATCGATCTTGGGGGAACGTTGACCGGCGAACACGGCATCGGTCTTCAGAAGGCGCCATACATGACGTTGGAGCATGACCCGGCCGCAATGTCGGTGATGCGTTCCATAAAAAAAATGTTCGATCCGAAAAACATACTCAATCCTGGTAAAATGTCGTTGGAGAATTAGACTATGGAAGCTAAATATGACTTTGAAAGAAAGTACAGAGAACAGGTTTTAAAATGTTCCCGTTGTGGATTCTGTCAGGCTCACTGTCCTGTCTTCGGTGCAACCCTGCGCCCTGCTTACAATGCACGGGGCAAGATGCTGATCCTGAAAGAGGTGATGGACGGAAAAATCGATCTCAACGATGAGCTCATCGAAACGCTGTTTCAGTGCACCACCTGTGCGAATTGCTACACAAACTGCCCCTCCGGTGTCAACGTACCCGAGATCATCAAACAGGTTCGAAAAGACATGGTCAACATCGGATCCTGTCATCCCGCATTTACGGGCATGAACGAGGTTCTAAAGCAGCATACCAACATCTATGCAGAAGACGAACCGGAGGATTTCGAGCGTGAAAAAAACAAACAGGCCGAATATGTGTTTTTTATCGGCTGCGTCGGCGCCTACCGAGAAGACGAATCGACCCTGGCAACACTTGCGCTTATGGATCGGCTCAAGATAGACTATACACTCATCGATGAAGTCTGCTGCAGCGGCGTGCTGGAAGATGTGGGACACCGGATCAATGAAGACCTGGCCCGGAAAAATATCGATCTGATTCTGGCCACCGGCGCCAAGGCGGTCATTACCGGATGCCCGTACTGTACACGAACCTTTGACAATAGAGCACCGTATGCCGCATTGAAAGAAAAAGGGCTCAAAATCTACCATATTTCACAGGTGCTTAAGGATTTTGATATCGATGTTAAAACCGATAAAATCGTCACCTACCACGACCCCTGCGACCTGGGTCGGCACTGCGGAATTTTTGAAGAACCCCGGGAGACCATACAAAAAATTGCACCCAACTTCAAAGAACTGCCCCACAACCGGATGGACGCGAACTGTTGCGGCGCAGGCGGCGGTGTTCGCGGCGCCTATGCAAAAAACTCCATCGCCATGGCGCGCCGGCGGCTCCAGGAAGCCGAGGAGATCGGAGCCGAAGTGGTGCTGACCGAGTGCAACTCCTGTGTGCATAACCTATCAAATGCAAAGCTTCGGAAACAAAATTTTGAGATCTACAATACGGCCCAGTTTATCAATCAGCTGTTGGATGAGGTAAAATGAAGTTTAAAATTTAAAATTTGAAGTGAGCTAAAATTGTGGAATACGCTTTTAGCGCGGTCAATATAAATTGATAGAATACCTTAACTTTAGGCACTTTAGATCACTTTAGACACTTCAAACTTTATCATAGAATGAAAAAATCAATGAATAAGTTATAAATACCGAAGGAGGATTTTTTATGGAGATTCAAGGTTACAACCTTCCGGAAGACCTGCGTTATGAGGAAAACCATTTTTGGATCAAAGAAGAAGGTGATGTGATGGTCATGGGGATGGACGACTTTGCGCAGCAGATGGCCGGCGAAATCGTCTATATCCAACTCCCGGCCGAAGGTAAAAAACTGACCCAGGGCAAAAAATTCGCCAAAATGGAATCCGGCAAATGGCTGGGCAAGATCTATGCGCCGATCAGCGGTGAACTGGTGGCTGTCAATGAAGACCTTGAAACCAACCCGGAATATATCAACGAAGACTGCTACAACACGGGCTGGCTTTTTAAAATCAAACCGAATGATAAAGGCGAACTGGACAACCTGATTCACGGGGCCGATGCCATAGAAAAATGGATCCTCGCTGAAATTGAAAAATACAAACAGGAGGCATAGCATGGCCAATAAGGACTACAGCGTCAGACAGCTCCTGGAGATTGAGGCTTGTACCAATTGCCAGATCTGTGCCGACGTGTGTCCGGCGGTTACCGCATCATCGGACGGAGCGCTTTCTGCGGTCTACCGAATGAAGGGTCTCAAAGAGGTCTTAAAAAGCAGAAGCGGATTGCTGCAGAAGATTTTAAGAAAAAAAGGACCGACGGAGGCGCAATGGCAGGAGCTGAGTGACACTGCCTTCCGCTGCACACTGTGCGGAAACTGCCAGGAGATCTGCCCGGTCGGTATCCACTTGAAAGATCTTTGGATTGCATTACGTCAGGATATGGTTCACTCGAAGCACTATCCTAAAAAAATCGATATGATTCGCGACAACCTGAATAAAAGCCATAATGTATTCGACGAAGACAATGAAGAGCGTGCCGACTGGGTCGAAGACATGGATGAACCGCCGGATCACGGTTTTATTAAAGAAACCGCTGAAATCGTCTATTTCACAGGCTGTGTGGCTGCTTACTTTCCACTGGCCCAGCAGATTCCCATTGCATTGGCGGAGATTTTAGAAACCGCCAAAGTGGATTTTACCCTCCTGGGAGAAGATGAATGGTGTTGCGGGTTTCCGCTGCTGGGTGCGGGTCTTAAAGAACTTTTTCAGCAATTTGTCGACCACAATATTGAAGCGATACGAAACAAAAAAGCAAAGGAAGTCATATTCGCCTGTCCTTCCTGCTACCAGATGTGGCGTGAATTTTATCCGAAGGAATTCAAGGTCAGTCATGCGAGTCAGTATTTTATGCGGTTGGTCGAAGAGAATCGAATCCCCTTAAAAACACTGGATCTGAAGGTGACCTACCACGACCCCTGTGATCTGGGCCGTGGCGCCCGGGTATTCGACGCGCCCAGGGAAGTTATCCGGTCCATTCCGGGTGTCGATTTCATCGAGCTTCCCAGGAACCGGGAAAACTGCCAGTGCTGCGGAGGCGGTGGAAATCTGGAGATGATCGACAGCACGCTCTCTTCCGGGATCGCAAAACAGAAGATCGATGAGGTGATGAGCACCGGGGCCCAGGCGGTGGTATCTTCCTGCCAGCAGTGTGTCCGAACGATGACCACCTATGCCAAGCGCAATAAAATTCCGCTCCAGGTATTAGACATCACCCAGTTAATTCATCGGGCACTTGACCGATAAAGGCGCCTATCTATATTTTGGAGAGAAATAGATGACAACCTGGCGCCTGCTCGACACCCCCCCCATGACCGCAGCAGAGAACATGGCCTTGGACGACACACTCCTTGAAGTCAAGGGAAAGGGGATGTCTCCGAACACCATCCATTTCCTGCAGTTCTCACCCAGAGCCGTACTGGTCGGATATCACCAGTCCATCACCGAAGAGGTACGATCCGATTATTGTTCGGAAAACGGTATCGACATTAACCGCCGCATTACCGGCGGCGGTGCCATTCTGTTCGATGAAAGCCAGATCGGTTGGGAAATTATCTGCGATAAATCCTTCTTCAATGTCAATATTCCCACCAGTCCGGTTTTCAGAAAAATGTGCACGCCGGTGGTAACGGCGCTTGATTCCCTGGGGATCGAGGCGGTGTTTCGACCGCCAAACGACATCGAAATAAACGGAAGAAAAATCTCCGGAACCGGCGGCACTGAATCGGATGGGGCGTTTCTTTTTCAGGGAACCATGCTCGTCGATTTCGATGTCGAAACCATGATAAGGAGCCTGCGTATCCCCATCGAAAAGTTAAAAGCCAAAGAGATCGACTCGGTTAAAGAACGCGTCACCTGCCTTAACTGGGAGCTTGGACACACACCGCCCATCGCAGATATAAAAACTGCCATTACAGCCGGTTTCGAGCAGCATTTGGGAATCCGGCTCGAAGTCGGAGGATTGACCCCGGCAGAAAAGAAGCATTTCCGAAAAAAACTCCCCTTCTATCAATCCCGGGAGTGGATCGACCAGGTCAAACCTAATTTCAAGGAACAGGATGTCGTTCAGGCCGCCTACAAATCCAAAGCCGGATTGATTCGGTATACCCTGGTTGTAAACCTTCCGCGAAAACGGATAAAGGATATCTATATAACAGGAGATTTTTTGTCCTTCCCGCCCCGGGCTCTCTACGATATGGAGTCGAAGCTAAGGGGGCTGCCTTTGGATCGAAACCGTATCGCAGACGTCATCCGGCAGTTTTTTGTTGAGGGAAAGATCATGATACCGGGTATGGACGTTGACGATTTCTTACACCCCCTGGATCAGGCCCTTGAAAAGATCTCCATTTCAAACTACGGTATCCCCATCGAATACTGTAATCAGATTTCGGTGACCAACGGATCCTTTGGTGAAATTCTTAAAAAAAAACCCGCCGTACTCCTTCTCCCGTACTGTTCCAAGCTCGAAAGTTGTGATCTGCGTTATCAAAAAGGGTGTCGGACTTGCGGAGACTGCTCTGTGGGACCGGCATGGCTAATGGGTCTGAAAAAACGGATGAAACCGATCTGCATCATCAGTTTCGAAGATCTCCGGGCAGAGCTTGTGAAAATGAAACAGGCCGGGGTGCCGGCCTTTATCGGATGCTGCTGCGAACCTTTTTTCACCAAACACTTCGATGATTTCAAAGATGCCGGTATCCCCGGTATCCTTCTCGATATCGACAACACCACCTGCTACGAACTCGATCAGGCAAAGGCCGCCTATGCCGGAGAGTTTGAAAGCCAGACATCGGTAAATATCGACCTCCTGGAAACCGTATTGAGCGCCATGGAGCAGGCCGGGGTATGAAAAAGCGGGTCTGCGATGTATTGATTATCGGCGCGGGACCGGCCGGCGCATCAGCCGCACTTGCCGCTGCAAATCATAACCTCCGGGTCATTGTGGTGGAACTTCACCCGGTGGTCGGTGTCCCGGTGCGGTGCGCCGAGTATATACCGGCGCCGCTGCTCGGTGAGCTGGCCCCACATACATCAGACACATCCTATCTGGTGCAGCGTCTTAGCGGTATGAGAACGATTCTTCCAAACGGGACGGTAAAAGAGATCCGGGCGCCGGGTTTTACCATCCACAGAGACCGGTTCGATCAGATACTGATAGAAACAGCTAAGAAGGCAGGAGCACAGGTTCTCCTGGACACCCGGGCGGTGGGGAGAAAAGATAAAATCGTCACCGTAAAATCATCCGACGGCAGCCCCACCGAAATTGAGGCTGAAGTCATCATCGGGGCAGACGGCCCGCATACAACGGTCGGCAAATGGATCGGGATCTCGAATCGACATCTGATGCCGGCTGCACAAGCCCGGGTACCGCTTACGGAAGCGATGGATGTCACTGAAGTCTATTTTGATCCGGAGGTCTTCGGCGGATATGTCTGGCTCTTCCCTAAAGGGGATCATGCCAATTTGGGGTTGGGAATCCAACGGAACCGGGAAACGCCGGTGGCTCTGAAAAAACTGCTTTTTCGATTTATCGATCGATTCCATAGCGATGGAAAGATAAAAAACAATGTTTTGGGATTTACAGCCGGATGGATTCCAGCCGGCCGGCCCCGAAACGTTGTCTGCCAAAATATCCTGCTGGCCGGTGATGCCGCAGGTCATACCCATCCCATCACCGGTGCGGGTATTTATCATGCGGTAATCTGCGGGCAGATGGCGGGGAAATGGGCCGCTCGAGCCGTTAAAAAAAAAGATTTGAAGGTTTTGAACGGATATGAGGCCGAATGGCGGGACCTTCTTGAAGATGTACTTGAGCGTGCCTATTTAAAGCGGAAAACACTCGAGGCAAACTGGACGACCCGCCTCGATGAAATCATTCCCCAATGCTGGGTGGCTTTCAAGGAATACTATGGAAGACCTTAAAGAGAAGCTTGAACGGGCAAGAAGTCTTTCCTGGCAAAATTTTGGAAAATCGGTCACATTCTATCTTCCCGGCATGTTTCGCTATGACGGCATGACCGGAAAATATCCGGCCGTCTCCATAACCGGCAGCCGGTGCGCACTCGATTGCGATCACTGCGGTGGTAAAATACTTTCACCCATGATTTCGGCCGAGAGCCCCGAATGGCTCATTGAAAAATGCCATCGGCTCGAAGAAAAAGGCAACCTGGGGGTTCTGATCAGCGGCGGCTGCGATGCCGACGGGAAACTCCCCTGGGCTAAATTTTTATCGGCACTTTCAGAAATCAAAAAGAAAACCCGTCTCCATGTCTCTGTCCACAGCGGGTTGATCGATCAGGAGGCGGCTTTCCGTCTGAAAGAGACCGGCATCGACCAGGCCCTTATTGATGTCGTCGGCGATGATAAGACCCTTCAGGATATTTATCACGTCCCCTTCGGTATTTCCCGGATTCTGTCCGCTCTTGATTCGCTTCAGAAAGCCGGACTTCCCACCGTTCCCCATATTGTCTGCGGCCTCCACTACGGAAAGATCGTGGGGGAAAAAAACGCAATCGACATGATTTCCCGTTTTGATGTGGAACAGGTGGTGATCGTATCGCTGATGCGGATACCGGGCACGCCGGCATGGCATTCTGAAGCACCCTCGGCTGAAGATGTCGCTGAGATACTTGCAGGGGCCAGGCTAAAACTTCCAACGACCCGAATAAGCCTGGGATGTGCACGCCAGCGGGGAAACAGCCGTCTGGATGAACTGGCTCTGGATGCCGGGGTCAATCGGATGGCCCTGCCCTCGGACGAAGTTATTGAAAAAGCCGAAAGCTACGGATTGAATATCCGCTATCAGCAAACCTGCTGTTCGGTACTGGAAGATGTTTCAAAAGAGAGCTGGTAAAATCTATGGATCGTCTTTCGGTTAATTATACTTAATCAGTGATTACCATAAACGAACGTTTTTGGACTTACGCTGTCAGCCATCAGCCATCAGCTATCGGCGATCAGCAAAAGGCTTTGAAGGTGATCCGATTCATGGATGTGTGACTGTCTGACTGATCTTTGACAGTTTGATTTTTACTTTACTGTAAAATCAGGACGTTATGGTAGTGTAAATTTTTCTTGGCACTACCGATTTGTTTTGTGTTCATGATCAAACGTCCTTGATCGTGGGCGGTATG
>Ga0233430_1001003_pt1 | contig 43853 bp, 38 predicted proteins | sample SI_118_April2016_2_FD_179883 | JGI IMG/M metagenome (GOLD analysis project Ga0233430, IMG submission 179883) | Seawater microbial communities from Saanich Inlet, British Columbia, Canada - SI_118_April2016_150_MG | ecosystem: Environmental > Aquatic > Marine > Inlet | place: Canada: British... | reverse complement strand
TTGGGATTTGAGATTTATTTGTAATTTGGTGCTTGTAATTTGTAATTTATTCAATTTCAATTGATTACACTTTTTGTACACAATGTCGAAGCTTTTCGCCCCAATTAAACCTGACGGCTATGGGGCTTAGGGCTCTTTGGATTCTCCATATATCTCTTTTTCCGACTTCCACATGGGGCAGTTTTCCGAATGCATTTTGTGGTGCAGCATTTTACCGACCATCGATTCCGGATGGCTCCGCCCATATTTGCAGAACGGGCAATGATGACAGACCGCCCCCATGATCTTTTTATAAAACCCCGTTTTTTCTTCCGGCATGGATGCCTCCCTCTTTGATATCTGGGTTGAGTGGTTCTGGGTTCAACGTTTATCCGCCTCACCGCCATGGGCGGCATCTTCGACCGGCGGGTTCAGGGTTAAGAAACCTTAAACAGCTGTTATTAGGAAGATTCTGTCGTTTAGCAGACAGTTAAACCGTATCTTACTCTAATTGGGTCAAAACTCAATGAGAAGTTATATTTGAGCGGAAACCAAAACCCGTATAAGCCCAAGGGCAAACACATTTGTATTCCGTGTTCAGATATAATCCTTCTGCGATTGAAGATTTACACGTACTCAATGAACATCGAACGCTCAGGTAGCGAAGCTATAAATTTGATCAAAAAGGAATATTGGACTAAACACCAAATCCAAATGCGGTTACCCGGACACACACCCCACTGCCGCTTGACAGGCGATTCGGTTTTCATATAGATGATCATTTATTTCCCGTTTGTCCAATATTTTTTCCATCACCATAACGCCCCGCCGCAATCTGAGCGCGGACTAACCTCGATGAAAGGAGAAACACATGAAAGCAAAAGCCGCTGTCCTGTTTGAAGCCGGTAAAGGTCTTCAACTCTGCGATGTAGACGTACAGGAGCCCCAGACCGGTGAGGTGATGATCCGCATGGTTGCAGGCGGTGTCTGCCACAGCGATCTGCATGTCATGACCGGCCACTTGAGCGCCCCGCTGCCGGCGATTTTGGGTCATGAAGGCGCCGGTATCATCGAACGTGTCGGACCCGGTGTTGTGGGGTTGAAACCCGGCGATCATGTCATTGCGCTGTGGCGGCTCTCGTGTCATGAGTGCGAGTTTTGCAGCAACAGCCGCCCGGCACTCTGCACCGAAGGAATGCAGATCCGGATGACCGGACAACTCCAGGACGGCTCCACCCGGTTTAAACTGGATGGTGAAGAAATCAAGCATTTTGCCGGGGTGTCCTGTTTTTCGGAATTTTCAGTGGTGCCGGAAGGACAGGTTCTCAAAATTTCCAAGGACTTTCCCCTTGAACTGGCGACCCTGATCGGATGCGGGGTGATCACCGGTGTGGGTGCGGTATTTAACTGTGCCCAGGTTAAACCCGGCAGTACCGTTGCGGTTTTCGGCACCGGAGGCATCGGCCTCAACATTGTCCAGGGGGCCGCCATTGCCGGTGCTGAAAAAATCATTGCCGTCGACCTGCTGCCGAACAAGCTTCAATTTGCCGAATCCTTCGGCGCCACCCACACCATCAATGCCTCCCAGGGGGATCCGGTGGAACAGATAAGAGATCTCACAGACGGCGGCGTAAACTACGCATTCGAGGCGGTGGGATATCCGAAAATCATCCGCCAGGCCTACGATTCGACCCGGAAGCAGGGGATGACCATCGCAGTCGGGGTCGCCCCTCCCACCGCAGAGGTTTCAGTGCCGGTAATGTCCCTTATTTTTGAAGAAAAAACATTAACCGGTTCGCTGTACGGATCCGCCCAGCCGTGGATCGAAATCCCAAAGATCATCGCGCTATACAGGGCGGGAAAGCTAAAGCTTGACGAGCTTCTTTCCCGTCGCTATCCCTTTGCCGAAATAAACGAAGCCTACGCCGCACTCGAACGCGGAGAAGTGGCCCGGAGCATCGTCACTTTCTGATAAAAGATTTTTTTTAGAATTTATCCGGAATCAAAGACTGAAGCCTGAATCGAGTAACAGTGGTGCCTTCCTTGAAAAAACAAAAGGCGGCTTTAAAAACTTTTTCTGCCAACCCGGAAGAAATATCCATCAGCGTTTCAAAGCCTCCGGCGGCTTCCCTGCCCGTTTCAGAATCAAAAAACGCAACCGTTTCAGGAAATCGGCACGGATCGGTGGCAAGGTGGGCATAGAACAGGGGCAAAACAATATCAAGGCCGAATTTTCCCGACCTTTCGAGCATTCTTGTAAAAAGATATGCCCAGTGTTTTCTAAAGAGCCCGTTTGCCCGGCGCTGTAATGAAAATGCCTTTCTCAACCGTACCGGCAGGACCCCGGTCCGCTTTGCGAGGGTGCGGATTGAATGAAGTTCGCCCAAATATTTAACCTGGATCATCTGATCCATAAAACAGCAGGTGTTGACCTGCCGGTCCAGCGCCGTCTCTAAAAGCCGGTGCCGGTATCGGGCCCTGTTTTTCTTCCCAGGGTCCGGATCGTCATAATCGCCGGTCAATCGCCGGATGACCGGGTGAAACACTCGGTCCAGGGTGCAGTGCGAAAGATAACCCATGGCAAACGCGGCATCCGCCGGCGCCTGATGCCTTATGGATTCAAGGATAAAAGCGGAGGCAATGTTTCGGGGAGTGTCGTCGATGCCGTGAAGCCGCTGAGAAACTGTATTCACATCCTTTTTCGGGTGATAAAAAAACGCATCCGGCAAAATGGCGCCCAGAAGAAATGCCTGCTGCCGATCCTTGAGCAGGCCGCGGATTTCCGGATCGTGCAGATCTTTCAACAGTCTATGGGCAAAAAAAAGATGTGTGTTTTCCTTGGGCATCCGGCTCTCTTTCGCCCCCGCCCCTGAGCCCGGGGAATAAATGCTGCAGGAATAAAATATTTTGGGATAAAGAGAAGGGTATTACGGATGCATATATCATTATTTCATTAAAAACAAATAGCTTTCAGCCACGGGTTTAAGATTTCAGTTTAAAGTTTCAGCCTCAAGTGCCGATATGATACCTATGGAAATCAATCGACTCGCCGACATGGATATTACCTCCCTGTCCACATCCGCCTGCAGCGATCGGGTCCAGAGCGAAGCCCAGGTTAAACTGCTCAAAGAATCCATGGACCTTGAAAAAGACATCATGGCAAGACTCCTCCAGTCAATGGGTATCGGACAGCAGATCGATACCGTTGCTTAGGAACCTTTCTTTCACCACATAGACGCTGAGAACACAGAGAAATAGTATCTTTTCATTTGTCGGAAGATGTCGACAGGTGAAAAATCTCAACCCTATCGGGCAATGGGCATTCCGATCGTCATTAGAACCGATATGAATTTTTGAAAAAATAAGGTATGTTGTTCTGTGACAGTTATACATGTGGAGAATCCTGGTACAGAGGACCATGCTGTGGTTATCTTCAGTGGTGATTTGCTTTTTTGAAAGTTCATTGCCGTATTGAAATTTCAAATAACAAATCCCAAAAAACAAACAAATATCAATGACCGAAATTCAAAATACCAAACAAAAAACAATCACTTTGAACCGGTTTGGAAATTGTGATTTGTGATTTATTTGTAATTTGGTGCTTGGAATTTTTTATTTCAGATACAAAACGCCAAGGCAGAGCCATCTTTCTCTGACCCCCGCACGGCGGGATCTTCGACGGTCTCAGAGGACCAGGTTTTCAATGTAAAACCCTGATCCGTGACCCGGACACCCGTTCACATTTTAAAAAGGAGCAGAAATGAAAGGTTTTAACGGAAAAATTGCACGCATCGATCTTACATCGGCAAAAATTACCATCGAGCGTCCGTCCGTGGACTTTTATCGTCAGTTTCTGGGAGGGCGCGGATTTATCGTCCATCATCTGTTAAAAGAACTGCCCCGGGGCATCGATCCGCTGGGGCCCCAAAATAAATTAATCTTCGCCTTAGGCCCTGTTACCGGGCACCCCTTTGTGGGCAGCGGGCGTAACAGCATCGGCAGCAAGTCCCCCCTTTCAGGCGGATACGGAGAGTCGGAAGCCGGCGGGTTCTGGGGTGCGGAATTGAAAAAAGCCGGCTACGATGCGCTTATAATAGAGGGGGTGTCTGAAAAACCGGTCTATCTATGGATCCACGACGGAGAGGTTGAAATCCGTGATGCCGGCGATCTCTGGGGTCTGGAGGTGGCCGATTGCAAAAGCAAAATCCAGCACGCTTTAGGTCTAAAAAAAGTTCGAACCGCCATCATCGGCCCGGCCGGGGAAAACAGGGTACGATTTGCATGCGTGTTAAACGATGTGTACCATGCCGCGGGAAGAACCGGTATGGGGGCTGTGATGGGTTCCAAGAAGCTTAAGGCCATCGCCGTAAAGGGCGGGGATGCACCACCTGTGGCCCGTCGGGATGATCTGATGGCGCTAAACCGCTGGATGGCGGACAGCTACCGGGATTTGACCCTGATGTGGCAATACGGAACCGGACGCGTCATGACCGAAGCTGAAGAGAGCGGAAACCTTCCCATCCGAAATTTCAAGGGCGGCCGATTCTTGAACGCCGAAAAAATATCGGCAATAACGCTCTGTGAAAATTATCTGAAAAAAATGGAAGGCTGCTACGGTTGCCCCATAAGATGCAAGAAAACCGTCAAACTGGATGGTGACGTCCAGGTGGATCCGGTTTACGGCGGGCCGGAATATGAAACCCTTGCCGCCCTCGGTTCCAATTGCGACATCGACAACCTGGAAGCGATCATGAAAGGAAACGAACTCTGCAACCGCTATGGTCTGGACACCATTTCAACCGGAACGGCGATCTCCTTTGCCATGGAGTGTTTCGACAACGGCATCCTGACCCGGGAAGATACCGATGGACTCGATCTTACCATGGGAAATGCCGATGCCATGGTAGAGATGATTAAACGGATTGCACACCGTAAAGGCATCGGGGATCTCCTGGCCGAAGGGACCAAGCGGGCAGCCGAGAAGATCGGAAAGGGGTCCGAAGCATTTGCCATGCAGGTTAAAGGGGAAGAGATCCCCATGCACGAACCCCGCTTGAAACAACCCCTGGGTCTTCATTACAGTATCCATGCCACCGGCGCAGACCACCTTACGGGAATACACAGCCAATCCGCCCTTGATGAAAACAGTGCCGAAAAACTTCGTCAAGGCAGCATGATGGGCCATCTGGTCAACTATATCGGGCTGTGTAAGTTTGTCCCCTGGGAAACGGAGCAGATCGTCGATGCCATGGGACACATCACGGGCTGGGAGATGACGGCCCCGAACCTGACACAGGTCGTTGAACGGGGGGTGACCCTGATGCGCATATTTAACATCCGGGAAGGGTTCACCGCAAAAGACGATATTCTGCCGGAGCGGTTTAGCGAAACCCCTCCGGACAGCCCCTTAAAGGGGATCGATCCCGAACAGTTTATCCGTTCCAAAAAAGACTATTATCAGCTCATGGGTTGGGATGAGGCGGGTGTTCCCAAGAAATCCACCCTGGAAAGACTCGACATCGGCTGGGCCGCATCGCTTCTGCCCTGAATCGCGTGTAAGGTGTCAACACCGCCGCCAGTGGAGTTGGGTTCATCACCGTAAGAAACGAGATTTTTCAGGCGAGGGGTAAGATACACAGGCGTTTAAACCTGAAACCTCTTTGACCAACGGCTTTGATTTACACCCACGCGCTCATGGGGTGTCCCATGATGCCGGCACCTCCACCACGGACCGATCGATCTCTTCCAGGTTCGAACGGCCGAGAAGTGCAAGTGTCTCATCTATTTCCTGGGCGAGAATCGCCTGCACCCTTTCAACACCGGGTTGTCCGGCTGCCGCGAGCCCCCATATCCAGCTCCGGCCCGTCATGACCGCACATGCACCCAAGGCCATGGCCTTTACCACATCGGCGCCGCGCCGAACACCGCTGTCCAGGATAAGATCTGCCCGATTGCCTACGGCGTCAAAAATACGGGGCAACGCTCTGATGGCACTGGAAACCCCATCGAGCTGACGTCCGCCGTGGTTTGAGACGATGATTCCGTCGACACCGCTGTCAACCGCTTTCAGTGCATCTTCCGGCGTGATGATGCCCTTTACCAGCAAAGGCCCCTTCCAGAGCTCCCTCACCCACTGGAGATCCTGCCAGTTTGCCGAAGGATTGATCAGATGTCGGTTGATAAAGGCGCTGTGAGACAGGGTATCGTCCCCCTCGGCAATGCCCAGAAAATTGCGGAAAGCCACCGGCGGGCCCTTGATCAGATCCAAAAACCAGCGGGGATGCAGCACGGCATCCAACGCACTGCCCAAGGATATCTTCGGGGGAATCGACAGGCCGTTTCGGAGATCTCTTTCTCTTTTGCCGACCACCTGCAGATCCACGGTTAACACCAGCGCCTGATATTCTGCCTGCTTTGCGCGTTCCACAAGTGATCTCATGATATCCCGATCGCGCCAGAGATAGAGTTGAAACCATAACGGACCGGTCGCGGCTTCGGCAATCTCTTCCATGGACCAGCTGGCAGCCGTGCTCACCACAAACACCACCCCGGTGTTGCCCGCAGCCCTGGCAATGGCAAGTTCCCCCTCTGTATGGGCCAACCGGAGAAGGCCGGCTGGAGAAACCATCACAGGAAACGCGAGTTCCTGGCCCACAACGCGTGTTCGTTGGTTTCTGTCGGATACGTCTGTGAGCAGTTTGGGTCGAAACAGGATATCGGAAAAATCGGATCGGTTTGCCGACAGGGTGAGCTCGTCATAGGCGCCGCCGTATATAAAATCATAAATCATCTCTGGCAGACGTTTTTTGGCGCTACGCCTGACATCGTCAACACTGTGCATGGCGTCCGCACCCTTTGGCGTGCCCCCTGCGCGAAGCATCTGGAACAGCTCCCGGAACTGGGTTTTCATAATATGACCGGCCTCTGAGGCATTGTTAGACTATTTTCGGACAAAATTTGAAGTGCCTTGTATGATCAAAATAAAATAAAATTAAAAAAGAAACGGGGGGTGTCCCCCCACACAGCAATTTCAGTTTTAAGAGAGCTTTCTTTGATTCGGTAAAGCCGTTAAGTTTGGAGGAAGAGAAGGAGCGTGCCTTGGGCTCAGAGCCCGCACTTTAGTTTCTTCCTTCCGCCAGGTTTAAATCGGTGATTAACTTGGTGCGCGACACCGGATATTAACAAGGCTGATGATTCCTGGCATCTACGACGCATCTATCAACCGAAAAAGGAGGCTTTTAAATGAAACCTTTTTATCTTGGTATCGACGTCAGCAAAGGTTACTCCGATTTTATGATTGTTAACGCCAAAAAACAGCCGGCCATCCAAGGGTTTCAGCTCGATGACACCTTTGATGGACACCGATGTCTTTATAATATTTTGAGCCGGTTTTTAGCCGATCACTCAGAATCGACATTGTTTGCTGCAGTGGAAAGTACCGGAGGATATGAAGACAACTGGTACAATTCTTTAATTCAGTTCCAGGGGTCTTTAAATATCCAAACCGCGCGATTAAATCCGTACGGCGTCGCGCACAACAGCAAGGCGGACTTGAAGAAAAATACAACCGACAAGATCAGTGCTCAAAGCATTGCCGAATATTTGGTGGCACATCCGGAAAAAGTCGTTTATCAAAAAGACGATCAGCACGCAGGGTTGAGAAAACAATGGGGGTTTATCAAAATGCTTAACAAGCAATGCACCCAATTTCTCAATCAGCTCAACACGCTGCTTTATACGGCCAGCCCGGAGCTGTTACACTACTGCCAAAACGGAATGCCCGATTGGGTGTTGAAGCTTTTGGTAAAATACCCCGGTGCCGCCAAATTGAAAAAAGCCCGTGTCAAAACCGTCGCTAAGATTCCCTATGTGTCCCAAAAACGGGCACAGCAGGTCATCGCTGAAGCCAAACGCTCCGTTGCTTCCACCACAGACCCTGTAACCCAACAGATCATCATGGCCACTGCCCGACAGATCCTTCATTTGAAAAAAACCATTGCAGACCAAACAAAGCAAATGATCGAACAATGCAGGCTGCCTGAAATCAAGCTGCTCAAGAGCTTTCCGGGTATTAGCGATTCATCTGCCATCGGGTTGGCCATCGAAATCCAGACTGTCAAACGTTTCGCAGAAGCCAAAAAGCTGGCTTCTTTTTTTGGGGTGCACCCGGTCTATAAAGTCAGCGGTGATGGCATCGGCGGTATCAAGATGAGCAAACAGGGACGCAAGGATCCTCGGCAAATTCTGTACATGATTACCTTGTCTGCCATTCAACACAATCCCCTGATCAAGCAGATCTATGAAGAGCACCAAAAACAGGGCAAGCACAACATGGCCATCATGGGCATCTGTATGCATAAGATCCTGCGGATTGTCTACGGCATGCTCAAGCATAATAAGCCGTTTAATCCACAAATCGATATTGCCAATAGACAACGAAGCGCTCAGACTAAAAATGAAAGGCCTGAAAACGTAACGGATCGTCGTTTTCAGGATTACGATGCCGAAGCACCTGTAACCGGTCGCCAGCGGAAAAAAAGACTGGAACGGGACAGGTCCAATAGTGTCACCGACACTAAATTCGGGATCACTGCCACCGTTCCATTGGGCAACATAATAACAGATATTTTACCACAATTGTAGGCTTTACCGAATTTTCAAAGAACACGTGAAGGGAAAGATATTCTTATGTTGACTTTCCCCTGATTAACTAAAGTGATCTAAAGTGTCTAAAGTTAATGTATTCTATCAATATTATATTGATCGCGCTAAAAGCGCATTCCTCAATTTTAGCTCACTTCAAATTTTAAATTTCAAACTCCAAATTGCACTGTATCGTTATCAATATAATAATACGTCCCCATATTTGCCGATTTGAGCGCTTTGTGGCCTATGCTTCATACTTGGAGCATCTCGTCGACGAGAAGCTTCCATTCCTCATCAAGCGGTATGTCCGGGCGCGCCCTGCCGGCCCGTGAATACCAGTAGTCTGCATTCCACAAAACGCCTTCCTCCCGGTGGAGATACGCATGAACCGCACTGCCTTGAACCGTCGGAATGTTCTGGGCGATGGTGTGCGCCGTATCCCAGTCTTCCTTCTTATCCCACCAGAGAGACGTCAGTGTCTCTGAAAGCTGCGAAGGCGGTTTATTGCTGTCCATACTGCCGATAAATTCGTCAAAGGTCATGATCCCTCCAGAACAACTGAATCATCATCAATTTCCGATTTTCGAATAGAGCCCAATTGATATCGGTCAATTTTATAATTTTGCTCAGTCTTGATTTATAAAAATCAATCGGCGGGTGAACAAAATTATATTCAAAATCACAACGAGATATAGGAACCCGGCATCCGGTAAACGGCCCCTCCCTGTTTCGCATCCTCGAGGAGATTCAGGGCGGCCAAAAGGCAATCGCGCTGTCGTCTCTTGTCGCCGGGCGCTCCGAGCGGTCGACCCATGGGATGCGGTGTCTTGATGAGTCTGGGGAGTGCCATTTTTTCCATCCGAAATGCAAAAGATTCAACCGCTATGATTACCGTTGGAATACCCGATTCCTCTAAAAGTCTCGCGACATGTCCCACGGACATGTGGCATACCGGTCAGACCGGAACCAGAAGGGCGGCATCGATCTCCAGTTCCTTGAGCTTACGCACCCAACCCGGCCCGGTTTTTTTCAAAAGCCGTTTCTGAGAACAGGCGCCGACAAATGAATAGGCATCGGCGGTAAGATCTCCGATGGTGCCTTCGGCCTTTAGCGCCATGCACGTTTCGATGGGAAACCCCACATTGATATCGGTTTCGACACCATGAACATCATAACCGCCGTGTCGAACCATTCGATCCTCCCCGGGTGTATCAAAAGGAATCGAGGAGAGCACCGGTTCTTCCTTCAAAAAGTCCTGAATTCGCGAAACCGCCGTCTTCTGGCTCATGTTCTCAACACCGAGCGGTTTGGGGTCATCCCCTTTGACAAAATGGCCGGTTGAACTGATAAGCGTCAGACGTGATTCGGATACAGGCTTTTTCATGGACGAAAAAGGACCGGTAGCATAGGTAAACTTGGGGTCTGTGCTGTATGCGTCGGTCTGAGCTTTGCAGATGTGGGAAACGATCCGTGCGTAATCACCGTCATCGATTGCTTCGCCGAGTTTTTTGAAAAGCTCCTGTATAAAATCGGCCGCTTCACTATCCTGCATCGCCTTTAGGAATTTGAAATTCAAATCCGTCCGGCTACCGTATGAAAAGGAATTCTTGAAATCTTCAAAAGATTCGGGCTTCGGGTCTTTTTCTTTCATTCGGTTCCTTTCGGTAATTGATCAAAATGATTGACATATTTTACCCTCACCCAAACCGCCAGGGCGCCAATACAGGCGGAGGCGTTTTCTTTGCGTTCTTTGTGAGCGTTGCGGTTAAACATGTCTGCATATTTATTGCCGCATTGTTAACTGCCGCTGATCACAGGATACTTGTCCCGACCCCATTCATAGATCCCGTATCGCATATTAAAGATCCGCTTGAACCCCTTGTCGATCAATATCTTGGAAGCGACGGTGCTGCGGTTTCCGGTGGCGCAATAGATCAGGATATCTTGGTTCTTGTACTCGGCGATCTCTTTGTATCGGGACTGCAGCTCCTGGACTGGGATCAGAACCGACTTTTTCAGATGACCCTTTTTGTATTCCCAGGAAGTCCGGACATCGAGTATAAGGGGTTGTATATTCTTTATCAACCCTGCCGCCTCCTTGGCGCTCACTTTCCTGTAATTGGGCTGCCGATATTCAATGACCGTGATGTCGCCCGAGACCTGTCCCAGGGAAAAAGGGAATGTACCGGTCTTTTTCATTTTGAAATAGGGGGCGTTGTCCAGGTTGTCTGAAAGCTCTTTTTCCACAGACAGCCCCGGTATGGAAAGAACCGGATTGCCGACAGCGCCGCTGAATTTAAATTTTAAGTAATCGCCGCGATAGACCGTCAGGTGAATCTTTTCCTCGGTCTTTTGAACCGGCAGTATGCGGTAGCCGCCGACAACCGATCCGGATATCGCCGGATCAACGCTGGCGGCTCCTGCGGATACTGAGGTTTGATGGCTGGCGCCAAACAGAAAAACGGCAATGAACATTACGGATAATATTTTTTTCATGGGTGTCCTCTCTATGGAATTTTTATAAAAATATGATTTTATCCTATAAAGAATATGCATTGAAATATGCAATCACAACGCATAAATGTTTGATCTCCGGATCCATTTGTCAAGCCGGACAAGCAGATCAGGCAGGGCAAACGCATTTGGGCGCCTTCAGCTCAAATGAGCCCTATCGGTTTGAAACAATTGGCATGGAGCTTAATGCATGGGGCATAGAGAATATAAGAATCCCGCTCATACCCTATGCCCCATGCTCTATGCCAGATCATCGACATGTCTCTTGACAAGATATTCCGGTCGTATTAGGTCCGGATGAGATGGTTTCGGTTCAATTAGGAAGAGGTTTTCAGGATGAACGTCTACGGCCCTGATGCGCTTTTAAAGAATGTCCATGAAAAGGGCCTCTGCGTGGGCTGTGGCGCCTGTGTCGATCTTTGCCCCTATTTTAAAAATCACAAGGGAAAAACGGCCATGCTTTTCCCCTGTGATTTGCCCCGGGGCCGCTGCCATGCCCATTGTCCCAAGACTGAAGTGGATTTTGACGCATTGTCTCTCAAGATGTGGGGAACCCCCTATGCCGGAAGCCCCCTCGGGGGCTATGGACGGGCAGTTGCGGCAAAGGCCGGAAAAAAGATGCCCCGGGGACTTTTCCAGGCCGGCGGCGTTGTCTCCGCCATTATGGCATTCAGTCTCTCCACGGGCAGAGTCGATGCCGCTGTTTTGACCGGCAGAAAAGGGCTTGGGCCGACGGCAGGTCTGGCGACCCGTCCGGATGACGTTTTTGCATTTGCCACATCGAAATATACCGCTGCACCCACCATTGCCGCATTGAACCGGGGAATCCGTGAAGGCTTCAGCCGCATGGGGGTCGTTGGAACGCCATGCCAGATAACGGCGGTTTCCCAGCTCCGATCAAATCCTCTGGAATCCGCTGATTTTACCGATTCCGTATGCCTTACCGTCGGTCTTTTCTGCAACTGGGCACTCGATACCCGTAAACTGATCGCTCTGCTTTCGGATCGTGTGGATGTAAAAAAGATACTTAAGACGGACATCCCGCCGCCGCCTGCCGACATTTTTCAAATAGAGACCGAAGACGGGCGGATTGACATACCGCTCCAGGATATCCGCTCCATGATCCCCGGAGGCTGCCGGATATGTCCGGACATGACTTCCGAGTGGGCCGATATCTCGGTGGGGAACCTGGAAGGTGAACCGGGCTGGAATACCGTCCTCATCCGCACGGAAAAAGGAGAGGAAATCGTCTCCGATGCCGCTGAAAAAGAATGGTTGTTCACCCGGGAGATGCCCCGGGAAAATCTGGTGCATCTTAACAGGGCATCCGCAAAAAAGAAAAAAACCGCCGTCATGGAAGCAGCGGCACGGGGCCTTCTCAACACGCAGAGCAAAGATGCGCACGCCGCACTGCGGATGGATACGGATACGGCCGAAGAAATCATCGGCAAAGAGGAGGGGTAAATATTGACGGTTCTCATTGATGCCGAAGCCGGCAGCAGTGCACTGCTCATGGGAAATGAAGCCATCGCCAGGGGAGCGCTGGAGGCCGGTGTCAAGGTGGCCGCAAGTTATCCGGGAACCCCCTCTTCAGAAATTCTCGGCAACCTGGCCGGCGTTTCCAAAGCACGAAACCTCTATACGGAATGGTCTGTCAACGAAAAGGTTGCTACCGAAGTGGCGGCGGCCGCATCCTATGCCGGACTTCGGGCTCTGGTGGCCATGAAGCAGGTGGGAGTGAACGTGGCCGCCGACTTTCTACTTCACCTCTCCCTGTCAGGCACCCGGGGCGGCCTGGTGCTGGTCTCCTGTGAAGACCCCGGTGCGTTTTCCAGTACCAATGAAGGCGAGTCCCGCCCCTACGCCAAGATGATGGAATTTCCCCTCCTGGAGATAGGTGATTTCCAGGAGGCAAAGGACATCACCCGCTGGGCCTTTGAACTGTCCGAAAAAATCAGAAATGTCGTTATGATTCGCAGCGTAACACGCCTGTCTCACTCCAGTGGAAATGTGGTGCTGGGCAAACTTCCCGAAACTGACGCCCAGGCCCGGTTCAAATATCAGAGCACCATCCTCGACCCGATGGAGGGGCCCATCGTCAACCTGCCGGTGGTTGTCGATCCGTTTCATCGACGGCAGCAGGAAAAACTGAAAAAAGCAGCCGAACTGTTTGAGGACTCACCATTCAACAGCTACAGCGGGCCCGATCAACCGGAGCTTCTCATCATCACAAGCTCGGTTTGCTGCCTTTACAGCAAAGAAGCCATCCAGAGCTTAAACGTTGAAGACCGTGTCGGCCTGCTCAAGCTGGCGACGACCTATCCCCTGCCGCCGAGACTCCTTACAAAGTATTTGAAAAAAGCGAACCGGATTTTAATCGTGGAAGAGATTCAGCCATTTCTGGAGGATAATATCGAGGCGTTTGCAGCGCGAACGGCATCGGATATCGGTATTAAAACATTTTACGGAAAAAATGACGGCACATTCCCCGTGGCAAACGAACTCAATCCGGACATGGTCATTGAGGCTGTTTCCGGAATCCTTGATGTCCATATCGCCGAAAGGCCGGAAGCATACACCCGGCGGGCCGAAGAAATAGCCGCTATGGGCGCGCCTTCCCGGGAATTGACCTTTTGTCCGGGGTGCCCCCACCGGGCGTCTTTCTGGTGCATTCAAAACGTACTGAAACTGGATAACCGTGACGGTTTTGTCTGCGGAGATATCGGCTGCTACGGTATGGCTGCGGGACCCACCGGTTTCATGGCCCTCAAGACACTGCACGCCATGGGCAGCGCAACGGGGCTGGCCAGCGGATTCGGCAAACTGGGCCGGTTCGGAATGGATCAGCCGGTGTTCGCTGTCTGCGGAGACTCCACCTTTTTTCATGCGGTGATGCCGGCGTTGATCAACGCCATCCACAACCGGGCCGACATCACCCTGGTTATTCTTGACAACAGCGGAACCGCCATGACCGGATTTCAGGCCCATCCGGGTTTGAACGTGAATGCTGCCGGGGGTAAATCTACCGCCATCGATATCCCCGGTGTCTGCAGAGCAATGGGAGCAGCGGTGGGAGTCTGCGATCCCTTTGACATTGAAGCCACCCGGCAAACCCTGCTGGATATGATCGAAAAAAACGGTGTAAAGGTTGTCGTCTTAAAACAGATATGTGCCTTAAGTCCCGAAAAGAAAGCTAAAAAACAGTATGAGATGGCTGTGGACGAATCGCTTTGTCTCGGAGAAGCCTGCGGCTGCAATCGGCTCTGCACGCGGATATTCAAGTGCCCGGGGCTCATCTGGGATACGGATACGAAAAAGGCCCGGGTCGACCGTGTGATCTGTGCCGGATGCGGTGTTTGCACATCCATCTGCCCCGCAGGGGCCATCCGCAGAGAGGAGGCAGCCTGAAATGACGGGACAACCGAAACTGCCGAAGGATCCTTATAATCTGATCATCACCGGAGTGGGGGGCCAGGGAAACGTACTGGCGTCCAGAATGGTGGGCGATATGCTGGCCCGCATGGGTCTTTTTGTGACCATCGGGGAGACCTTCGGTGCCTCCCAGCGGGGCGGGTCTGTGATGAGTCATCTGAGAGTGTCTACCCAATCGAGCCTGTCCCCCCAGATCCCGAAAGGCCGGGCGCATATGGTGGTGGCGTTAGAACCCACCGAGGCAATTCGGGTTTTAAATACGTATGGAAATCCCGAAGTTAAAGTGCTCTGCAACACCCGCCCCATCCATTCCATCGGGGTTATCTGCGGTGAGCAGAACTACCCTTCCCTGGAAGCGATGAAAGACTGGATCGATGAACTGACGGCACAGTCCTGGTTCCTGGACACCACAGCGGCTGCGATAAAACTCGGAAATCCCATTCTGGGAAACACCGTATGTGTCGGTGCCCTGGCGGCAACCGGCGAACTCCCGCTAAACCGGGATGTATTCCGTGCGGTGGTGTCTGAAAAAATGTCTGCAGAAAAAGTGGCACTGAATCTTTCAGCATATGACATGGGCGGATCGCTCGTCAGAAATTAACGGCTGGCCTAAGTAAAAAAATCTTTCAAAAATTATTTCGAGCCTATTATCGGCTTTCACAACCGATGAAGTGCGAAATCCAGATGGATATGTCAGGCTTATCTAAGGTTTCACGGGCAGCTGATATCCTGAGGGTCTGAAAAGATGCTATCACAGGCCTAAAACGGTCCTCAGATCTATGAATACGGAATCTCATCCCAAGTCATGTAGACCTGTTCCCATCCCCATGTTCGGGCGGTAAAATTCCATCAACGTGGCCAATACTGTTCCTCTTTGGAGTAACTTATTAATTATTCAAAAGGGTAAAACTGTAGATAAGTGTCAGTATCACAGTATACCCCATGAGGACATAAAACCAAGCGCCGGATAATTTTGGTGTTCGCAGGGATGATAGGTTAAAGCCCGCCATGATCATGAACATTGCATAGAGTATGATTGAAAAAATGCCGGGGCTGAAAAACCGTTCAAGCAAAAAAATAAACGCAAAAAATATAACATTGTTGTCCAGTGCAAGCCCCCTGTAAGTTGAGCTGTCCACAAGACCGAACACATTAAAATAACTCAGTCGTATCGCACTGGTGGCAACAATCACAAATGCACCCGGCAAATACCATGTACTGAACTGCCCATAACTTAAAAGAAAAACAGCCGGGCAGATGCCAAAACTGACCATATCGATCAATGAGTCCAGCTGCCCTCCAAAATCCCCTTGCTTTTCTGTTCTGCCCTTCATGTTTCGAGCAATAATGCCGTCTCCCCAGTCAAAAGGAACGGTCCAGATCATTGCAATGACGGCAATGGAAAATTGTTGTAAAACCGCAAAGTAGATCCCTAAAAACGCACATAAAAGCCCTGCTAAGGAGCAGATATTTGGAAGATCTTTAGCAAACCAGAGCATGCCGGTCTGATGTGAGGGTTGATATGGCGATGAATTCATCACAAGCTCCTTATTTATATTCAAGGATAGATGCCAGCGCATCCACGTGATTAAATAGCAATCATTGTGCCAGGGTTCTGATGCGCAGTACAAATTCGTCCGTACTGTTGATTTATAATCACAGGCGTCCAAAAGACAGGACCTGTCCTGTAGTCAAAAACCACACAAAAGGGTCATATTTAACCAAAAGGTCATATATGACCTTTTTATGTGGCTTTAATGGTGGTGGGAGTCAATAAAAGAACGAATGGAAAGGGGAAACTATGTTTTCCGGATGTGAAATTTGCGCATTCGGGTGCGCAGGGCACTGCGGTTCAGCCCAAGAATTTCGGCTGCACTGTTCTTCCCACTGACTTTCCAGTGGGTCTTTTCAAGCACGTGGAAAATATAGTTAGCATCATATTCTATAAAGGTATACATATTCACACTTCTTTTTAAATGAACGCGGTTATCTATAAAGCTCCAGTAATGACCTAACGGCTTTGAAGATAAGCGTATAAATGAATTGAGAAGCCTGTTTTAAAACTATAGATTAGAAACAGGGCCTTTCCCAATACAACGGCATCGCGAAGATCTGCAAATTTAGCGTGTCAAACTGAAAAGCAACAACAAGTTGGTTTCAACAGGGAGTCATGCATGAATATTTTACACATATCAGATCTTCATTTTGGTCCCAGACACTGGGAGGGTAACGACAAGATTCTGCTCAAAAAAATCAATTCATTTGACGCCGATATCGTTATTAATACCGGAGACAATACCACCGATGGCTTGGAAGACGAATATGCCAAGGCCAGACGTTTCCTAAAATCCATTAAGTGCAAAAATGTCATCTCCATCATCGGTAACCATGACAAAAGGAATATGCGCTCCCATGAACTATTCCGGGAATATATTTACAATCCCGAGATTATTTACATCCCTGAAATGGAAAAAACAAAAAAGAAACACCTTTTTTTGAACCGGGAGATAACCAAAGTCCGGGACAACTTTACCGATATTAATTTTGTCAAACCCATTTCAATAAACAAAAAAAAGGCATTGATTATCAGTATTGATACCAATGAGCTGTACAGGGATGATGGGTATGTTGAAAAAGAGGTCATAGAAGCAGTTGCCAGGAAAATCAAGCAGACGGAATATGATCTGCCGCTGCTGCTGATTCATCATTCACTTCTGAATACGGATGAGTGTCCATTAATTAACTCATCCTCTTTGATTGATTTTGTGCATGAACACAAAATTGAAACTGTTTTTTGCGGTCATACCCATGAACTGGAAGTGATGCGAACCACTGACCTGTATCGCGGGAAAACCTTTACCCAGTTTATGTGTGGTTCGCTGTCCTCTATCAATCATGCCAACGATGACAACATGTTCCTGTATTATGAAAATTTAGGCGACGATAATATGCACTTGCGCCTGGTGAGGATCTTTGAAAAGGAGGGCAAGGTGGAGTTCAAAGAAGAAACGATCTTTTGAAATTCACTAAATTTTCTTTGACTTCCATGATTATTCCAAGGGCTTCAATCACATCTCAAAACTATTTTTTCGTAAGTGTTCAGGGGGTTGGGTAAGTAAAGTTTTTAAATCCAACCCAAATCAGGTTGCTGTTCTTTGAAATAACAATTGATCAGGTTTACGAGCATCGGAAAAGAGGGCATGGATCGTATCCGACAGGTTTCTTTGAGTGATAAAATTCGCTCCACCCACCGGTTGCCTTTCTCACTTTGTGTTCCGTAGCTGCGTTTACGCCACAGCACACCAAAACGTAGCGCCCTTTCGGCCCGGTTATTGGTTGGTTCAACACCCTCATGATCAAGAAAAACCCAAAGGGAGTCAAGCTCCCGGAGCAGGAGTCGGGCCAATTTTCCGGCGTCATCATCTGCATTTTCAAAAAGAAACAACAACAGGATAATCCGGGAATAAAATTGAGTCCACTGTTTCTCAGACGGCGGCGCCTTTGCCCAGTGACAAAGAAGTCTTAGTTCTTTGAGGATGTTTTCACCAAATCGACTCATTGATTCATCCTCTCTTTCACTCAGGTCTCCAGCCTGGCGAATATAGTGAGCCAAACAGGACTGACGCAGATTGATCCAACCGGTATAGAGGCGATAATTGTCACTGACCAAAATGCCTTTCCAGTCATCGACAAGTTCAAGAAACGCCTCTTTGCTGCGGTTATTGTGAACCATATAATAGGCAAGATCCTTGTTTACCATTGTCCAGAGCCATTTTAACTTTCCGTCCTGACGCCACGAGGTCTCATCGACATGGTTGACCGGCTGTATTCTGACTACCTGGCCGATGCGATCGTAAGCCGATTTAAGGGCTGCCGAAACCCTGTCGATCACATTCTGGATGGCGCCGGTTGAAATTGTAAAACCTAACACCGATTGGCAAAAGCCTTGGACCACCTGGCGGCTTGAACCTTCAATGCCGCTAAGTTCAGCGATCAAGGCGCTTAACCGTGCCCCATATCCTGGCTGTTGCTCTTTGGTAAGTTGTGCCTTTACGGTTTTACCACATTTATTGCACTGACACTGATTGAGAACATAATGGGTGACATGCATTTGAATCAGTGGCAGTTCAATGTGTTGATGCGTGTAAAAGGCCTGCATCTTTTCCGTGTCAAGATGCCGGTTTCCGCAGGAACAGCTTTTGGGGTTAATCGGAATCATCTCTGTTGGTCAAGCATCATCTGTTTATGACCTTCATGACCCTTTTGAGCGCCCTTTTTTCTTTTACTCTTTTTGGTCTTCTTTTTTACCTTTTTAAAAGGGCTGATGACCTTGGCCAGAGCCATTGTAGTATAGAACGCAGCCGGAATAAAGAATTTCGTTATTAACGCCTACCTATAAATGTAAGCATATGGCAAAGCTCGGATACGTCCTTCATCTTGTCCAAATCCCATACCATGCCTGCTATTTCCTCCGCCTGCTCACGGGTCAGAATGCCCGCAAAGTTCACGCAGCCCGTGTATTTTTGCATAACTTCATTTTGATTTAACTTATCATTCGCAAGGCCCTTGATACCATCGCGAAGTTTCTCAAAGACTTTCCCATTCTTCATTTTGATGGTTACCGGACCTCTCCATGTTAAATGGCCCTCAGGGTATTCCGGGTGTACAGTTACATGTACTTTCTTGCGTGCTTCTACGTATTTTGGATCTTTTGCCTTTTTGTCAGTAAAGGAGTCAAGGAAAACTTTCTTGTCAAAAAAACAACATACCGTATTGTGTTGGATGCTGAACCTTGCGTCTTCACCAGTTTGAGGATCGTCATACTTAAGATACAATGGGAATGTATTATTCACATGATGTGTTACACTTTCCACGTCATCCCATTTTATATTATGTTCGTTAATCAAATCAAAAGTAGTATCTATGCCGAGGTGACCTAACCAGCAGCAAGGATACTTCTTCATTCCTATTTCCATGACCCTCCAACCATCACCCAAAGGCAAGTCGAATTCTGGCCTATCGGCCAGAAGGTCCATGTATCCACCCCTCCCCTCAAGAATAGTCTGGCTTCCTGTGTAGCCAACTTTTGCTAACTTAGCGGCGCAAATACCATTTCTACCATTAAAACCGGCTTCTATTAAATGGGCACCTGTACCCGTCTGGCGCGCGATCCCCGCTGCCTGTGAAGCAGCCAAACTAATAGCACAGGCGGTTTGCTCTACATCAAGTTTAAGCATCTTAGCTGCCATCACTGCACACCCGATGCTAAGGAAAGAGGAGAAAATAGCCCACCCTTTATTTGTTGCATCAGCAGCTACAATACCTAATCTCCCAGCGACCTCCCATCCAATCACAAACGCCTCAATCACATCTTTCCCGGAAAATTTAGGTTTCTCTGCTAACGCAAAAGGAGTAGGCCAACCCCCACATGAATAAATGCTTTCAGGCCAGCTGTTGTCCTCTAGCCTAGTGGTGTGAGCCGCTGCACCGTTGGCCAGTGCGGCGTATTCAGCTGAACATAAGAAACCACCATTTATGACGCCAGCATCCGCGTGGGCATTAAATTCCTTAGCATAATCGATTACCATTTTACCAAAGTCCATGGTTGAGCCTGCTATTGCCATCCCAATATGACCCAACGCTAACCCATTTATATATTGGATATCATTGGCATTGAACTCAAAATTATCATAACCGGTTTTGCATACCCATTCAGCTATTTCTTTTGTCGTCTTAGCAGTCATTTTTGCCCCTCCTATCCTCGTTATAGGAAAATTATCTACGCATAGTGAATACTCCAAGTTTTTTAAAAATATCAAGAAATTTTTAGAGTGTCCAATAATAATGTTTTGTCAAAAAATTCCAATGCATTGGAAATTAAGAATAATAATCTTATTCATGAAATATAGTCTGTTCGAAATATTCAACAATACCGAAACAATGCCGGATTCTTTAAAAGGACATGTGAGTTTGTCCACTACTTTGCTGAATAATCAATGAATGCTGATATAGAAAACTTGCCTATTTCTGCATCTCGGTTGAGATCTCCTGTGCCGTCTTCATGGATCGGGGCCATCAGGGAAGCGGTTATTGTTTCCATTCAAACCGATTCATCGGTAGGCAGATTCAGATCCGGATACAGCTCTTTTGCACACTCCGGACATATGCCATGACTAAACTCTGCATCAGATCGTTCCCGGATGTAAAATTCAATCTGGTTCCAGCATCCCTTTTCATCGCGTATCTTTTTACAGGATGCACATATGGGGAGCAAACCGCTCAGCACTTTTACCTTGGCAAGTGCGTCTTTCAATTCCGTTATATCCAGACCGACCCGCCAGCTCTCCCAGGTTGAGATTGGAAAATATTGCGACACCTTTGACCAGGCGACCGTCTTCATAGTCCCGTCTTTACTTTTAAAGCGCCATTCCCTTTGGGCGCCATCTTCGATTTGCATGTCGGCATTTCCATCAAGAACAAGTGATTCGGTCAACTTGGAATTATCGAAAATATCTTTATCCGTGTATCCGCTTATTCTTTCAAATTCGTGATTGAAAAAGATAATACTCCCATCATTGTCGGTTGCGAAGATGATAACCGGCATCTCCTTGAGTGCAAGCTTAAATTTTTCCTTCTGTTGTATTAAGGCCCCCTCTGCCGCTTTCCTTTTTTCACGCTCACGTTGTAAAAGCGAATCCTTTTCTTCAAGAGCCTTGGTAAGGTCTTCTATTCTTTGATTCATTGCAGTTTCCTATATCTGTTTTGCTTCCGTTCCGATCTTTAGAAGATGGGCAATGTTGGCTCTGGAATCCAAAACAGGTTTAATCAGCGGGGTTTGGCAAGTCATCAGGGTGGTCACCCCCGGGCCGTGGCCCGCTCGCAGACAATCGCTGTGAACCACGATTCCGATTGTCATAGCCCCTTTCCGAAAGGTACGCCCATACCGGTTGTCGTGGTCCATCAGGGCCACAAAATCCCCGAACCGGATCTTGTCGAGGCCGTACTCTTCTACCGTCTCGGGATCACTGGTCATGATGTCATAGTCCCCCTTTGCCACATACGGGGCCCCGACACCGGACCCCATGCAGGCTGCCGGCGCCATGGTGGTAACGGGAACCTGAAGGGTACCGTCTTTTAGTCTCTTGATCTTCATTTTCTTTAACAGCCCCGGGTCGAGATTAAAAAGCGTGATATCCGGATAATCGAGGAGCTTCAGGCCCTGGCCCTTTGCATTTATCATGATGGTGTCGTCATAGGTCATCTTTTCTTTGACCTTGCGGGAAAAATCCACAATAAGATGTTCGGAGCCGCCGTGGTGGCCGATGACATATCCGATAGCGCCCTTTGCCGCACCGGTCAGAACCTTGGCCTTGTTTCCGGTGCATGAATAGATCTGTACCGAGTGATTCGGCTGCGCCATCGGTTTCTTAGAGTCGGCGGTGCAGCTGACGCCGGGCTCCACATGATCGCCGGCCCACCCGAAGGCGGAGTCTCCAACCTGGATGTTGAGGGTAATGCCGCCGATGGCCGGCAGAATAAACGGAACCCCCTGGTGATCGACTCCCCAGGTCTCCTTTGCTTTTGGGGGGCCGGGCTGACACTGTATTAAAAATTCGACGATCTTTTTTTCATTGGTCCGGATCATATCTTTTCCTCCTCGACAAATTTTGAAGCACCGTGCCTGAAATGCCCCCGCTCACAGCAAAATGATGAACCACAGGCTCACTGCATAAAATATCCCAATCGATAAGCACTGTGGATAGGCGCACACGAGGGCCATATTTCCTTGTGATTAAAAGTGAGCTTTTCCCAATCCATCCCAAGCCGGCACGAACTGCAGCCAACTTATGCGGAAACAAAGCTAATAAGGATTCAGGATCTTGTCCGCCCTGGGGAATATAACGATATTTAATCCTTTCTGATTGAAAAAAACCAGATATTTCAGATAAAATATCATCAGTTAGCGCATTAACCTTTTTCAGGGTATTGTGAAAATCCTTTTCTGTATAATCCTTAAATCCCGGTGAATATGGAACCAGAACGGAAAGCGCTTTGGGAAACGCTTCCGAAAGAGGATGTAATCCCGATATGTCTGCAATACCCCAATCTGCAACAGATAACGAGAAAAGAAAGCTTGATAATTTTTCTACCCTTGATTGTACCATTTAAGTTCCCTGTTGATTCTCCTCTGATTTTAAAACAAATTATCGGATTCGCCTGGAATTTTCAATTCATTTTCGGGAATGCATGTTATATTGATTTGTCATTTGTCATTGTTTTTAATGGCGTTGTTGATGAATTCGTAAAAAGTCGAATTCACCAAATGTTTATTAAAAAATGCTGCCGCCACCCTCCGAATGGGGGTAAAAGACAGGGGGCGGAACAGCCGGGGAGAAAATTTATCCATGACAGATTCGAAAACTTCGGGCAGATTCCAGCATCAGAAAGAGATGCTGGTCAATCGGGTCAAGAAACGCTTCAAACACCTTCACAAGCATTTCGCCCGGCAGCAGATCACGGTCTTCAGGCTCTACGATTGGGATATTCCAGAAATCCGGGCGGTGGTCGACTGGTATGACGGCCACCTTGTCATCGGGGAGTACATGAGACGGCAGTCTGTGCCGGAATGGCTCCCAATAATGGGGAGCGCTGTTGCCGACGCCCTCGACGTCCCCATGGAAAATGTTCATCTTAAAAATCGGCGCGCAGGAAAGGCTGATGGGAAGCGGTACGAACGGATCGATTACACCGACCGCAAGATCGTCGTCTCTGAGCGGGATCTGAAATTCTATGTCAATCCTTCCGACTACGTGGACACCGGTCTTTTTTCCGATCATCGAAACACCCGGCAGAGGATGCGTGAAATGGCCCGGGGAAAAGATTTCCTGAACCTCTACTGCTACACCGCAACCTTTTCCTGCTACGCCGCCAAGGGAGGGGCGAAAACGACCCTTTCCGTTGACCGGTCGGAAACAGCCATTAAATGGGGGCGCGAAAATCTGGCGCTAAACCGGATTTCCGGTAAGAACCACACCCTGATCCAGGCCGATACCTTCGATTTTCTGGAAACCGCCAGGAGCAGGGGGCAGACCTTCGATCTGGCCGTTGTGGACCCGCCGTCCTATTCCACAACCCTGGACAGGGCCCAGGAATTTGATGTTTCAAAAGACCACCCGAAACTGCTCAATGCGGTGAAGGCGGTGATGAGAGGCGGTGCGACACTGTTCTTTTCCACAAACCACCAGAACTTTCAACCCTGTATGGAGGGTCTTAAGGCCGCTTCGGTTCAGGAGATAACCCATTCCACCATCCCTGCGGACTACATCAGCAAGCGAAAAAACATCCACCGCTGTTGGCAGATCACGATATGAGCCGGAATCCCAGCTGACATGCTTGATGTATTGTCTGGAAAGGCATATAATTTGCGGCAGAATTGTTGCTCTATACGGGCAAAAAGGAGATTGTAAAAGATTACGATGTTTATTCCCGCAACAAGAGATGAACTCAACGCCCTGGGCTGGAAATCACTGGATGTTATCCTGGTTACCGGGGACACCTATGTGGATTCTCATTTTATCGGCGTTGCGGTCATCGGCAAGGTGCTGCTCGATGCCGGCTACAAGGTCGGTATCATTGCGCAGCCGGACATCACGAGCGATAGGGACATCTGCAGCCTGGGTGAGCCGGATCTTTTCTGGGGTATCACTTCCGGCTGTATGGACTCAATGATATCAAACTATACCGCCACCAACAAAAAGCGCAAACAGGACGATCTCACCGGGGGCGGGATAAACAACCGGCGGCCGGACCTGGCAGTGATTGCCTACAGCAACCTGGTGCGCCGCTATTTTAAAAAAACCCGGCCCCTCGTGCTCGGCGGCATGGAGGCCAGTTTAAGACGCCTCTCCCATTATCATTACGCGTCCGGTAGGATCCGACGGTCCATTCTCTTTGACGCCAAGGCCGATATCCTGGTGTATGGAATGGGCGAACGCTCCATTCTGGAACTGGCGGAAAGAGTCCGGGATAAACGTCCGGTTTCAGATGTTCGGGGAATCTGTTATATCTCAGCTGAAAAAAAGGAAGGACACATCGACCTGCCGTCTCATGCGGAAGCTGCGGCGAATCCGGCAACTTTCAGCCGGATGTTTAATATCTTCTATCAGAATAATGATCCGGTGACCGCAAAGGGGCTCTCCCAGAGACAGGACAGCCGCTATCTGATCCACAACCCGCCCCAGCCCCCCCTGACGCCGGCGGAACTCGACCATATTCATGAACTCGGCTACGAGCGGAGCGTTCATCCCCATTATGCATCCTGGGGGCCGGTGCGCGCCCTTGAAACCATCCGGTCCAGCTTGACCACCCACCGGGGGTGCTACGGCGAATGCCATTTCTGTGCAATATCTGTTCACCAGGGGCGAACCATAACCGACCGATCTGAAGCGTCCCTGCTGAGGGAGGCGAGGATTTTAACCGAACATCCTGAATTTAAGGGAACGATTCATGATGTCGGCGGACCGACCGCCAACATGTACGGAATCGATTGCGACCGTAAAAACAAGAAAGGGGCCTGCCCTGCTAAACGCTGTCTGACCCCGGTGATCTGTGAGAATCTGACCGTCAGCCACAGCCGCCAGATCTCGCTATTAAAAAAACTGAGAGGTTTGTCCAAAGTCAAAAAAGTCTTTATCGGCTCCGGCATCCGCCATGATCTGATCTTGCAGGACGCCACCCACGGGCTTAAATATCTTGAAGAGATTCTCCTGCACCATATCTCCGGCCAGTTGAAGCTGGCGCCCGAACATTCCGAGAATGAAATTCTTGACCTGATGGGAAAGCCGGCAATAGAAGGATTTATCGAGTTCAAGCGTCGTTTTGAAAAAATCAACCGACGTATGAAGAAAAAACAGTTTCTGACCTGCTATTTTATCGCGGCCTATCCCGGCTGTACCCTGCGGCACATGACCCGATTAAACCGGTTTGCCCGGGAGGTCCTCAAGTTCAGGCCCCGGCAGATACAGATTTTCACCCCGTCGCCGTCCACACCGGCGACCTTGATGTATCACACCGGAAAATCGTACCCCGCCGGAAAACCGATTTTTGTTGAAAAGAACAACCACAGAAAAGAGAAGCAGAAAAGCCGGGTCCTGAAAGGGCATCCCGGATAAATCAGGGGTCGGGGAGTTTTCCCCTGTTAATCAGATAGAGGATTTCTCCTTCTTTTGTAAGCGGGATGATATAGGCAGCATAATAGGCCCTGACCACCTCAGGGTCGATGGTGATACGAGTATCGATCTTGGCGGCAGACTGAAGGACCGCGACTTTTTCTTCAACACGCTTGAGAATCCGCTGTTCAACCGACGGCCGGGTCAAAAGGGCTTCCAATGTGTCCACATCCCCGGCATCGATGGCGTTCCCGTATGTTTCCGGATCTGAAAGATATTTAATCTCGCCCACGTACAGGGCGCCGTAATGGATCCTGCGGGATATGGACTGGATCGTGTAAACATCGTGCTCGACACTGGATCCGTATTGCGCATCATCTCCGGCCGCACAGATTCGGGGGACAAGATCGAGATAACTATCCAGGATTTTGCCGGTCAGGTTGACTACATTGTAATCCGTCACCTGCAGACAATTGTCCGGAAGCCTGACCATCCGTCTTGTGTCCGGCAAATTCGCATTAAACGGGCGCTCTTCCGGAACGGCAAACCTGCCGAAACAGGCATCCATCTCTTCCTGGAATTTGAGCCGCAACGCGAAAAGGCTCAGATCCTTCTCACCCATAAACCCGCTTTCTCCCGGTCGGTATGCAGGGGGGTTCCGTCTGAACTGGGCTCTATCGATCAGACGGGCGATGATGGTCTCTTCAAGGCCTTCCAGATCGGTTGCGATTTTATCAAGATCGGGCGTTATCATTTAGGCCGTTGTCCTCCATTTGATAAAAGTTGATACTTATTCTTCATCTACCACGGCTACCACGCGCAGCGGAACAGATTCCAGCCCTTTCACGGCAATGGGAAGCGCAGAGACAAATACGCGCCTACCTGCAACAGCGGTGAGGTTTCGTAAGTTTTCAATAATCGGAATGTTCTTTTCAAAAAGCGCCAGATGATTTTCCCTGTCATTGAAGCCCGGATCCATAGCACCGGTCCAGTCCACGCCGTAAGCGCCGATTCCCCGGCCAACCAACCACTCCGTGGCGGTCTTTGTAAGATACGGATAAGGATTTAAATACTTCTCCCAGTCGGTTCGATAGAACCGGTCATGCCCGGTTGCTATAAATACGATATCTCCTTCTTTAACGCCGCCTGCTTTTTCAGCCGCCTTCTGAACCGTTTCCGGATCTGCACCCTCACCGGGTTTCAATGCGGTAAGGTCAAGAATCACGGCTTCTCCGATGAGCTGTGCCGGGTCAAACGCTGCCAGGTCCTTTCCTTCCTTTATGGCGTGATAGGGTACTTCTATATGGGTTCCCTGATGGGAGACAATGTTGATATTGGACATGATATACCAGCCCTGTCCGCGACCATCTTCGTCCGCTCCGGTCACCGAGGCGCTATCGATGGTTTCAACTTCTAAAAGACGTTTCTCTTCTCCCGGCATAAGCGTCCATGAAAGATCGACTATTTTTCCATTTTTAATCATCCTCAGACTCCTCTTAGGTTGGCATGATGGACCATACAGGCATATGGGTCACTACCATATGGCATCAAGGTGGGCAACTTGAAATTTAAAGTCCGTACATGAGAGGGCAGCAGGTTCAAAAGTTTTGCAGTTAATTTTATTTCATTCAATATTTATAATGAAAACCGTTGACAGGACTAAAATTTCAGTATGAAATGCCGTTTAAGCACATAAAGCATGGTAAACAGCAATTTGAAAGGACTCCCATATGACAGAGAACCCGTTTGAAGATGGATGTGCCTGGATCGATGGCGGCTATGTTCCCATGGCAGAAGCACGAATTCCGATCCTGGACTCGGGCTTTACGCGTTCGGATCTGACCCATGATGTGGTTTCGGTCTGGAACGGCCGGTTTTTCCGTCTCGAGGCCCACCTGGACCGTTTTGAAAAAAACTTCAACCGGCTCCGGATGACACACCGACTCTCCCAGCAGGAGCGCCGGGAAGTTCTTTTTGAATGCGTCCGCCGCTCGGGGATTAAAAACGCATATGTCCAGATGATCATGACCCGCGGTGTTCCGCCCAAAGGGGTGCGTGATCCCAGGCAGTTTGAAAACCGCTTCTATGCCTTTGCCATACCGTATGTCTGGATACTGAATATGGAGGATCAAAAGATCGGCACCCATATCGTCATCTGCCGGGATACGGTTCGAATCCCGACCCAGGCAGTCGATCCCACGGTGAAGAATTTTCACTGGGGCGATCTGGTCCGGGGCATGTTTGAAGCTTATGATCGGGGAGGCGCTCTGGCCGTGCTCACGGATAGTGACGGCAACATCACCGAAGGGCCGGGCTTTAACCTCTTTGCCTATCACAAGGGCGTTCTTCGCACACCGGCCGCCGGTGTGCTCGAAGGGATTACCCGGATGACGGTTCTCGAACTGGCCGAAGAAATGAAAATCCCCACCAGCTGCGAAATGTTCGGAATGGATGTTCTCAACGAGGCCGATGAGATCTTTCTCTCAAGCACTGCCGGCGGTGTCCTTCCGGTAACCACCAAGGACGGCAGCCCTGTAAAAGAAGGCAAACCGGGCAAGGTCACCATGCAGCTTCGCAAACGCTACTGGGAGGCCCATGACGAGGACCGGTGGTCGACGCCTGTGGACTATCCGGGCAGAGAGCAGGGGGCATAGAGCATAGAGAGTAAAAAGATACCGCTCATACCCTTCCAGTCATGAGCTTGCCGAATGATGGGCCATGCTTAATTATTAAAAACCGCAGATGCTTGCCGTGAGCTTTCTGCATAACAAAATAACATACCAGGTGGAGAAAACATGTCTATTGAAGCAAAGACTGTATACTTTGAAAAACCGGGCCCTTCAAACACTAAAGATACCCTTCAACTGGCCAGAACCCGGGCAGATGATCTGGGTGTAAAAACCATTGTCGTGGCATCCGGCACCGGAGCCACTGGTGCTGCGGCAGCCGAAATATTTGACGGTATCGATCTTGTTGTGGTTGCGGGTGCGGTGGGTTATCGGGAACCGAACACCCACCGTATGAAGGCGGAACACCGAACAGTTATCGAAGCCGGCAACGGAAAGGTCCTTTTTGCCGGCCATGCTTTCGGTATGATGGGAAGAGCCGTCAACAGAAAATTCGGGGCCATACAGATCGATGAACTGGTCGCAAACGTCTTGCGGGTATTCGGCCAGGGCATGAAGGTCGGGTGCGAGATATCCTGCATGGCTGCCGATGCCGGCCTTTTGGAGACAGGCGAAGAATGCATCGCCATCGGTGGGACCGGAAAGGGCGCCGATACCGCCATCGTTATAAAACCGAGCAACACCCACAATTTCTTTGATACCCGGGTTTTAGAGATCATCTGCAAGCCACGGGCATAGGCCCGTCAGAATGATAACCATTGTTTCTGGATGCAACTCTTTTGTCTTTTTCAGGACCTGAATCCCATTAACTCCTTCCATGACTAAATCCGTGATTACAAGACCATAAGCGGTGACACATATCAGTTCAATGGCATCTTCACCGCTGCCGGAAGTTGTAACTTTGAACCCTTCTCTTTCAATGTCCTTACGTATCCCATCGAGGACAAGCGGATCATCATCCACCAATAGTATCTCATATTATTTCACGGTCCCATTTTCCTTTCGGACGACTATTATATTGCCGGTAATGTAATGGTAAACACCGATCCTCCTTCAGGTAAATTCTTTGCCGCTATGGAACCATTATGATCCTCCAAGATACTGCGGCAAATGGAAAGCCCTATGCCCATCCCCAATTTTATCTTTGTTGTGTAAAAGGGATCAAAAATAGGTTCCAAATCCTCCTTTGATATGCCGTGTCCTGAATCGGAAACGTTTATGATGATATTATCATTTCTAAGGTTTGAGCTGACGGTTATCTCTCTACGAATTGATTCTTCTGTCTGCTCCCCTTCTTTGAATTTAGAATTTCCGAACATGGCATCGACAGCATTATTGAATATATTCAGAAAAACCTGCCCCAATTGTTGTGGAGAAGCATTTATTTCAGGGATTTTTGATGATAAATTCAAGTCTATATTAACCCTGTTTTTTTTCAAATAGCCCCCAATCAATGCGGCAGTGTCTTCGATGACCTTGTTTACATTCATCGATTGTTTAATTTCTTTCCCAGGACGGCTCAGGTCAAGCAATCTTTTGACGGTACCCTGGATACGCTTGTACCCCCCTTTCAGCAATCCCAAATCTTCAATTAGCTCCTTATCCAGCTCACGCCCCCTCTTTATCGAACTCATGAGGCATATAATTCCCTGCAATGGTGAATTTACTTCATGCGCGATTGAAGCGGCCAACTCACCGATCGACGCAAGCTTGGCTGACTGAATAACCTGAAGCTGTGTATCCTTCAATTCTTTATAGGCTTTTTTAAGTTTTTCCTCGGCCTCGATTCGATATTCTATCTCTTTTTTAAGTGCCTTATTATTTTCTGACAACTTGACAGCATTTTCAGATATATGATCAACCATGTTATTGATCACGGCGGCTAAATTACCAAATTCGTCCTTTCCGGAAATGGGAATTTTTCTTAATAGATCATCAAGCTCTCCAATTTTTTTGACTTCAAGGTTTAACCAACTCAAAGGAGAAAGCACGAATTTATTCAATAGTACGATGATAACCGAAATAAAGGTCGTTCCAAGGATCAGGAGAGAAAAAAGATAATAATATAGGGTAATTTTGCCTTGCCTAAATATTCCCCTCGGGCTCGTTATCTTAAGAATAAAAATAGGAGCACCGGAAATATCGCTCTGCATGGCGTAACCGCCGATGGAATCAGATCCCAAAGGTTTAACAACTGTCTTTAACTTTTCTGAAAAAGAGGATTCAGTCTCTAAAAAATCGATGGCTAAATTCTTGTCATTCAATGGACCAATCTTAATGTTCATACGCGTGACGTCTGATAAAGTGTTTAATTCATTTGCGTCTAAATATCGTCCAGTAATAAAACTTCCGCGAATGGGGCCTTCAAAATTATTTTTCAATATAGGTCTCGATGCAATGAAAACGGGCGTAGATGCTACCATAATCATTCCGGTTTTGCTGCTTCCAGAATCCGAATGTTCAAACAGCAGAGGAGTCGAATTGATTCTATTCAACAAATCAGCCGGCACCGGGACGTTTTTTCCAGAAGCCGGATTGATAAATTTTCCATATACCAGCCTCTTTGAATTATTAAAAAACAACATAAAATTTACATTCAAATTTATTAAGGTATTCGGCATCAGGTTTTCTTTGATATAACGCTCATCGCGGTCTTGAACAAACGCATAGGTCTCATCCCATGGCGCCCAATCGCCTGCAGTACTGCCGAGTTTTAAATAAATGTTTGAAAACTCGCCCAATACCCGCTTAACATCGAGCCGTAAGTGTTGTGCTTCTATTTCGCCGAAACCTTTCAAAACAACAACTCTTGCGGCGACAATAAGACATGCCATCAAAATCAGAAAGGTTATCCCCACGGTTAATAATGTTTTTTTATGTATGCTCATTACAAATTGACGACCCCTTTGACCTCCCGATGTTTTAACTGCCGGCCCGCTAAAGGCTCCCTCTTTTTTAACTTGGAATGCTCTTGTTGTCCATCTATACTTTGACCTTTCCTATATATGATTGTAGCGTGTGACCAACTCCTCGTTGTAATATTTTTTCCATATCCTTGGATCCGTCCAAGATGTTCTGATCTATTTCAAAAGCTCTAACACCGGGCTATTGCCTTTCTTTTGTTGACCTTTCGTTTCGATCGACCGGTCAAAATTGATATTTTTTATCAATAATGGTATCTTAGCCCGGCAAAAACAAAATTTTCGAAATAGGCTCAACATAACAGATCGATACTATTTTTCTTTCGGGAATATCTCATGGAAACAATACCAAAACGTATCATTGCCGCCTGTTTAGCGGCGGCTGCAATCTTTTTCATATCGTGTGAGCAGAAACAGGAAAATGAGCCGGCCGACTCAATGGATAAACAGGAACAGAAAATTTACGAACTCAAATTCGGTCATGATTCTCATGAGGCCAGCGCCCAACACATGGCAGCCCTAAGATTTGCGGATATCGTTAAGTATAAGAGCGAAGGCAGAATCAAAGTGGAGGTCTTTCCCGAACAGAAATTGGGAACCGATCAGGAGATGCTCGAAGCGATTCGATCGGGACAGCAGGCAATCGGTCTGCCGCCAACCGCCAAAATGACCACGTTGGTTCCGGAAATGCGATACCTGGATTTGCCGTTCCTGTTCCAAACGAGGCAGGATCTCTATGAAATGTTGGATGGAGAGCCGGGACAAATGTTGTTGGATCGACTAAAACCGTATGGTCTTATCGGAGTCGCTTTTTGGGAAAGCGGGTTCAAACAATTTACCGCCAACAAGGAAATTCACACCCCCAAAGATTTTCAGGGTTTAAACATTCGGGTTATGAAGAGCCAAACCATTATGGAGCAGTTTCAAGCTTTTGGCGCCAATCCTATTCCGGTTGACTTTCACCAAACCTATCAGGCGCTTAAAGACGGGGTCGTAGACGGTGAGGAAAATCCGCTTGGCTCCATCGTTACCATGAAATTTCATGAAGTCCAATCGCACATCATCATTAGCAACCATGCCTATCTTGCCCAGGCTTTTGTGTTTAGTCGAAAAGTTCTTGAATCGCTTCCCCTTGACATTCAAGAAATTTTGACATCCACCGCCATCGAATTAACACCGTTTGCGCGAAACGAAACTATCGAAAGAGAAGCAGCTTTTATTCAAACGATCAAAGACCATGGGACCCAGGTATACACCCTGACGCCTCAGGAACGTACTCTTTTTCAGGAAGCGACAAAACCCATTGTGGAACGATACGGCGCGATTGGAGCAGACATCCTGGATAAGACCCGGGAACTCCTATCTAAAAAATATCAGACCATGCAGAACGAAATTATCATCGGGCTAAATGCCGACATGGTCTCAGGTTCTGCTTTATCCGGCCTGTCAATCAAACGCGGAATGGAATTGGCTGTCAATGAAATCAATCAGCAGGGTGGTGTTCTGGGGAAAACATTAAAAATCGCAGCCCGGAACAACTCGGGAATCACCCCTCGCGGGATCGCAAATTTCCAATATTTCAGTACGTTGAAAAATCTTGTGGCGGTAATGGGCGGAATCTTCAGCCCTATCGCTATCGCCGGACTACCGATCATCCACCGGGAGAAGATCCTTTTTCTCGATCCCTGGTCCGCGGCAACCATCATTGTAGACAATGGCTACACCCCCAATTATGTGTTCAGAGTGTCGGTCAGGGATGAATATGCCGGACCCTTTCTAGTGGATCAGGCTTTAAAGAAGGGCTATAGACGAATTGCGATGTTATTGGTCGATGACGGGTGGGGCCATAGCAACAAAAAAGCGATAACCGACGCTTTGGCTGAGAGAAAATTGAAGCCCGTTGTTGTGGAATGGTTCAACTGGGGGCAAAAGGATATGAGTTTACAACTCGACCGGATTGAGGAAGCCGACGCAGACGTCATTCTCCTGGTGGCCGGGGCCCCTGAAGGAATCAGTATTGTGAAAAGCATGGCCAAGCGTTCCAAAAGGCTTCCTATCATTTCTCACTGGGGAATCACGGGGGGGTACTTTTGGGAACACGTCAATCAGGAATTGGAATCGGTTTCTCTCCGGTTCCTGCAATCCTTTTCGTTTATGAACCCTAAAAACGAAAAAACCAAACAAGTGATCAAAAAATATTTTGAGGATTACCATGTAGACCATCCTGGAAAAATCTTTGCTCCGGTAGGAACGGCACATGCGTACGATTTGGTTCATATGCTGGCAGTCGCCATCGAGCAGGCGGGGAGCGTTGACAGGGCTGCCGTCAGAGACGCACTGGAGCGGATCGGGGACTACGAAGGAATTGTCACGGATTATTCTCCTCCGTTTACTCCGCAAAGGCATGATGCTTTGGATCAAAGTTCCTATTTCCTGGCTGAATTTAACAAGCAGGGACACATCATTCCTGTCACAAAATAAAAAGAGTGTACCTTTTCCGTGTGGAGATTGAAGTATAATGGCTAAATCCGTACTTATTAATAATACTCCTCACCAAAAAAGTTTGAAGGGGAGGTTCATTAAATATTTTGCCGGGACTGTGGTGGGCGTCATGGTATGCGTGATCGTTATTGTGTCCGCCGTTTTAATCGACAAGTTGGAAGACGAACTGAAAGCCTCTCTTTCCACCAAGGCGTATCATGTCATAAAAGGAATGGAGAGACGAATTGATTTTTTGATCGAAAATATAGACAACTTTAGCAATAATCACTTTATCATAAATAGTCTGATCCATCCACATGGCAGGGAGCAGTATTTGTTTAAGATGGTTGACGACTTTAGCAGATTGGAAAGCATCGACTCGGTTACGGTAATCGATTACGCGGGAAACCTTATCCATTCCAGCTTGCCCACCCCCCCCAATTACAAAAAACTTTTTTACCTGAGGCCGACTCTTGAAACCGGAAAGAGCGTCATCAATATGAGCCGGGATTTAAAGAGGATCGTCATCATGGAACCGATCCAACATTATCAGACACCGGTCGGCGCTGTTATTTCAGAAATTGATTTAGCCGACCTCGTTTCTCGAATCATGCCTCAAGGGAGAACTGAATTTTACAAAATTTATTCCCTGAGCAGACTCCTCCTGTCCGATAATTTCAAGGAAACGGCAACGTATATCGTCGTAGGCTACAATCCGGACGAGCAGATGCCCTACTTGAACACATTGCAGGTTAAAATAGAGTTGGGAACGTTGAAATCGAAACATCTGAAACCCGTTCTTACCATCGTCTATGAACTCATCGGAATCGGCAGTATCATCATATTTATTTCGGTACTCATATCAATCAAAGTCGGTAATAATCTGGCACGCCCTGTTTTGAATATGGTCCAACAGACATCCAAGGCGGGAAACTCCCCGGAACAACGATACAGCCCCGTAGGAACCGGAGATGAACTGGAAATCCTGGCCCAGGCCCTGGACGACCGGGAAGCGAAACTGATAAAATTTAGAAAAAACCTGGAAGAGATGGTAGATGATCGAACAGAGGAACTTACGGATACTCAGGAAAGGCTTAGACAGACCATCGATGAACTCAAGGCTGCCAATGAAATTAGTGAAAAGAGGGCTGCTGAACTGGAAACCTTCAGCTATTCCGTCTCCCATGACCTCAAGGCGCCGTTGAGGGGCATGGATGGATATTCGAAGCTTCTTGTTGAAAAATATGCGGATCATTTTGATGAAGAGGGTCTTTTTTTTCTGAAAATGATTCGCCAAGCAACCCAGAAAATGGGTCAGCTTATCGAGGATCTCCTGTTTTACGCTCGAATAGATAAAATTGAAAATAATATTCAAGAAATAGAATTGGTGAAAATGTTTGAGGCTTTGTTTAAGGCGAATCGCCAGGCACTTGAAGGTTTTGTTACTGAAACAAATCTTAGGGTTGAAAATATCATTACCAATCAGGAAGTAATTGAACATGCCTTTACGAATTTAATGGAAAATGCCATAAAATTTTCCCGCAATAAATCCAAACCAAAAATCATCATAAACAGTTATGAGAAAGAAATGGAATGGGTTATTGAGATAAAGGATAATGGTATCGGTTTCGATATAAAGTATCACGACCTCATTTTCGGTGTTTTTCAGCGGCTTGAAAACAACGAAGATTACCCCGGCACCGGGGTGGGCTTGGCCATCGTCAAAAAAATGATCGATCGGGTGGGTGGGCGCGTATGGGCCGAGGCGGCACCTTCTCAGGGGGCCTCGTTTCATGTGGCCCTGCCCATACGCCGGATATATTGATTAAATTCATAGGTAAATGCGGATCAAGAAGGAAAATTGTGTAATACCGAAATATCAAACCTTTTGTGGACGAAAGAGAGAGGCCCATGAGTCACAGTGCGCCATCTATTATGTTGGTGGAAGACAACCCGATGGATGTAGACTTGACCACTCGCGCATTTGGCGCTCTGAATCTGGGGGATCAGATCCTGGTTTGCCGGAACGGGGCGGAGGCCCTTGACCAGATTTCGGCATGGGATTCCGGCCAGAATACCCCGACTGTGATTCTGCTGGATCTAAAACTACCCAAGGTCGGCGGCACCGAGGTGTTGCGACAATTGAAAGGGCATCCGCAATACAAATCTATTCCCGTGGTAGTTCTGACCACCTCTGCAGAAACCACCGACCTGAAAAAATGTTACGACCTCGGTGCCAATTCCTATATTGTTAAACCGTTTAATTTCGAAAAGTTCCAGGAGGTCGTCAAACAGATCGATCTGTACTGGCTGCGTACAAACAAACCCCCACAGTTTGAGACGGGAGCTATCACAGAATGAACCCCGACAAGAAATGGAATTTGTCACTCCAAATCGACAACGACATAACAGAATGATATTCTTATGATAAATGCACCGATTCCATGAATTGAATTTGAAAAGGTGGTTTTATGGAAAACAAGCCGGGCGATAAAGAACTGGAACAACGGGTCAAGGAACAAGAAAAACGACTGCAGACAATGAATCAGAAAATTGAAGATCGAGCCGGTGAACTCGCCGAAATCAATCGGAAGCTTCGGCTCGAAAGAAAGGCGCGCAAGGCGGCAGAGGAAGAACTGCGCCTCCAAAACCTAATTTTCGACAATATGGCAGAAGGCATTTACATGGTTCGAACCGATGATGGCGAGATTGTGTTTGCAAATCAAAGGTTTGAAAGCATGTTCGGTTACGCGTCAGGGGAATTGATCGGAAAGCATGTGAGTGTCGTCAATGCTCCTACGGAAAAGAGTCCGGAGGAAACCGCAGGGGAAATTATTGAGAGCCTCACTCAAAGGGGATTCTGGAGCGGTGATGTTTACAACATAAAAAAGGATGGAACGCTGTTTTGGAATCATGCGAATGTTTCCGAGTTTAATCATACTCGATTCGGTAAGGTCTGGATATCGGTGCATGAAAACATCACCCAATCAAAACTGGCCCAACAGGAACTGGAGAGGATCCGGGAGGCGCTTGAAAAGTCACACACCGGGCTTGAACGGCAAGTTGAAGAACGTACTGCCGAATTAGTCAAAACGAACAAGGAATTACTGAAAGAGATCAATGTTCGAAAGAAAGTGGAAGATGCCCGGAGGGAATCGGAAACCCGCTACCGAGCCCTTTTCGACCTTGCGGGAATAGGTCTCGGAGTCACCGCCCTGGATGGCCGGGTACTGGATGGAAATATTACCATCCAAAAGATGATAGGCTACACGCTGGAAGAATTGGAGCACATAAATATAGCTGAACTCTATCAAAGCCCTGAAGATAGGTCACAGGTCATCGAACAGTTCAACAGGAAGGGTTTTGTTGAAGACTTTGATACGCGGCTGATCCATAAAGACGGCGCCCTTGTTGATGTCAGTCTGTCATTGAACCCGATTCAGCTGGATGGGAAAGACGCTTTATTGGCCGTAATATCGGATATCACCGAGCGAAAGCGCATCAATGAACGTATGTCTCTTCTCTCAACCGTCGTCGAGCAGACCACTGAAGGTATTGCCGTGGCCGATATAAGTGGCAATTTGATCTATTCGAACAACACTTTTGCAAATATGCACGGGTATGAACCCGGGGAACTGATCGGGGAAAACCTCACCGTCTTACACTCTCCCGGACATCTTAAATCCGTTGAGGCCGCCAACCGGCAGCTCAAAGCAGAAGGCCGTTTTCAAGGGGAAATCTGGCACATGCGGCGTGACGGCACCGTTTTTCCGGCCCGAATGGCCAATTCGTTGCTTAAAGACGATTCCGGCAATCCCATCGGCTTGCTCGGCACAATGCATGACATCACTGAGATTAAGCGAGCTGAGGATGAGCTGCGTGAGAGCGAGGAAAGATTCGAGGCCTTTTTTATGTCATCCCCTGTCGGGCTTGTTATTCTCGATGAGGAGTTCCGATATGAAAAGATTAACGAGGTCCTGGCCAGGCAAAACAACCTTTCTGTGGAAGAACATATCGGAAGGAGTATTTACGACATCGTCGATGCGGATCTTGCCGATGCTATCATCTTATCCAACCGACCGGCATTGCAAAAAAACGAGCCCCTCTCTTATGAGGTCGAAGGTGAAGTCCCCGGGGAATCCGGCAAACGTTTTTGGTTGGTTACTGCTTTCCCCCTCCGCTGGAGAGCAAAGCAGGGTGTCGGCAATGTTGTGGTTGATACTACGGATTTAAAGCGCAGGGAGGAGGAGGTAAAAAAAAGGAACCGGGACCTGGAGACACTTTACGCCATCGAGCAGATTGTGAATCAAAAGTTTAATACCCAAGACATCCTCGACAGCGCCCTGGAAGAAATCATGAAGACCTTTCAGGCGGATTGCGGCAGGTTCTATTTGTTCGAAGAGGATACCGGAGACCTCATTGTCAAGTCGCATAAAGGCTTGTCGAACGCCTTCATAGAGGCTGCAGGAACGATCACAATGGATAAAAGGTCCGGTGCGGCGGTAAAAACCGCATCATCGACAATCGCTCAAGTCGACCATTACCCTTATTCCGATTTGACTGAAATTGTAGCGGCGGAAGGCATAAAGACCAGCCTCATTATTCCGCTGGTTTTAAAGGATAGGATTTACGGAACGATCAATATCGGAAATAAAACGGTAAAGCATTTTTCGGAAGAAGAAAAACGGTTGGCAGACACCATCGGCACAACGATCAGTATGTCCATAGAAAACATTCGGTTTTATGAAGACATCCAACAGACCGCCCAGAAACTGGAAGAGAGAGTAAAAGCACGAACCCATGAGCTTGAAACGGCAAAGGATGAGTTATCCGAATCGCTGAAAGAACTCGATGCGGCCGTGAAAAAAAGCGAATACAAGGCCGCCGAACTGGAGTCTTTCACCTATTCGGTTTCCCACGATCTTAAGGCGCCGCTAAGGGGCATGGACGGGTATTCAAGGCTTCTGGAGGAGGATCATGCCGACCGTTTGAACGATGAGGGGCGCAGCTTCCTGAAAACGATTCGCCGGTCCGCCGAACAGATGAACCGGCTTATTGATGATCTGCTTAGATTCTCCCGAATCGATCAGGGTGAAATCGATTGCCATGAGGTAGATGTGGCAGGAATGATAGAGAATATTTTAAAGGAAAAACAAGAGGATCTTGCCTGTTTTAAAATCGATGTAAACCCGGACCTTCAATCGGTGGTTGCCGAACCCGAAGGGCTTCTGCATGCCTTGAGCAATCTTTTGGAAAACGCTATTAAGTTTTCCCGAAATGAGCCGGCGCCCAAAATCATCATCAGTACCCATGCGACAAAAGAAGAATGGATTTTCCAGATAGAAGACAACGGCATCGGCTTCGACATGAAATACCACGACCGGATTTTCAAGATCTTCCAGCGGCTGGAAAGGTCGGAGGCGTTTCCCGGAACCGGTGTGGGGCTGGCCATCGTGAAAAAAGTGGCGGAAAGGATGGGCGGCCGGGTGTGGGCCGAATCGAAAAAAGGAAACGGCGCTACATTTTATTTGGCAATACCTATTCGGCCAAACAGCAAAGGGTGAAAAATGGCTAATCTATTTCGGTATCTGTTGACAATTGGTCTGGTCGTATTATTCCTTATCGGTTGTGAAAATAAACCCGCAAAACCGGACAAAGTGAAGATCGGCATTGTCAACATGGTTCAAGAACTCGAGGACATGGTAACAGGGTTTAAAAGCGGCTTGAAAAATCTGGGGTATGAAGAAAACAAAAACATTGTTTACTTTTACGACGGTCCCCTAAAAAGGGAGGAACTTCAAAAAGCCATCGGCAACCTGTCGGGGAAAAAGCCGGATCTGGTTTTTTCCCTTACGACGCCGGTAACCTTGAGGGTGCAGGAGGCTTTTGAGAAAATCAACACACCGATTATTGCCGCACCCATTGGAGATCCCGTGGGGTCCGGCTTTGCCAAAAGCCTGAGAGAACCGGGCGGAAATATATCCGGAATCCAGAGTACAGGCTCCGAGGAAAAGGGGCTTCAATGGTTATTAAAAGTTATACCCGGCCTAAAGCGCATTTGCGTCCCCATCATACCCGGTGATAAGGCGCTGGCTATCAGCAGCCCAAAGTTAAAAGCGGTGGCGTCCCGGTATGATATAGCGCTTTTATTCCTTCCCCTGAGGTCTCATAAGAATATTATAGAGGCACTGGATCGGATGCCCGAAGACGCCCAGGCCATATGGCAAATGCCGTCGCCGTTTTGGAATCCTTATTTTAATGAGTTCATACAGGCCCAGTTTAAACACGGGAAACCCTTGAGGACACACACAGATAAGTGGGTTGAGGCAGGCGCCCTGTTAGCATATGGTTCCAGAGGTTTTGCACTGGGAGAACAGGCGGGCCGGATGGCTCATAAAGTAATACAGGGGGTATCACCCGCCGAATTGCCCATCGAGCAGGCTGAATTTTTTTTGTCCATAAATCTGAAGACCGCTGAAAGAATCGGATTGCGCATCCCGGATAGCGTTATCAGACAGGCAGACACGGTTATTCGATGACGCCCAAAGTGTTTAACTCATTATGTACAGCATAACAAGGAGCCTGTGATCATGAAAAAAATGAGCGTCATCATTGCCGTTATCACCATTGTGGTTTCCGGCGCCGTCTGGATCGGTTTAGAGGGTTTCCGGAAGAAACCGAAACCGATTACCGTCGGAATTTTGAATGCGGCCTATGATCTGGAAACCATGGTAGCGAGTTTTAAGAACGCCATGACGGATTTGGGCTATACGGAAAATACGGATATTCATTATATTTACAACGGTTACGCCCGTGATATGGATGCCCTGGATGCCGCCATCGACATGATGACTGAGAAAAAGCCGGATCTGATTTTTACCCTTACGACACCCGTAACCATGAAAGCAAAAAAAGCCTTTGAAGGAAGCAAAGTCCCGATTGTTTTTGCCCTTGTCGTGGACCCCGTGGGCGCCGGTTTCGTGAGCAGTTTGAAAAGGCCCGGCGGAAACCTTACCGGTATACAAGCCGGCAGCTACGAGTTGAAGGGGCTCGAATGGCTTTTGAAGGTCATGCCGGATTTAAAACGCATATACGTACCCTTTAATCCCGATGACAGGGCCATGGTTGTAACCCTGAAGCTTCTAAAAAAAGCGGCATCCGATCGTCATGTTGAGCTTGTTGTCGCCACGGCGAGATCCGAAAAGGATTTATCCAATGCCATAAAAAAAATGCCTGAAGATGTTCAAGCCGTGTGGCAGCTGCCGTCGCCTTCGTATGACTCCGATTACGAAGCGGTTATCCTGTCGGTGATTGATCAAAAGAAACCCCTTATCTCCCACCTTCAAACGTGGGTCGAGAAGGGTGCACTGATATCTTCCGGCGCAAGCAACGAGGCCCTGGGAAAGCAGGCAGGCCGGCTTGTGGATAAAATTCTTCAAGGCGGGTCTACGGCTGTTATACCGGTGGAGCGCGTTGAATATTTTCTGCATATCAACCTTAAAACAGCCGAAGCGATCAGCGTAGAAATTCCGGACAGCGTAATAAAACAGTCCCATACGATCATCAGATAGAAAGGCCTGTGGAAAGCGAATGATAAAAAGCATAAAGAAAAAATTCCGATCCGCCTTCATCGGGATGGCAGTCGGACCTCTGATTTTGACCGGCATATTCATCGGCTGGATAAGCTTTAAGACACAATTAGAGCAGGAAAAGCACTATCAAAAGGAAGTGAGTGAATCCGCTTCATTCAGGATCGACTACTTTTTATCCGGTTCAGTAATGAACCAGATAAAGATAGGGATCTACTTTCAGGACCTGGAACATCTCAGCCGTTCACAACAAAAGGAGTATCTCTCCCATCTGTTAACGTATAAAGATCCACTTTACAAACATGCCTTTCACAGCGTCGCTTTATTCGATTTCCAGCAAGGTTTGCTTTCCTGTGAAGCCCTGTACGAGGATTGCTCTGTGGTAAATTTCAAAGACCGCTATGTCCCGGATGAGTTGATATCTCAAGTCCGTGACGGTAAGGAATACTACGGCCCTGCTTTATTTGATGAAATAACAAGCGAACCTTACTTAAGCGTTGCAGTTCCCCTTGTCAATATAAACAGCGGACAGGTATGGGGCGCTCTCATTGGCAACGTTCGACTCAAAGCAATCTGGGATATCATTGGAGAAATTCAATTTGGAAAGAGAAGCTCAGTTTATTTGGTTGGCCAGAAGGGCAAGGTGATCGCCCATGCCGATCCATCCGTGGTACTCAAAGGAACTCGATTTAAGACGCCGAAAAAAGACGGCCTGCATGTCGGGCTCTCGGGAGATCGAGTTGTCATGGCAACCCGTGCCATCATCCTGGGGAAACGGACATTCCACCTTGTATCCGAAAGGCCCCTAAATGAGGTTATCTCCCCTATCATTCAAATATTATGGATGATTGGCGGTGTCATTTTTATCGCCTTGGTGATGTCTTTATTATTTGGTTTCTTAGTTGAACGTCAGGTGGTGAAACCGATTGAGGTTTTGGGAAACAAAGCCCTTCAAATCGGTGCAGGAAGCTTTAATCAGCGCGTGGAAATGAACAGGAATGACGAGTTGGGTCAATTGGCCGAAGCTTTCAATTTAATGGGTGAACAGCTTAAAAGCAGCTTCGATAGGCTTAGCCTGGAGAACGTCGAGCGCAAGCGTGCGGAATCGAAAATGAGGGATAGTGAGGAAAATTTCCGGTTAATTTCGGAAACCTCTCTTGACACGATATACAGGTTGGATCGTGAGGGAAATATCGTTTTTATAAACGACGCCGGGGCTCAAATGTATGGTTATGCGCTGGAAGAGATAACAAATATGGCTTTCAGCGTTTTAATGTCAAAAAAGCAGTTGCCGGAAGGGCAGCGCATTGTGGAACAGGTCTTATCGGGCCAAAGCGTAAAAGGGGAACTGTATGTAAAACACAAAAAGGGCCATGAATTTCCCATAAGTTTTAGTATGGCGCCGATAATGAAGAAAGATAAATTAGTCGGTTTTGCAGGCGTTTCTCGTGATATCAGCCAAGAAAAACGAACAATTAGGGCATTGCGGGAATCAGAGGAGAAGTTTTCAACGATTTTTCGCTTAAGCCCGGTGGGAAAGGTTATCACGAGCCTTGCGGATGGGAAATGTATCGATGTGAACGAGAATTTCACGCACATTACCGGCTATGCCGCAGACGAGTCGAAGGGCCGCACCTCGATTGAACTCGGATTCTGGATTAACCCGCCGGATCGAGATAGAGCAACGCAGATACTGAAGAAACAGGGCATGTTTCACGAGTTGGAATTCAGGTTTCAAAACAGGAAGGGTGAAATACGCCTGGGTTCCTTCTCGTCGGCAGTTGTTAAGGTCAAAGGCGAGCCGTGCATTATCACCACATTGAATGACATCACGGAACAGGAACAGATGAAAGAAGAGTTGAAGCAACATCGCGAGTATCTCGAGGAGATGGTTCAGGAACGCACAAAAGAGCTTGTAGGCGCACAAGAGCAACTTACCCTGCTGGTGGATGAAATCAGGACGGCCAAGAAAGCACTCGAATACAAGGCCGCCGAACTGGAGTCTTTCACCTATTCGGTTTCCCACGATCTTAAGGCGCCGCTAAGGGGCATGGACGGATATTCAAGGCTTCTGGAGGAGGATCATGCCGACCGTTTGAACGATGAGGGGCGCAGCTTTCTGAAAACGATTCGCCGGTCCGCCGAACAGATGAACCGGCTTATTGACGATCTGCTTAGATTCTCTCGAATCGATCAGGGTGAAATCGATTGCCATGAGGTAGATGTGGCAGGAATGATAGAGAATTTTTTAAAGGAAAAGGAAGAGGATCTTGCCGGTTTTAAAATCGATGTAAACCCGGGCCTTCAATCGGTGGTTGCCGAACCCGAAGGGCTTCTGCATGCCTTGGGCAATCTTTTGGAAAACGCTGTTAAGTTTTCCCGAAATGAGCCGGCGCCCAAAATCATCATCAGTACCCATGCGACAAAAGAAGAATGGATTTTCCAGATAGAAGACAACGGCATCGGCTTCGACATGAAATACCACGACCGGATTTT
>Ga0233430_1000996_pt1 | contig 43965 bp, 61 predicted proteins | sample SI_118_April2016_2_FD_179883 | JGI IMG/M metagenome (GOLD analysis project Ga0233430, IMG submission 179883) | Seawater microbial communities from Saanich Inlet, British Columbia, Canada - SI_118_April2016_150_MG | ecosystem: Environmental > Aquatic > Marine > Inlet | place: Canada: British... | reverse complement strand
AATAGAATGCTTATTTCATTTCTATCATTCTTATCTAAGTGAGAATACTTTTTTTTGCCATTTTTATAATATTATTTCTTTTATTTATTATACCAAGTGTTCGGCTTCAGATGCGAATGTAGGAAGTCGCAAAACGCGGCTTAATACACCCCCAACGATGAGGATCAGAAGATGGCAGATGAAAACGGTACTCCGGGTACAGAAGCAACAGCCGAAGAAGCGCCGAAAAAGCCCTTGCTCGGCAAGGCCCTCATCCTGATGGCCAATGGCGGCCTGAGTGGGCTGTTTGATGAATTTGGCCTCGATGACAACGAATGGCAATGTGTTGTCCAGACGGCAGTGTGGGCCATGAGTGGTTATGTCCCTGAAGGCGATCGCGAAGAGCTGGCCATCACGTTGATTGACGCCGCTGTCAAATCAGACTTCGCCGATTACGATGATGGTGAGAACGTCAAAAACGCCTGCGTCAAAGCTCTCCAGGCACTGGGACAGGAAGAATCCATCAAAGCTGCCCGCAGTGCTCTCGACGAAGGGAGCGACGACTACGACTACGATGATGCCGTGAAATTGGTCAAGGGCATGGCCGAGGACCTGGGCATCGAACTCGACGAAGACGGCGGCGCAGACGCTGAAGCCGAAAAGGCCGGCGACTAGTAGCCATTTCGTTTCCGATCACCCCGCTCCCCACCTTCAGTGTGGGGGGCGGCTTTTTTTATCTTAATTTTATAAATCTATCTTTTTAATCTTTTTCCTAATAAGATAAGCTATACTGTATATAACAGCTACTAAAACATAAATTCCATATTGACAAAATAACTGTTTTACTATAATATGTTAATAGTTTCGCAAGTCGCAAAACGCGGCTTAATACACCCCCAAACGAGGATCAGAAGATGGCAGATGGAAACGATGCTCCGAATGCAGAGGCGCCACCGGCCGAAGAAGCGCCGAAAAAGCCCTTGCCCGGCAGGGCCCTCATCCTGATGGCCAATGGCGATCTGGATGAACAGTTGAAGAGATTTGGCGTCAAGGTCCGCTACGACGAATGGCAATGCGTTGTCGGAGTGGCAGTGTTGGCCATAATCGGTCATATCCTTGAAGACGATCGCGAAGAGCTGGCCATCGCGCTAATTGCCGGAGCTGTCAGATCAGACTTCGCCGATGATGGCGACGATGAAGCCAGCCTCAAAGCCGCCTGCGTCGCGGCTCTCAAGGCGCTGGGACAGGAAGACTCCATCAGGACTGCCCACAGTGCTCTCGACGAAAACGACGACTACGACTACGATAATGCCGTGGCATTGGTTGCGAGCATAGCTGAGGCCCTGGGCATCGAAATCGACGAAGACGGCGGCGACCACGATGACTCCGACGGCTAATAGCCATTCCGTTTCTGATCACCCCGCTCCCCACCATTGGTGTGAGGGAGCGGCTTTTTTATCTTAATTTTATAAATCTATCTTTTTAATCTTTTTTCTAATAAGATAAGCTATACTGTATATAATAGCTACTAAAACATAAATTCCATATTGACAAAATAACTGTTTTACTATAATATGTTAATAGTTTCGCAAGTCGCAAAACGCGGCTTAATACACTCCCAACGATGAGGATCAGAAGATGGCAACTGCGAATGCAGCACCGACCGAAGAGGCCAAAGCGCCAAAGAAACCCCTACCGGACGTCGTCATTGGCGGGATGATAGGTGGTGAGTTCGATGAGAAATTGGAAGGCTACCAGGTCGACCCATGGGCGCGAACCGTCGTCTGTGCGGTGTTACTCGCAAAGATGCGTGTCTCCAAAGCCAAAAAAGCAGCCCTAGCCAGGGCGTTGGTCGCGGCGGCCATCAAGACGAATGACAATGATGCTAAGGCTGCCTGCGTCGAAGCTCTCGAGACACTGGGACAAAAAAGTGCCCTTCAAGCAGTCTACAACGGCCTTGACCCCGAACTAGAGCCACAGGACGGAGAAGCCAGCTACGAAGGAGCGGTAAATAGCCTCAAGACAATGGCCATGTTCCTAGACGTCGATCTCACCCTCAAAGAAGAGGACGAGCCCGACGCCGAATGATCGCCCCGGCGCCCAGTTCACACCCGCTCCCCACCTTCAGTGTGGGGGGCGACTTTTTTTATCTTAATTTTATAAATCTATCTTTTTAATCTTTTTTCTAATAAGATAAGCTATGCTGTATATAACAGCTACTAAAACATAAATTGGCAAAACAATTACAACCAGAATGAAAAAGACTGGTTCCTCAACCTTAATCAAAGCGCTAATCAGATTGTGTAAAACAATACCAACAAAACCAGAGACCACAATAATCCAAACCTTCCGCCAGCTTAATAGAAATAGTTTTTTAGTTTTCATATATTTAAATTATTTATATCTTCCTTAGATAATCCCTCTCCATAAAGATGATTAACTAACCACAGCCCAGACTTCCTTATCTTTTCTTTTGGTGAATGAAGTCCAAACCAATCACTAGAAGGACCACAACTATCACACTGAGAAACAGTAGAGATTATTGGTGATTCAGTTCCCAATCGCCTATCTTTCTCGTCAACCTGAAAAACAACAAAACTAAAATTATTTTGGATATACTTACTTACTTCTTTTTCTATTGTCTTTTGCTTGTCAAAATCAATTGAACTAGAATATTTATCTTTAGCACTTCTAGTAGTTAAATCTAATTCCCATTTTTCAATAAACGGGTCTTTATCTCTATTTAAGAGCGCTCGACCAATATTCTTTCTAAAAATACTTCTATCTTTGTTTTCCTGAACAAAGTGTTGAAACAATCGCGAACGAAGCTGATTAACTCCCGTATGAGTTCCCACTCTCACAATTCGGTCCAAGCCGTTGTGAGCCTTTTCTCCTTTTTCAAATAAAATATAAATTCCATTTTCTGGAATCGATTGCTTATCAAATGGAAAAGTAAATCTTTCCATCTTGTTAAACAATTGATGTAATTGTCCACAGTAGTTATCCATACTTCTCTATTTGTTCTTTAAGCCACCCATTAATATAACCAATCCCACCCAACTTATTATCTTGAAATGGTGTTATAACATTTTTGTTTAATTTTAAAAGTGGCTCCATAATCTTTTCAATATATTTTTTGCCAGCTAAAATAACAATTTCATCATATTCACTATAATTAATCTTTTCTTCCTTTCCGTTATTTACTTCACCCACTTTTTTAAATTCTTCTTTACCGCTACCGATATTTATAATCTGACTACTTATTCTTCTTTCCATCTCTGCTTTCGGTAGCGGATTGGTTTTTGAGTCAAGATAAGTAGTATTATAAGCACAAACTTTATAATCTGGTGTAATTAGACCAAACTCAGCACTAAAAATTAACCACTTTTTAGGTTTAATTATTTTAAGTACATGCTCCTTCATCTTTTTAAAGTATAGACTTACATAAGCATTTTCACTTTCAATACAAGCGTCACAGGACCTATCATCATTCCAAACCTTTTTCTTAACACATTGAATTATAACTAGCTTGTTTTGCATATGCTAGAAAAAATGAAGGTACTTGGTATCTTCATTTTATTAATTAGAATAGAGGTGATTGTTTACTCAACTCAGTCCTCGCCTCAAAATACTTACAAAAATCACAATCATCACCGGTTTCTGGAATCTTATCCCCCATTAAACATTTATGAGCATCAACTATCGCCTGCTCCACCCACGAATCGTCCCCCTCATACGGAATTAAAGTAACGTCAAACTCTAGTTTACCATCAAACGCTTCAACATCAGTCTTACCGTTACAATAAACAAAATATCCAGTATTTGAAACCTTAAGACCATTTTGACGAAGTAACCACTGATATATCTCCATTTGTCTCTTGTATCCAATCTGCCAATCTTGATCTAAGGCGGTAATCTCAGCATTTTTAGAAGTAGCTTTGTAATCCACAACAATATACTCACCCTTAGAGTTCTGCCACAAGTCATCAATCGCTCCAGTAATTGTTAAGCCAGTTGATTTATGAACACAACGCACTCCTTTAAAATTCTCTCTCCATTCATCTAACTGTTCATGAGGTACTGGCACAGCGTCGATACCGTATTTTTTAATCAAAGGATGAGCTTTATTTTTAGCTCGATGGATATCAAATTCTTTTTTAAGTAAGGTATCTACAGCTGAGTTTAAATTAAAAGGATACCCTGGTGGTTGTTTGATTCCCAAGCGGTTATCTATATAAAAGCATCGCGGACAATTCAAAAACAAATCAATCTTTGATCGACTTAACTTCCAATTATTTTTCACCCCTGGCACAAAGTTCCAGTTTTGTTGTCGAGGTATTTTGTAGTAATCTGACATATTATTTTATTTAAAACCTTATAATTCAAGATCTATCCCGCTAAACTTCCATAGTATAACATTTTTTAACTAAGACCTGACCCTTTCACATTAAAGTTATTATAACAAAAATCGCCATTGCTGACGATTTTTGTTCTCTATTTTTTTTTCTTTCTACCATGCTTCTGTGTTAAAGCACTGCCAGCAACTGATTTCACTTTTTTTGAAGTTCGTCCGCTCCTTAGCAGACGACTAGCCTTTGTAGCCACTCGTTTGCTTGTGGTTTTTTTGTGAGCCATATTTTTATTTATTAATTAGTTATCCACACTTCCAGTTTTGTATTAATTATTATAATGGTGTATAATACAAAGGTAAACAATTAGTATCATTTTCTACATTATTTAAGTATAGAGCAGGTCCCAAAAATTGTCAAATGAAATTAAACCAAAAAGAAAGAATAGCACTAAAATTTATTCGTAATTCTCTATTTCATGGTAATAAACCACCAACCATTAGAGATATTATGAACGCTTTAGATTACCAGTCACCTCGATCAGCTATGATTATTGTCAATGGCATGATTGATAAGAAGATTTTAAGACGCGATAATGATAATAATCTAAAAATAACTAAAGACCCAGAAGAAAGTAAAATTAATGCCAAAACAGTTGATGTTCCCTTAGTGGGCTATGTGTCTTGTGGGACTCCCCTTTTAGCCGAAGAGAATATCGAAATGACTGTTCCCGTTTCTATCGGCCTAGCTAAACCACCATTAACCTACTTCCTACTACGAGCAATGGGCAATTCGATGAATATGGCCGGCATTAACAACGACGACCTTGTTTTGGTACGTCAACAACCAACCGCAGAGAATGGCGATAAAGTAGTCGCCCTAATTGATAATGAGGCCACTATAAAAGAATTTTACAGGGCAGGCGATACAGTAATACTCAAGCCAAGATCAACAAACAAAAAGCATCAACCAATTATTTTAACTGATGACTTTATAATTCAGGGCGTTGTGATTAAAACATTACCTAATATTAAATAAATTATATGAAAGATTGGATAAATACAATTCAAAATATAGACTGCATGGATGGTCTTAAAAGATTACCAGACAAGTCAATTGATTTAATATTCACCGACCCACCGTATGGTCTTAATAAGGCTGGTATTAGTAATGATGAAAATTTAAATCTTTTCTATTCAGTTTTGCCAGAAAGTAATCGGGTATTGAAAGATGATTCATTCTTTATAACTTTTTTTAGCACCAAGTTTTTTCCTCAGATTTTCAAGAATAATCCGTTTCAATATTTTTGGAATTTTATATTATATTGTCCGAACGGTAGGGTTTCGTCCTCAATAGGTTTTACTAAATATATGTCTTGTACGGTTTTTAAAAAGGGCAACCCTAGAATGGCGAAAAGAGGCAAGGATATATTTGTTGATACGCCAGGAAGGATGATAGAACCAGATGAAGGGTTTATAAATCACCCGACTCCAAAGCCAAAAACTTTTATAAAAGACATCCTGTTAATGTTTTCCAAAGATAATGATATTGTTTTAGATCCATTTATTGGAAGTGGTAGTACTGCAGTTGCGTGCAAACAACTAAATAGAAGCTTTATTGGTTTTGATATAGACAAAAGTTATTGTAAAATATCAGAAGAGCGATTAAAAAGATTTTAAATATGCCAAGCAAACAAGAAATATTAGGTCAGTATTTTACCAAACAAGAAATAGTTGATAAACTATTAGATTTATTGTATGACCATAAAAAATATGACAATGAAATAAAGATTTTAGAGCCATCGTTTGGCACAGGTAATTTTATCAAGATTTTAGAAAAGAAAGGTTTTAATAATATAGACGCCTGTGAAATAGACAAAGAACTTACAAAGGAACCATCAGATTTCTTTGATCTTCCAATTATCAACAAATATGACTTAATTATCGGTAATCCTCCATTTAGTAAATATAATGTGAAAGACAGTTATTATTTTGCCAATAAATATATTAATAATAATTTTTGTTCCCCACGGGATTATCTTACTAAAATTGAACTTAAAAAAGTTAAAGAAAGAATTGAAAATGTTTTTATACTCAAATCGTTAAAACATTTAAAAGACAAAAGCTCTTCTATTGGTTTTGTATTGCCAATTTCTTTTTTTATTAAGAAAAAAAATAAATCAATAAAAAAAGAAATTTTAAAATATTTTTCTACCATCATAATATACCAAAATGATCAAGTGTGGTTTGATAAAAATATACCATGTTGTTTTGCACTTTTCACAAATGTTAAAGATTTAAAAAATAAAATAGTATCAATTTTTGAGAATAGTGAAAGATATAAAAATATTTTTGACATAGAAGATATTAATGAAGAATTAATACCACAGGTTATCTTTCATAAAAATAATGGCTATATTAAAAATGAAAAAGGAATTCCACTAGAAAAATTTTTAGAAACTGGCAGAATTAAAATAGAAAAGTCATATAAAAATAATAATGTGTCTGCCCGCAACATTTTAGAGAAAATAAAAATACCTGACAATAATCAGGTAGAAGACTATAAAATAGCAGTAGTTAGGGTTGGAAATTCAAGCGTTGGAAAATGTGGACTTATTAACATTAAAAAAGATATTTTGAATGATATGTTTTATGTTTTTGGGGTTAAGGATCAATATAAAAAAAATAGAGAAATGAAAGAAAGTATCTGTCAACAAATAAATAAAAATATTGACTATTTTAGAAATATAACTTGTCGAGTGGGAAGTAAATCAATTAAAAAAGAAGATGTATTAAATTTTAAGGTTGAGATTTAATTTATAATAATATCTTTTTGTTAAACTTTCTCGGTCCATGATCGATTCCTTGGTCAAAACTTTTACCTCTGAATTCTATTTGCATAGATGGCGGACTAAAAAGTTTAACATAGTTTGCGTAATTTAAATTGCACTGCACCCTTCTTTGTTTTTTACTATCTATTTTGTGTGTTATTGTTAATAGCCCCATTTGATCTTTTCTCTTTTCTTTCCATTGTTTTGCAAATTCAATTCCTTTAATTTGTCCATCTTTTCCTACGGGAAAAGATTTTATCTTTTTATCAAACTCCTTTAATTCTTCTATGGAAATACTGCCTCTCATCTTTTTCAAATCAGAAGGCCTTATATCTATTTCATCAATGCTTTTAACTATTTTTTTACTTTCCACTTGTTTCCACCTGCCAATAACAAGTGTAAATGTTTCATAGATTTCCCAAATTCTTACTGCGCTTCCAAACTCTAACGCATTAATCGTTCCCATAAATTTAACACTAATAGGAGTTTCTCCAGGGACATCCCATTTTTGAGTATACTTGGACGCCAATGATTCTACTTTTAAAACCTTTTTTATCCAGTTTTCGAAAATAAAGCCATGATTCTGCACTTCTACCATAAAATTTAGTTAAGTTAATAAGAAGATTAATATATTTATAAGTCTTTAAGTAAATTAATTACATCGTTTTTGTGATTTTTAGAAGAATGTGATAATGCCTTAGCAATTTCAATAATAGTTTGTCGAGATGGATTCCAATAACATCTTGCTCCAGATCCCAATGGACCATTGTCTTTGATATTACCTTCATTGTTCTCTAGTTTTATATTTTGACAGTCAAGCCCAATTAATACAAACATGTGAGCTGCTAAAGTATAATCCCCCATTTTAAAAGTAATTTTTACTTTTAGGTTTTGATCAATATTCTTTTCGAATGAATAAAACACTTCTTCGTATTTGTATATTGAAAAGTCTGCGATAACCTGGTCAGCTTTTTGCTTCTGTGCTGCTCTACTATAATAATCTGATACTCTTAATGATATCTTTATTTTTTTTAACTCTTTTATTAAATCTCTAACTTCTTGTTTAGAAAACTTATAAATTATTATTTGGATTAATTCATTATTAGTAATCATCCATTCGATATAGCTGTTACTAAATCTTATTTTTTCAGAAGACGGCCTGGCAACATGATTTCCTTCATCATCACAAATTCTAATCTTGCTACGCGGAGACGTTAGCTTTAGCTTAATCGTTTCTTCTTTAATATCTATTATTGACATTTTATTTTAATTTATAAAAAATTTAATATTACCATTGCCTTGCTGATTAATATCATCTTAATTCTCCCATTTTCCCACCTGAAAGTCAACTCAAAAACCACGCCAATGGCGTGGTTTTATATATTGTGGGCCGAGTAAGATTCGAACTTACGAAGGCATAGCCAGAGCGTTTACAGCGCCCCCCATTTGACCACTTTGGTATCGACCCCTGGAGCCGTTGTGCGGGCTCGAACCGCAGACCTTTCCCTTACCATGGGAATGCTCTACCAACTGAGCTACAACGGCGCATTACTATACTTTGCTCAGATCAAACCAACAAAACAACCTTAATAGTTTAACAGATTTATTAGATTTTGGCAATACTTCGCTGCCAAGCATCTAATTTTGTATTATCGGGATTAATTTTCTTAATATGGTTGAAAGTTTTCTTGGCTAGCCCCCTATCACCTGATTCAATACTCACCTCAATTAACTTATCTAAATACTTTGGATTATCTGGCTCAATAGTGGTTGCCTTAAGATAATTATCTAAAGCTCCCTCTAGTCTTTCAGTAAACTCACAAACCTCACCAAGATTACTATAATAAAACGCAACCTGACTCCCCGCCTCTAGAGTACTTAAAAAATCAATTTCTGCTTCAGCCAAATCATCATTTTTAATATTCACTGAATCTAACTTTTCATATTGACCACTGCCAGTGGTTATTAATCTTAATAGATGTTGGTAAATTTCTTCTGCCTGATTATACTGCTTATCATTCATATACAATTCACCCAAAAGCTCATAAGCATCAATATTGCGGTCATCTCTACTTAATACTTCAATCAAATTCTTCTCGGCAGTAGCATAATCCTTACTATTAATTAAATCCTCTGCCTCAGCCAAAAGAACCTTAACCGTCTTTTTGACATTCACTTTCTGCTCTTTTGGATAGCCATGATACTTTTCTTCCAGAGATTGAACCTTCTTTCTAATATTTAATAGCTGATTAGTAAAAAACCCTTTCTTTGATGAAAAGAGTTGGTCTAGCTTATCTTTTACTTGAGTGCCATGTCGAGCTAGCTTAGCCTCCAATAACTTATTTTTAGCATCTATTTGCCGTTCTTCAGCAATTGAGTTAACATCAAGATTTTTTACATCTGGTAAATGTCGCAAAAATAAATAGCTAAAATAAGCTAAAATAGCAACAACAATTACCAGTAATATCCAAAAAAACATATATTAAAAATTTTCTACTATTTTTGTAAACTCTTCAGCATTCAAGCTATCTCCACCGATTAGAAAACCATCTAATCCGTCTAGATTAGCAAAATTTTCCGAATTTTTCAAGTCCACACTACCCCCATAAATTAGTCGTGTATTGTTGTTAACTATACTAGCTGGCCAGATATCAAAAAGGGTTTGACGGATCAAATCCAACACATAACTAAGCTCTCCCACGTCTACTACCTTATCTGAACCAATAGCCCATACTGGCTCATAAGCAATAACTATTTGTTCGTTTTTAACAAGATCGATACCAGCTAGAGCCTTTAAAAGTTGGCTAACTAAAATACCATCGGTTTGGCCAAGCTGTTTTTCTCTTCTAGTTTCACCAATACATACGATTGGGATTAAATTATTGTCTAAACAAACATCTACCTTCTTATTAACCATCGCATCTGTCTCACCAAGTATTTGTCGTCTTTCAGAATGACCAACAATTGAATACTGACAACCAAGCTCAATTAGAGATTGAGCTGCTATCTCTCCAGTGTAGGCTCCCTCAGCTTGCCAGAACACATCTTGAGACCCTAAAGCCACAGAGCTACCTTTAAGCTTACCCGAAACTACACCTAAGCTAACAAAGGAAGGGCAAACCACCACGTCTTTCTCTACTTCTTTAGTTAGACTCTTTGTAATTTGACTAGCAAGTTTACCACTCTCACTAGGAGTAAGATTCATTTTCCAATTGCCAATAATTATTGGTTTCATATTATCTGAAATTTAAAATATTATTTAAGCCCACACTTATAATTGCTAAAATCACACTGGCAATCACTGCCCCTAACATAATAAACAATAAAGCTTTCTTTTTTGGTATTTCGAAAATAAATGCAGCCAGTGCTCCTGTCCATACACCACTACCCGGTAAAGGGATGGCTACAAATATCATCAAGGCTAACAAACCATACTTTTCATACTTACCAACCAATTTATGATGAGTCCGGTGAAACAACCATTTGAAAAACCGCCTGGCATGCTTAGAATCTCGCATTAACCATTTTACCACTGGCTCTAAAATGTTTACCAAAATAACAGCTGGAATAAATCCACCAATTATTGAATACAATATCACTAAAAGTGGCGGCATATTATAATACAGTATCGCCCACGGTACTGCTGCCCGAGATTCAATAAAAGGAACCATACTAATTATGATTGTTACCACATAGTCTGGTAAGGCGATTAGATTACTAGTGAAAAATTCAAGCATATCTACTGCCAAACATAATTAGAAAAGGCCCAATAGGCCAAACTCTTTGTGTCATTAAACCGATCATCAATGGTGTCACTACCTAATACTGCAATTAGGACCCTATGACCCTCACTATTTTTAACCCGACTAACAAAACTATATCCCGATTCCTCCAAATGACCAGTCTTTCCTGCTTCAACTCTAAATGTATCGTTGTTTGTACCAAAACCTTGTCCTAATATCCAATTAGTACTATATATCCTTCTTGGTTCATTATTTAGTGGAGAAACTGTATAGCTACCATTACTTAAGGTTTCTGCTAAATTATCATTTTTAAGTGCTGCCTGCAGTAGGCGAGCAACATCAGTTACACTAGCTCGATTACCAGTGTTTAAACCGGTTACCTCGACAAACTCCGCGCCAACCATCCCCAAAACGGTTGCCTTTTCATTCATCCGATTAACAAACTCTTCTGAAGCCATCCCCGTGCTCCGGGCTAGCGCTACTGCCCCCTCATTAGCCGAGCTAACCAAGGCAGTATTAAATAGATCTCTAATGGTAACCTCTTCACCAGCATACAAATAATTATATGCTCCTACCCTATAATCATCCTTAGTAATAATAATAGTTTCGTCCCAACCAGGATTATGATCTAAAAATACTAAAGCAGTCATTAACTTGGTCAAACTAGCAATAGATCTCACCTCAGTAGCGTTTGACTGATAAAGCACCTTATCTGAATCACTATCAATTACAATAGCACTTTTGGCTGTCAGTTCTACTCCAATCACTGATGAAGTAATATCTCTCTGTGGGCTAACAGCAAACATTTCCAAAGCATCACTCTTGGAGACATTATATTCTTGATGCATCAAAGTACTAGCAGTCACCTGCTGGCTAATTTGGGTCTTCAAAAACATGCTGGTCAGCATGAGATTAACTAGAATTTCAAACATAAATTAATAATTAAGTTAACAAACCTTCACCACTAGCTAATAGCTTTTCTAAATTATCATTTTTATTTAACTTTTCAAAATCTGGCAATTCTGCTCGATTAGTAATTCCTAAATACTTCATGAAATCAAGAGTGATATCATACATAATCACCGCTCGCTTTTTGTTTTCCTTAGCTTCTATCAGCCCTCGCATCATTAAGTTCCTTAAAATAATACTACAATTCACTCCTCTAATCAATTCTAACTCCGCCTTAGATATTGGTCCACGATAAACCACTACCGTCAATGTCTCCAAAGATGGCTTAGTTAATTCACCAGTAATTTCACTTTTTAAAAACTTACCAACCACCTCACTAGAATCTTTACTAGTAGTTAGCTGATACTTATTAGATAGTTCCACTAACTGAATTCCTCGACCCTGATAATCTGAAGCAATACTAGCCAATACACCTTTAACCAGCTCTTCATTACTGCCCACTAATTTAGCAAACTCTTTGACCGAAAGTGGCTTATGGGAAATAAATAATAGACCTTCAATTTGTTTTTTTACTAATTCTTTATCCATATTAAATTTTTTCAATCATTATTTCATCAAAAACTCCTTTTTGATTAACCGCTATCTCATTTGTCTTAACTAATTCTAGAAGAGCCATAAAACAAACTACAGCGTCACCCTTAGACTCTATCTTGCCCATCACCGAGCTAAAACTAGTTCTTTGACCCTGAGCTATTGCAGTCCTAATATCTGTCACCTTCTCCGTAAGACTAACCACTTTATGAACAATCTGTTCTGGCAAATTAACTATATAATCAATACGACTTAGTATCTCTAGAAAACTATCGCTTAAATCACTAGCCTTCAGGCCCTTAGGTGGGCTAAAAACTGGCTGAAAATGCACCGCCACCCGCTCACGACTAAAACAAAATGGTTTAGTAGAAATTATATCACCTAAAACCTTTGAAGCATCTAAATAGTCTCGATACAATTTTAACTGAGCCTCAAGTTGTTCGGCACTGTCATCTTCATCATCGGCGGCCTGAGGAATCAACAACTTCGACTTAATCACTAATAACTTAGTTGCTACTACTAAAAAATCTGCTAGCTCGGTAGTTTCAATATTTTCTACCCGATCCAGATACTCTAAATATTGATCGGTTACCTTTCCTAAGGCCACCTGTGATATATCTAGTTCCTGCCCCTCGATTAATCTTAACAATAAATCAAGCGGTCCTTGAAACTGTTCGAGCTCTATTTTATACATTACTTCTTTTTTACTTCTTCTTTTTCTTTACTACTTTCTTCTTAGCAGCTGGTTTTTTCTTAGCAACCGCTTTCTTTTTCTTAGCAACCACCTTTTTCTTAGCAACTACTTTTTTCTTCCCAGGAGTAGCTTTTTTAGCAGTTCTCTTTTTGGCTGTCTTTTTCTTAACATTTTTTCTTACCACTTTCTTTTTTACTGGTTTAGGTACCTTATATCCCCCCTTAGCAGAAATGTCTGCTGTCATTGCCTCTTCTAAATCAATAAAATCCTTAACTTTCATTAACACACTATTAGTAGTGCTCCCAGTACTTAAAACCAAATCCTTAGTTTTAGACATTGCCTTATCTACCAAAGTCTCTAACTTATGTAGCTTGCCGAATGAAGAAATTGCTCCTGGCTTAATCTTTAAAACCTTAAGAATAACCTTTTCATCTGGAATAGAAATCTTCTTAGCACCCAAGGCTTTTTTGATCTTCTTCAAATCCAGCTTTTTATCTGCTGGTACCACCACCAAGGCATAGGTTTTATCGGCCTTGATTAAAAGATTTTTAGCTACACCCCTAAGCTCACGCCCTATAGTTTGAGCAGCATCAAAAGCAGTATATACAGTTTTATGAACTATCTCATCATACTTCGCTTCATTCTTTTCCAAATAACTTACAACTTTCTTTGGAATTGATGTTTGTTTTTTAGCCATATATATTTTTTATTTAACGAATCATAGTTGGTTCCCTAATCAGTCCAGGCTTAGAATCAGAAGCAGTAGCATCAAAACATCGATAACCACCCAGATGATACTCCCAATCATTACCCGCTCCCATATCTCTATCATTTTCTGATGCTTCCAAGTCAAAAGTAGTGCACAGCTGATACTTTCCATCCTCACTATTTAAAACTACATATTCATAGGCCATCTTAGTTTCTGGATCAGTTATTTTAGAAAACCTCGCCGCTGATAAATCTACTGGAAGCTCTGCATTCTCCCGATAATGATTATCTAGCATATAACTAATATTATTTAAGTCATTTACTCGTTCTCGATCCATTTTATGCATTCGAGCAGTTTGAGGAGAGTCTACTAAGAATAATCCACCGATAATCGACACAAGAGCTACTACAATAACTATGACGAAAAATATAGTTGAAACCTGATTAGGTTTAGCATAATTAGTTCGTTTCAAGTCATACCAATAATAACCAAAGATACAACCAGCGATTACCAAGACTGTTAGAGCCTTTAACAGCGTACTAATGGTATGTTCACCATCTAAAAACTGAAAGATGATACCAATTAGATAGCCGAGAATAGTCAACGCAGAGATCAAAAGAATTAAATAAGTTAGCCACTTATAAATTCCACTAGCAGGATTTAATATCTTTTCTTTATATTTCCGATGTAAGTTGCTAATAATCACTAAAAATATTGGGGTAATTACTATTAAAGACGCAATACCAAACTTTAATCGACCGCCAACTGCCATCCCAATAAACTCTGAATCATAAAACTTATCAATAATAGAAAAAACCAGTTGACCTAAGGCAATTGCCACCCAAGCCATTGTGATTAGGTTAAATAGATTTAAATAGGCGTCTAGTGCACCCTTACCTTTTTGACTGTCTTCCATATTTTTTATTTTTTATTTTTAAAGGTAGCTTTTGTTGACTACTAACTACCATTTTAGCTAATTTAATTCCTTCTCTAGTTAATGCCACCTTACTAATAAACCACTTTTGAGCGGTCTTGACCCCATGCCCACGAACCAATCCTCTAGCAATCAACCGTTCCACACTTTTGGTAATAATTCCCAATTGGTCATCTGGCTTTGGTTTACTTTTTTGTTTAGAATAATAATCCAACAAATCCTTTTTGGAGATAGAAAAACTCCGACTATCTAACCCTCGACGCAAAACATATTTCTGCAGACGAGATAAATTCATATTATGAAAGTTTAAAATCATTAATCATCAAAACAAAATCATACCCCAAGTGCTCTGCTGCTTGACGACAAAAAGTCATTCGCTCAGTAAATATTTCAAAATACTCAATCGTATCTGTCACCTTGGTATCTAATTTTAATTTCAACATAATTTCTTTCTTGGTATTATCCACTGTTAAAGAATTTTTAGTAACGGAGTAATTAACTCGATCATGAATATCTTCTCTAATGTTCTTTAATGACCTCTCTTTTACTCGACTGCGATGAACATCGGACTTATCTGCCAAAATCAAAGCAGCGCTCACCTTACTAACAATTGTTAAATCATTCTTGTCATGAGTAACCATTGCCTGCATAATCATAGCAATCTCTTTATCGTCTCCGGGAGAACTAACAAATATTTGACCAAACAAAAAGGCAGACCAATAGTGATGTTGAGTCCGACCTAAAAAGTTTCCCATATCATGACAGTAACCAGCAATTGCCGCCATCTCTTGTTCACTTAAACTAAGTTGAATCTTTTTGGCAACACTTCTAGCTCGATCAGCAACAATATTTATATGCCTTTCTCCATGATCGGTATAACCTAAAGCATCCAGATATATTTCAGTCTGATCGACAAAACTCTGTATCTTTTTGTTTTTCTTAACTTGGGCCAGAGTTATTTTCATCTCTTTTTTCTATTAAAGTTGTCTATATTATACTAAAATCAGGCTCATTATACAAATAAAGAATTAATCAATAAAATCATCAATATATACATAAAAGCCTCGAGTAATCGAGGCTTTTAATAATATAAGTCTAATCTTCTTTTTCAATTTTTATATGCAATTCTTTAAGTTGTTCCGGTTCAACCTCAGAGGGCGCATCAAGCATTGCATCTCTGCCTTGACCGTCTTTAGGAAAGGCATAAATGTCTCGAATAGAGTTCCAATCATTTAATACCATTAAAAGTCGATCAATACCAGGAGCGTTCCCACCGTGTGGTGGAGCACCATATTCAAATGCCTTAATCATATGACCGAACTTAGCATCAACTTGCCCTTTAGTATAGCCAGCGATTTCAAATGCCTTGTACATAATCTTTGGATCATGGTTACGGATTGCACCAGAAGTAAGTTCAAAGCCATTTAATACAAAATCATATTGATTAGCTAGTATCTCCAACGGCTCTTGTTCTTCTAGGGCCTTTAATCCACCTTGAGGCATTGAAAATGGATTGTGAGCAAAATCAATCTTGCCATCCTCCTCATGATACATTGGAAAATCAACTATCCAAGCCCAAGCCGCTTTCTTGTTATCTTTCAGACCTAACTTTTCACCACATTTATCTCGAACAGCACCCAAAGACTCACAAGCAACTTTCCACATGTCAGCGCCAAAGAAAATAATATCACCTGTCTTCGCCCCAACTTCACTAATAATCTTATCAGCTTCTCCATCACCTAAAAATTTTAATATTGGAGACTTAGGACCTTCCTTGGCCATAATAATATAAGCTAAACCCTTTGCTCTAAAAGTCTTTGCCACTTCTGTTAACTCATCGATCTCCTTACGAGAAAACTTAGCTCCGCCGTCTACGTTCAAAGCGTGAACCACACCACCTTTTTTAACTGTGTCAGCAAACACACTAAAGCCACTATCTTTTACAATATCGGTTATTGGTTTAATTTCCATTTTAAATCTTAAATCTGGCTTATCACTACCGTATATATTCATTGACTCCTTCCATGGAATCTGAATAAAACGTCCATTTTTATCAAGATTTACAATTTTCTTATTAGAAAACTTTTTTGTCAACTCGACCATCAATGGCTCCATCATTTGGAAAATATCATCCTGTTCAACAAAACTCATTTCCATATCCAGCTGATAGAATTCTCCGAAATGTCTATCAGATCTTGGATCTTCATCTCTAAAACAAGGAGCAATCTGAAAATATCTGTCTACCCCAGCTACCATCAAAAGCTGTTTGAACTGTTGAGGAGCCTGAGGAAGGGCATAAAACTTACCCGGATACATTCTCGACGGAACAAGCCAATCACGAGCACCCTCTGGAGATGAGTTAGCTAGAATTGGAGTCTGAATCTCTCTAAAATCCCTCTTATGAAAATAATCTCGAATATGAATAATCAATTCATCACGCACCTTAAGCATTTCTTGTAACTTTGGACGACGTAAATCAATGAAACGATACTTGAGTCTTATCCCCTCACTAGCCTCAGATCCCTTTCCTTCATTAATTTCAAACGGAGGAGTTTTTGATTCATTTAATATAGTAAGCTCATTAGCTTCGATTTCAATCCCACCAGTATTAATCTTATCATTTACCATTTCAGTTGGGCGAGCGATAACAGTACCCTTAACTTGAAGCACCCACTCACTTCTTGCCTTGTTAGCTAATCTTGTTGCCTTGGGGCTCTTTTCGGGATCAAAAGTTATCTGAGTAATACCATAACGATCACGAAGATCAATAAAAATAATTCCACCATGGTCTCGACGACTTTGAACCCAGCCAGCCAAAGTTACTTCCTTACCCTCTTCTTTCGTGGTTAGCTCCCCACAAGTATTTGTTCTAAGCATATATTTATTATTATTTTTAAAAACAAAAAAACTCACATGGTTTCAAGAGTCCTTACGGACGGTACCATCTTGAGTTTAACTTAATTTAAGATCATCTAAGACAATCTCACTGCTATTACGGGCTTACCCGTCAGGGTCTAATAACGAACATCGCTTTCTTCCTGCGCCTCCCCCAGTGTTTGCTAGGGTTTTGTTTACTAATGGCTTTAAAGTTGTATCTACATTGTAAGGAAATAACGATAAATAGTCAATATTGACAAAATAAGAGTTTTATGACTATTTAAAACATTTTAATAGAAAACCATAACTTTTCATTTCTTTCTCACTAGCATCAACAATAATCTTGTTAAATGAGCTAATTAATTGACGTTGATTAGTAGACTTAACTACTGGCTGGTATCCCACTTGAGTTAAAAGTTCAAATAATGACTGATTTAACAAAACCACACCAGCTTTAACGCTCGGACAATCATTAAGACTAAGCAAAAACTTTTGACTAATTTCAAACAGTTTAATGTCACAACTGTCATAACTCGTTAAATGATCCAAGGCCTCAATAAAATAACTAGCAATAAAACTCTTCTTTAATTGACTAGCCGAATTAAAGAAGTTATTACTCACCTGAGCAGAAGCTACCCGGTAATAACCTTTCCCTATTGCTAACATTAAATCCACTACAGAGAATAACGCTAAATGACAACTCAGCTTAGAGGTAATCTTTTTACCACTCTTTACTATGGTCCCCACTTTACCTAACTTTTCAGTATAGATAATATACAAACAGTCGCTCTCCTTATGAGCGACTTTTCTAATCACAATACCTTTTGTTAATATTGTTGCCATATCAGTTTTTCTGCTTGTCCAAATACACTTGGAGTATTAACATAGCAGCTAGATCATCCTCATCACCACTATTATTTAATCCCTGAGCCTGACGCGTAGTAAATCTTTCATCCTCATAAGCTAATTCTATATCAACCATTTCTTTTAATCTTTCAATAAACGCTTCTGTCTTTTTGATCTGCTCATCTGACCTTCCCTCTGGATTAAATGGCAATCCAACCACAATCTTTTCAATAGATTCTTTTTTTACTAATTCAGAAATCTCTTGGCACAACTGTTTATCTCCATCGTTTTTCATAATCTCTAATGGTGTCGCTAAACCAGACTCGCTATCACCCATAGCCAGCCCAACCTTTGCAGTACCATAATCTATGCCCAATAATTTCATATAGTTAAAATTTCATAACCATCACCAGTCACCACTACTGTGTGCTCAAAGTGAGCAGAAAGACTTCCGTCTTTGGTCACCACTGTCCAGCCATCTTCAAGATTTTCTACTTCCCAACCGCCTACGTTAACCATTGGTTCCAGTGCCAAACACATTCCCTCTTTAAGTTCAATATCATCTACATCATGATCGACATAATTCGGTATCTGGGGTGGCTCGTGAACTCCAAAGCCCACTCCATGACCAACTAATTGTTTAACTACAGAAAAACCTGATTTCTTTACTACATCTTCTATCGCTCTAGAAACATCACTAACATGATTTCCAGGCTTAATTTGCTTGATTCCGGCCATTAAAGCGTCTTCTGCTACCCGAACAAGCTTTTTAGCTTCTTTGTCTACAGAGCCTGCAATAACTGATTTAGCCATATCGGTAAATCGACCATCATATTCCATGCCAATATCCAATCCCACTATATCACCACTTTTAATAATCTTTTGCGTAACTGCCATTCCATGAACAACCTCTTCATTAACTGAAACACAAACAGCTGAAGGAAAGGCTACTGGTGCCCAAGAAGTTGTATAACCCTCAAAGCTTGGTTTACCACCGGAAGCTTTAATCAATTTCACGGTTAGGTTATGAAGTTCTTTAGCGTTAACACCGGGCTTAACTGCCTTTGTCACCTCACTCATAACCCTAGCCAAGATTTTACCACCTGACCTCATCTTATCAATATCTTCTTTTGTTTTTAACTTAATATTAGTTTTGCTCATTCAAACTTTTTAGTATATCTTCAAAAACCTTTTCAATTGTTTGTTCACCGTCAATCTTTATTAATTTACCACTTTCTTCATAAAAATCAATTATTGGATCCGATTCCTGATGATAAATATCCAATCGTTTTTTAATCGCTTCTTCATTGTCATCTTCTCTTTGAAACAATTCCTCACTACAAGTATCGCAAACCTTATCATCTTTTGACGGATTAAAATCTACATGCCAAATATGACCGTTTTTACAGCTACGCCGACCAGATGTTCTTTTTATTACTTCTTCATCACTAATATTGATCGAAAGTGCAGTGTCAATATCATCTATTTTAGAAAGTGTCTCTGCCTGACTAAGCTTACGAGTATAGCCATCTAAGATATAACCATTTTGACAATCATCTTGCTTAATTCGCTCGGCCACTAAACGACCCACTACTTCATCGGGAACCAGAGCCCCCTTATTCATATACTCAGTTACCTCTTGTGCTAACGGGTTATCTTTATCATTTTGAATATCTCTAAAAATCTGCCCCGTAGAAATATGAGGAATATTAAATTTTTTAGATAACATATCCGCCTGAGTACCTTTACCACTTCCTAATGCGCCTAAAATAACGATTTTCATTGATTTTTTCTTTTTATTTATAGTTTAATAATGGAATCATTGTAACCTTTTTAACTCTTTTTTTCAAATGAAAAGAACCCGCACTGTCGTAAAGACAGATACGGGTTCCTAAAGAACAACTAGCTAGGATGTGCTATCCCAACTGACGACGAATGGGCACTGCCACCCCTTTCAGGCCCGTCTGTTTTGGGCCATACCCACCTACAACCCCCCCATGATAAAGCGGCATAAAGATAAACGAACCATTAATTCTAGGGCCGAAGCGCTCCAAAACAGTGCCCGGGAACAGAAGCTTCGTTCCACCATCAATAGCTTTCGCTATATTCGCCGGAATAGCCTCTGGATGCTTCAGCATATAACACCGCGCGTTGAAGTTGAAGTAGGCATGACCCCTCAACTCCTCAAGCAAGTCGACCATATCGACAGTGCCATCGTTTTTGAAACACTGCGGGTAGTACAGTCCCATAGCACCCTCCTCCCAATGGAAGACACCTTGCCTCTCGTGCCTGACTACCCTCAAATACTTCCTTTCATGATTTTGAAGTGGGACATCAGCGTCAAGGTCAATCACGTGTGTCTTCCGAAAAGTCGGAAGAAGCTTTGCGATAGCAGCTTGGACCCTGGCCGGATCTCTCAAGAGCTCCCTTTCTTCATCTGGGGTCCAATCCGACAGACTCTGCAAAATTCTAGCATTCAACTCATTACGGCGCGACATGGTGCTTTCTCCCTTTATGGGCATTCACCAATTGCGGTTTCTACTAACGAACCATCGTCCGATGATAATGGTCCTAGCTAAAAAACATCTTATTTTACAAAATATCTTTTAGTTAGAACCATCTTTATTTAATGTTCAAACATTGCTATTATATCATATTACGTCTATCTTGTCAATATAGGCATATATTACCCTAATTAGAGCGTAAACTAGAGGTTAAAATAAACGCCTCACTCATTGAGGCGTTTATTTTTAATTTAAAAAAACCGCCTTTTGGCGACTTAAAAACCAATAAACTATAAGTTTACCCTATATCTCATCATAATCTCTCATTGAAAGCTGAGCATTTATCTGATTTACTGTCTCAATAACAACTGACACCACAATTAATAAACTAGTACCACCAATAACCATACTTTGAGTATCAGTAACCTGAGCGGTAATCAGAGGTAATACAGCAATTAAACCTAAAAATAAGGCACCAGTAAATACAATTCGAGTTACAATATTTTGCAAATAATGCGCCGTATTTTTCCCTGGTCTAATTCCTGGAATAAACCCACCTTGTTTCTGTAAGTTTTCGGCAATCTGGTCTGGGTGGAATATAATTGCAGTATAGAAATAAGTAAAAGCAACCACCATTATAAAATATAGCACCCCATAAACTACTTGGTTTTGGAAAGTAACAATTACCCAATTAGCAATACCAGCTACCCAAGCCGTTTGAACTCCAATAAATAGCTGAGCAATCATCGGCGGGAACAATATAATAGCAATGGCAAAAATGATTGGAATAACACCAGCCTGATTCACTCGAAGCGGCAAATAGGTATTTGATCCACCATAAACTTTGTTTCCTCTAACACGGCGCGCATAAGAAATCGGTATATTCCTCTGGCCTTCAGTAATAATTACCACCGCCACAATAGTAATTAGAGCAATCACTGCAAAAACAACCAAGTTAATAATCTGGGTTTTATCAAACGTATAGAGGGTACTCCCCACCATCGTCGGCAGTCCTGACACAATACCAGCAAAAATCAAAAACGAAATACCATTACCAATATTCTTTTCTGTAATCAATTCACCAATCCACATCAAGAACACCGTACCAGCAGTAATGGTCAACATACTAATCACCATCTGCACTGGTCCAATATCACCCAAAACATTACCAGCTGAACGCTGCAGTAATGTAATCATTCCAAATGATTGCATCAAAGCTAATGGTACAGAAAGGTATCTAGTCCATTTATTGATTTTCTTACGACCATAATCACCATCTTTAGATAATTCTTCTAATTTTGGTATCACCATGGTCAAAAGCTGGAAGATAATAGATGAAGTAATATACGGAGCAACACCAAGCATCACAATTGAAAAGTTTTGCATACTGCTACCAGAAAATACATTGATCAACCCCAAAAGCTGATTACCTTCAAATATCTCTTTCAAACCAGATGTATCTACTCCTGGAACTGGAATATGAGCAGCAATTCTAAAAATAAAAAGCATTGCTGCAACGAATAAAATACCGTTACGCAATTCTTTTACTTTCCAGATTCTAGATATTTTCTCAAACATAACAAATCAGATTTGTTAAATTATTTCTTTTTCTCTACCTTTTCTTTAGACTTTTTTTCTGTCTTTTCTTTAGTCTTTTTTTTAGGCTTTTCTTCAACTTTTTCTTCAGTATTTTCTTTAGCTCTTTCTTTCTTTCTACTTTCTTTTTGATCAGCTAGCTTCTTCTTTAATATATCTTTAGATGTTTCAACAACAACCACCTCTCCACCTGCATCAATTATAGCTTTTTTGGCAGTAGCTGAAAACCGATTAGCTTCAACTGTGAACTTTTTCTTTAATTCACCGTTACCAAGAATCTTTAGACCATTCTTTCTAGTCTGAATCAATCCTTTTTTAAGTAGTTTACTAGTATTAACCACATCACCATCGTCAAATGCACATTCAAGATCAGAAATATTTACTACTTCATTTTTAGGCCGTAAACTCTTGAAACCTTTATTCTTAGGAATACGGAATAATGTTTTCTTCATTCCCATTGCCTTAAGTCCTGACTTACCACCACTTCGAGATCGTTGACCCTTCATACCACGACCAGAATAAGTACCTCGTTTACCACCACGACCAATCTTCTTTCTCTTTTTTTGAGAACCTTTAGCTGGTTTTAAATTGGATAATGTTAATGACATATAAATTTTTACTTGCTTTTAATCTCTTCTTTCTTATCGCCCTTATTATCAGCAGATTGCTTGTTGTTTTGTTTATCTTCTTTTTGTTTATCTTCTTTCTTTTCAGTTGCTCGTAAGCCCTGCAAAGCCACAATAGTAGCCTTAACATTGTTAACCTTATTGTTACATCCCATGATTTTAGCAACAACATTATGGACTCCAGCTAATTGTAATACAATTCGACAAGCACCACCAGCAATAATACCAGTACCATCAGGAGCGGGCTTTAACATAATCTTAGCTGCACCCACCTTTACTCTCATCTCATGAGGAATAGTTGAACCAGACATGTTTACTGTAATTAGATTCTTCTGAGCCTTATTATAAGCCTTTTCAACAGCAACTGGAACATCTTTACCCTTAGCTAGTCCAATGCCAACTCGACCCTTACGATCACCAATTACCAAACAAATTCGAAATCTCATTCGTTTACCACCAGCCATTACACGAGTAACTCGAGCAATATCAACAATCTGCTGGTCAAATTCCGGCTTTTCCTTTTGAAATCTTTTATTTTTTTGAAACTTTTTATCCATAAAACGTATAATTAAAACTTTAATCCAGCTTCACGAGCAGCATCGGCTAGTGCCTTCACTCGACCATGATACTTATAAATACTTTTATCAAATACTACTTCACTAACTCCAGCCTTGATTGCTTTTTCTGCCACTGCCTTACCGACAAGAGCAGCTACTTCAATCTTTCCTTTGCCAGACTTAATGCCTGCACTACCCTGGCCTGCTAAGGTTACGCCCTTAACATCATTAATTACCTGGGCATTGATTGCCTTCAGACTTCTAAATACAACTAGTCGTGGTCTTTTTGCGGTGCCAGAAATCTTGGCTCGCACTCGACCCTTTCTTCTTAGCTTTATTTGATTTGTCTTTAACTGTTTCTTGTTCATAGGTAGTTATTAAGCTTCTTTAGCGGCAGCTGCTTTACCAGCCTTTCGTCTGACTTGTTCATCAGAATATCTAATCCCCTTACCCTTATATGGCTCAGGCTTTTTTACCTTTCTAATTTGAGCGGCAACTTCACCAACCAACTGTTTATCAATTCCAGAAATATCAATATTGTTACCGTCAACTTTAATTTCTATACCATCAGGAATATCGAATTCAACTGGATGCGAAAAACCAACATTTAAAGTTAACTTTTTACCAGCTACTGTTGCCTTAAATCCAACACCATTAATTTCAAGTTGTTTGCTATAACCCTCAGTTACACCAATAATCATGTTTTTAGTTAAACTAGCAAACAAACCCCATAAAGATCGAGAAAATTTGTTAGTTTCATCATCTACTTTAACGGTTACGGCACCATCAGCTACTGCAATTGTAACTTGCGGATGAATCTTTTCACTTAATTCACCTTTTGGTCCCTTAACCATAATCAAATCATCGGTGATTTTAACTTCAACACCGCTTGGGATTTCAATCAATTGTTTTCCTACTCTGCTCATATATCTAATATTAAACTTTTTTAAAATAATTCACAAAGAACCTCACCACCGAGACCTGACTTTCTAGCCTGCTTGTTGGTCATAATTCCATGGGAAGTAGAAACAATCGCCATACCTAAATCATTCATTACTCTTGGCAAATCTTCATTTGATTTATATACTCTGCGACCTGGCTTAGAAACTCGATCAATGGTAGTAATTACTGAAACATTGTCCTTATACTTTAAGGTAAGCATTAAGCCACCGAATTTATATTCTTCGTTACCCTTGTCTGGCTTGATCTCATCATAGCCTTCAATAAATCCTTCTTTTTTCAAGATTTTAGCAATTTCCAATTTTATCTTAGAAAAAGGAATATAAACCTCTGCCTTCCTTACCCTGGAGGCATTTCTGATTCTTGTTAACATGTCTGCGATTGTGTCTGTCATATTATAATATTTAGTGTTTGATATTTATTGAATTACCAAGATGATTTAGTAATTCCTGGGATTTGACCATTACTTGCAAGTTCTCTAAAACAAATCCTGCAAAGATCAAAATCTCTCATATAGCCTCGTTTTCTTCCACAACGCCAACAACGATTAACTTTTCGAGAAGAATACTTAGCTGGTTTATTTGATTTTGCGATTTGGGCTTTAGTTGCCATATTTTCAGTTTATCAAATTATTTTTTATCTTCAATGAAAAAGGGAAATCCAAACTTCTGAAGTAATATCAATCCCTCATCATGATTATTAGCGTTAGTGACAACAGAAATCTCTAGTCCATGAACTCTTTCTACTTCATCTGACCTAATTTCTGGAAAAACATTGTGCTCTTTAAACCCTAGGGTCAAATTACCTTGCTGATCAATACTCTTTACTGACAATCCTCTAAAATCTCTAATTCTAGGAATAGCAACATTTACTAATTTATCTAAAAAATCATACATTCGCTTTCCTCTTAGAGTTACTTTCAATCCAACAACCATACCTTCTCGAAGTTTAAAAGCAGAAATAGCTTTTCTTGCTTTAGTTCTCACTGGTTTTTGGCCAGTAATCTTAACCATTGTTTCCTCTAGGGTATCTAGGTTATTACTGTCGGTATTTCTAGAGCTAACTCCAATATTAACACCAACCTTCACTACCTTAGGAATAGCCATCTTATTTGAAATACCTAACTCTTTCTGCAACGCAGGAGCAATTTCTTTATTATATTTTTTCTGTAATCTTGGTTCCATACTTATATTAATAGCAATTTAAATTAATTCTTTACACTTCCTACAAACTCGATTCTTCAACTGCTTAATAGTATTATTTTCCTTATCCTTACTTTTCGCTCTAGTAATCTTATAACCAACTCGAGTAGTTTTATTACATTTTGGACAAACTAGGGCAACATTGTCAACAGACATTGGAGCTGAAAACTGAATTCTTTGTCCTGCTTCTCCTTGCTTTCGTGGTTTCTGATGTTTAATTAATAAATTAAGGTCTTCGACAGCCACTCTATTTTCTTTTTCAAAAACTTGCAAAACTTTTCCAGTTTTACCTCGATCTTTTCCGGCCAGGGCCTTTACTTTGTCTCCAGTCTTAATTTTCATATCTTTAATTTAACTAAACTTTTTTATAATACTTCTGGTGCTAAACTAATAATCTTCTGGTAACCCAAGGCTCGAAGTTCTCTAGCCACTGGACCAAAGATACGAGTTCCTCTCATTTCGCCATTTTCTCGATTGATAATCACACCAGCATTGTCATCAAACCTAATATATGATCCGTCTTTTCGTCTAATTTCTTTTCTAGTTCGAACCAAGACAACATGAACCACATCACCCTTTTTTACCATACTATGAGGCACAGCCTCCTTAATGGTAACAGTAGCAATATCACCAAGACGAGCATAGCGTTTTTTATAACCGCCAAGCACCTTGATCACTTTCATTTTCTTGGCGCCAGTATTATCTGCTGACCCCATCATTGATTCTGCTTGTAACATATCTTTATTTAAATTTGATTTGTTTTATTTTGTTTCTTTCTTATAAACCACTCGCCATTTTTTGTCCTTACTCATTGGACGACACTCTACAATTTCTATCGGATCACCAATTTTAAACTGTTCCTTTTCGTCGTGAGCCTTAAGCTTTGTAGTTGCTCGATAACGCTTACCATAAACTGGGTGCAATTTAAAACGATCGATCTTAACAGTTACTGTTTTAGTCATTCGATTTGAAACAACCACGCCTTTAAATCGACGACGGATAATCTTTTTTTTCTCACCCACTGAAGTAGTTGGATCAACTGATTTTTTATCCAATTTAGCCTCAACAGTTTGTTTGTTTTCTTTTTCCATATATCTTATTTAGTTGTTTCTTCTTTGTTTGCAATAACCTTAACATCAGCTTTTTCTTCTTTCAACTGATTATTCTTTTTCATTTCAGCTAAAGTCATTAAAATTCTAGCAATATCTTTCTTCACTATTCGTAGTGATCTAACATTTTTCAATTGGCCCTGCACTACTTTAAATTTCATCTCTTCTTCCTTAGACCGTAATTCGATCAAAAGATTATTTAAACTTGCAATTGACTGATTTTTGATTTCTTTAATATCCATATTACTTGGTAATAAATTTAGTCTTTACTGGAAACTTATAGGCAGCTAGCTCCATTGCTTCTTTAGCGACCGTTTCATCAATACCACCTAATTCAAAAATAATATTTCCTGGTTTAACAACTGCAACATAATGATCTGGAATACCCTTACCACTACCCATAGTCGCCTGAGTACCCTTACTAGTAATTGCTCGATGAGGAAATGTTCTGATCCAAATCTTTCCACCACGCTTAGTATACCTTGAAATAACTCGACGTGCTGATTCAATCTGTTGAGCACTAACCCATCCTCTAGTTACCGCCTTTAAGGCATAAGAACCAAAAGCAATCTTAGTGTTGCGGCAGGCAACACCTCGCACATCAGGTCGATGTGGCTTCCTCATTTTCATCTTTTTTGGCGCTAACATAATATTTTATTTAACTTGTTTATCTTCTTTCTTTTCAAATACTTCTCCACGATAAATCCAAACTTTTACTCCAACTGCTCCGTAAATAGTTCTAGCAGCTCCACGATTGTAATCAATATCAGCTCGAAGAGTATGTAAAGGAATTTTACCAGAGAAAAATGTTTCAGATCGTGCAATTTCAGCACCGTTAAGTCGTCCAGCAATAATAATCTTAACTCCCTTGGCACCAGCCTTTTCTGCTCGTCCAAGAGCCTGTTTAGCTGCCCGTCTAAATGGCATTCTTTTTTCTAAATCTGAAATAACTTGTTGCTTGATAATAGCTGACTCTAGACCAGGATTCTTAACCTCACTAATATTGATATTAACAGTCTTAATCCCCCTCTTCCTAGAATAAGCATCTTTTAAGAACTTGTTATGGATCTCTTTCTTTAGGTCTTCAGCCCCTTGACCGCCTCGACCAATAACAATACCAGGCTTAGCCGCCTTAATATTTACACTAACACTGTTTGATGATCGTTCAATGTCTACTCGAGCAATACCAGCATCAACCAGCTTGGTTAAAACATACTTTCTAATTTTTACATCTTGCTTCAAGAATTGCACAAAGTCACGACCGTCTGCAAACCACTTGGAATCCCAAGTCTTATTGATTTTAAGCCGAAAGGCTTTTGGATGTACTTTTTGTCCCATATTTCTTATTTATCTCCTGCTTTTCTATTAAATACCTTGCTGACAAAACCCTTTTGCGCTCCCCGTTTCTGATCAGCAACTTTTCTATCGGGGGTGCCCTTACTGGTGTCAGCTCCAGACTTTACCTGTTCTAAATCACTAATCTTAACGATATCATCAGTCTTTTTAACTTGCTTTTTAATCTTTTTAGTAGTTGGAACCTTTTCAGAAAGAACAATAGAAATATGACAAGATCTTTTTCTAATTGCTCCCGCTCGACCAAATGCTCGGGGTTGCCATCTTTTTAATGTCGGCCCCTCATCTACAATAACCTTTTTAACAAACAAATTATCTTGTTTTAATTCAATTCCTTCAGTACCATCTACACCATTAGCAACTGCTGACTTTAATACCTTAGTCATTGGTGCTACTGCTGCTTTAACAGTAAATTGTAATTTTACCAAAGCATCATCAACATCTAGTCCCCGAATTAAATCGGCAACCAATCTAGTCTTCTTAGCGGAAATCTTAATAAATTTTGCCTTTGCTTTAACTTCCATAAAATTATTCTTTTTCTACTGCCTTAGCTATTTTACCGCCATGTCTAACGAACTTTCTGGTTGGCGAAAAATCACCCAATTTATGCCCTACCATGTTTTCAACTATCAAAACTGGGATATGATCTTTACCATTATGAACACCAAAAGTAAACCCTACCATTTCTGGAGTAATTGTGCAAGATCTTGACCATGTTTTAATAACGGCTTTATCGCCTTTCTTAAGATTGGTTACTTTCTTAAGTAACTTTTCATCAATGTATGGGCCTTTTTTTAAACTTCTTGACATATTATTGTATTATAGGCTTCGAGATAAACTCTCAGCCGGATAATTTATTTATTTTTTTCGCTTAATCTTTCTTCTTTGTAAAATCATCTTATCAGACTTTTTACCCTTTCTTCTTGTCTTCACTCCCAGTGCGGGCTTACCCCATGGAGTCTTTGGATGCTTCATACCAATTGAATTGGCTGCTTCACCACCACCATGTGGATGATCACAAGGGTTCATTACCTTACCACGAACAGTTGGTCTAATCCCTCGATGTCGCATTCGACCAGCCTTACCCCATCTAATATTCTTAAAATCTGGATTACTTACAGCCCCAATGGTCGCCATGCAACCATCAGCAACTAACCTAACTTCACCAGACGGTAACTTCAATTGGGCAAAACCATTATCTACACCCATCAAATAAACACTATTACCAGCGCTTCTAGCTAACTGACCTCCCTTGCCTGGAACCAATTCAACATTATAAACAAACATTCCCGGAGGGATAATACCAAGTGGCAAATGGTTTCCAATAGTCAATTCAACAAGCTTTTTAGAACTAACTACCGTTGCACCAACCTCAAGTGATTGAGGAGCAATCATATATCTTTTTTCACCATCGACATAGTTCAATAACGCAATTCTAGCATTTCTATTTGGATCATATTCAATAGTAGCTACTTTAGCAGGTACATCAAACTTATCTCGACGATAATCAATCACTCTAATTTGTCTTCGCCCCTTACCACTTCGATGTCTAACAGTAATTTTTCCAGTATTATTACGACCGGCATGATTTTTTCCACGCGCCAATAAACTCTTCAACGGTTTCTTTGAAGTTATATCATCGCTAAGCAAAACGGATGTATGCCGTCTAGCGGGAGTAGTTGGTTTGTAAACTTTAACTGCCATATATTTCTTTATGCCCCTTCATGAATTTTAATATTTTGACCCTTTGCTAGAGTAATTATTGCTTTTCTACGCTTTCTTGTTCTACCAATATTTCTACCAAAACGAACTGTTTTCCCAGGATGGTTTAGCACATTAACCCTAATTGGCTTAACATGATAACGCCCTTCAATTGCTTGTGAAATCTGTACCTTATTTGCAGTTAGCGCTACTTCAAAAACATACTGATTAAACTGTGACAACTCAGTTGCCTTTTCAGTAATCATTGGCTTAATCAAAATTCCAGCCACCTGTTTAGCATTAGACTTAACCTTAGCCTTAGCCGGAACAGACTTTACTGTCTTCTTAACTGGGCTCTTTTTACTAGCTACCGAAACCTTAGCCTTAAGGGCTGGCTTGGCAACTTGCTCTTTTGAGCCTAAGCCTTTTTTGATTTTATCGAAAATACTCATAACTATTCTTTAATTGTTTCTTTAACCTTAACATCTTTAACTTCCTTAACTTCCTTAACTTCCTTAATTTCAGAAACGGCTACACCATTGTTTACTCTACTATAGTGCTTTTGAATTAATTCAATCGCTGCCTCTGGCAACACTACTGAATTATATTTCAATAACTCTACGCAATTTAAACTATTAGCCATTGTTACATTTACGTTATCTAAGTTCAGTGTTGCTCGAATCAATCCCCGATCATTTTTATCTGAAACCAATAACACTCTTTTACTCTCTTTGATGTTTTCAATTTTACCTTTCAGGTCAGCAATTATTTTCTTTATCTCGTTAGTCTTGGCATTTTCTAACTCTAACTTATCTAAAATAACCAATGTTCCTTCTTTGGCCTTGTCACTCAAACACATCGCTAGTGCCAACCGTTTTTGCTTTTTATTAACTGATTTCTTAAAATTTCGTTCATTAGTTGGACCAAAAGTTACACCACCACCCTTCCATAATGGAGAACGGTTTGAACCGTGACGAGCTCGACCAGTGCCTTTCTGACGCCATGGCTTTCGACCACCACCCCTAACTTCACTTTTATCTTTTGTATTTGCAATTACTTGTCGTTTATTAGCCATCTGAGCAACTACCACCTGGTGAACAACTTCTGGTTTAATTTCAACATCAAACAAGCCAGAATCAAGTTCTAATTCTTTAACTTTTTCACCTTTAATATTGTATACTGGTAGTTTCATAGTAGTTTACTTTTTTTCTTCTGTATCTGCCGCAACTTTAGCATCAGCAGACTCTTTAACTTCTTGCTTTATATCTTCTTTAACTTCTTCTTTAACTTCTTGTTTTTCTTCAACCTTAACTTCTTCCTTCTTTTCAATCTTTTCTTCAGTCTTTTCTTCAGCTTTTGGCTTTTCTGTCTTTACTTCTTTTACTTCCACCTTTTCTTCAGAATCTTTTTCACTTTTAATATCTTTTTTAACTTCTTTTACTTCTTCTTTCTTTTGATTAACCGCTAGTTCGCCATCACCACTAATCAATAACAAGCCATTTCTAGCACCAGGAACTGCTCCCTTAATAAAAATGATATTCTTCTCAGTATTAACTTCAACAATTTCCAATCCCGTTACAGTTAATCTAGTATTGCCCATTTGACCAGGCATTCGCATTCCCTTAAACACTCGAGCTGCATCAGTCGCACCAATAGAACCACCCATTCTCAACTGATCCTTATGACCATGAGAAGCGGGACTACCGTGAAAACCGTGTCGTTTAACTACACCCTGGAATCCCTTACCTTTACTAACACCAACAACTTTTACCTTATCCCCGGCTTCGAAAGTAGCCACTGAGATAACGTCCCCTCGGTTTAGATCAGTAACCTCATCACTAGAAATTCTAAATTCTTTCATATATCTTGCCTGGGGCAAGTCCTTCAAATGACCTACTTGAGGCTTTTTGATATTTTTACGATCACCCATTCCAATCTGGACAGCATTAGTATCACTTTTAATTTGAGTAATTACATTAGGCTCAGCTAAAACAGCAGTAACCGGGACAACGTTACCGTCATCCTTGAAAACCTGAGTCATATTCAATTTTTTACCTAAGATAAACTTCATCTGTAATAAATTGCTTATTAAATATTGGTATTTTATACCAACACATTAACTGATATTAACTTCTTCTAGCTAATATAAGCTCAGTATTGATATTAGAGATTAAAAAAATCTGGCATAATCCAAAACCAGATAGCAGTATCTATTAATATAGAACTAAACTTTCTTAGATTTTGAGATTTTTTTTAACTCCTTCTCAGTCAATACAATCGGTGGAGGTTTTCCCCTAGACATCCTCTGGAAACTCGGGATCTTTCTCCACATCTTCTATTGGCCGTGAACTTGAGACTACCGTCTCATATTACATTTTAATTTCTATGTTGACACCTGCTGGCAAGCTTAGATTCATCAAAGCGTCTACTGTCTTACCATCTGGATCCATAATATCGATTAATCGTTTATGGGTTCGCATTTCAAACTGCTCTCGACTATCTTTGTGAACAAAGGTTGATCGATTTACAGTATATTTACGATTTTCAGTCGGTAAAGGTACTGGTCCAATGACCTTGGCGCCAAACCGATTGCAGGTTTCAATAATCTTCTTAGCGGAGCTATCAATGATCTTGTGATCATAAGCCTTAATCTTGATCCTAATTCTTTGATGGATCTTTTCGCTTTCAGATTTTTCAGTGTTGTTACTAGCCATTTTTAATGTTGTCAATTAAACTACTCTTGCGATCATTGTAAGATCATTTTTAACGAAATTTAGTAATTCAGTCAAAAATGATCTTACAACGTTTTAAGGACAGGCAAAGCCTGTCCTTATTATACGAATTTATTTTACAATTTTAGTTACGATACCTGCTCCAACAGTGTGACCACCTTCTCGGATCGCAAACTTCATCTTTTCTTCCATTGCTACAGCTTTACCTAAGATAATTGTTAGATTAACAGTATCCCCAGGCATAACCATTTCAGTTCCTTCCGGTAAAGTAATTTCACCTGTTACATCTGTAGTTCGGATATAAAATTGTGGCTTATAACCCTTGAAAAATGGTTTGTGTCGTCCACCTTCATCCTTACTTAAGATATAAACTTCAGCTTCAAAATCAGTATGAGGAGTAATAGTTCCAGGCTTTGCTAAAACTTGTCCTCTTTCAACTTCTTCTTTCTTAGTACCACGAAGCAAGATACCAGCATTATCACCGGCTCGACCTTCGTCAAGGTTTTTGTTAAACATTTCGATACCAGTAACGATAGTCTTTTGAGTGTCTCGAAGTCCAACGATTTCAATTTCATCGTTTAATTTCAAAATACCTCTTTCGATTCTACCAGTTACTACTGTACCTCGTCCTTCAATTGAGAAGATATCTTCAATTGGCAATAAGAAATCTTTATCAGTTTCTCGTTTTGGTTCTGGGATATATTCATCCAAAGCCTTCATCAATTCCATGATCTTATCTTGGTTTGCTGCATCACCTTCCAAAGCTTTAAGTGCTGAACCTTGAATAATTGGAGTGTTCTGACCATCAAACTCATATTTATCTAAAAGTTCTTTGATTTCTTCTTCAACCAACTCAATCATACTTGGGTCATCTACTTGATCTACCTTATTAATGAAAACAACAATTTTAGGTACACCAACCTGACGAGCTAACAAAATGTGTTCTTTAGTCTGAGGCATTGGACCATCAGTCGCAGCCACAACTAAGATAGCACCATCCATTTGAGCGGCACCAGTAATCATATTTTTAATATAATCAGCATGACCTGGACAATCTACGTGAGCATAATGTCTAGTCTCTGTCTCATACTCTACATGCGCAGTCGCAATAGTAATACCTCGCTCCTTTTCTTCTGGAGCTGCATCGATTTGAGAAACGTCTTTGCTTTGAGCGATAAAGCCCTTGTCAGCTAAAGTTTTTAAAATAGCTGCTGTTAATGTAGTTTTACCATGATCAACGTGACCAATGGTTCCAACATTAACGTGAGTTTTAGTTCTGTCAAATTGTTCTGCCATTTTATGATTTCCTTCTTAGGACCCCCCTTAAAGGGTTTTAGCCAGATCCCGATAATAATTAGTTATAAAAATGTTATTTTATCCGTTTTCTTGTTCTTTGTCAATAAGTACTAATGTTATCTAATCCACAGCTTATTCAACTGGCTCGAAATAATAACGATCGTCGTCCTCATCAGAGTTCTCATCATCGTTCTTTTTCTCGCTATTTGTTGGATTAAAGTACTTAGCGCCAAAACTACTTTTTTGGTCAAATTGATCAGCTTCTTCTGTGCCAATCTCACTTTCCTGATCTTCTCGAATATCTTCAATATCACCGTTTATTGTATCTAAATTTTCACCTTCTGTCAACCCTTTTTCATCGGGATCCCCATAAACCAAGCTTTCATACTCAGAAATTGGCATTATTACACAACTAGGATCGCCATTTTTGTCTAAAATTACGAATTTTTCGTTAGTTTTTTCTACCAACTTGATAATTTTGTTAAAACCAGACATACTTTTAGCTAATTTTAGCGAATATTAGATGATTTAGTCAGTTTTTTCTTCTTTTCCGACACCTCTACTCTCTTTAATCTTTTCTTCAACATTCTTTGGCACCTCAGAATACTTATTAAATTCCATCGCATAAGATGCTCGACCCTGAGTCAAAGATCTTAAGGTGGTAGCATAACCAAACATTTCAGAAAGTGGTACATCTGAAGAAATTACTTTAACAGCTGACGCTCCAGTTCCTCGATCTTCCATCTGACCAATAGTTGCTCGTCGAGAATTCAAGTCTCCAATCACATCACCCATAAACTGTTCAGGGGTAACAACTTCAACTGCCATTACTGGTTCAAGTAATACTGGATCTGCAAGCCTCGCTGCTGCTTGCATTGCCATTGAACCGGCAATCTTAAACGCTGATTCAGATGAATCAACATCATGGAAAGATCCATCATAAACTGTTGCTTTGATATCAATCAAAGGATAGCCTGCAATAATTCCTCGATCCATTGCTTCTCGAGCACCCTTTTCAATTGGCTTGATAAATTCCTTTGGAATAGTTCCACCTTTAATCTCATCTGCAAATTCAAAGTCTCCACCAGATTCAAGCGGTTCAATTCTTAACCAACAATGACCATATTGACCACGACCACCAGACTGCTTAACATATTTACCTTCTGCCTCGGCTCCTTTTCTAATAGTCTCTCTGTAAGCCACCTGAGGTGAACCAATATTTGCTTCTACATTAAACTCTCTCTTCATTCGATCAATAATAATATCCAAATGTAACTCACCCATACCAGAAATAATAGTTTGGGAAGTTTCTTCATCAGTCTTTACTCTAAAGGTTGGATCTTCTTCGGCTAATTTTACTAAAGCCATACCCATCTTCTCTTGATCACCCTTAGTTTTTGGTTCGACTGCAATGTCGATCACTGGATCTGGGAAGGTAATATTTTCTAAAATAATTCTATGATCTGGATCAGATAGAGTGTCACCAGTAGTTACCGCCTTTACTCCAACAATCGCTGCAATCTCACCTGAATATACCTCTTCTACTTCTTCACGAGAATTAGCGTGCATCCGAAGGATTCGTCCTACTCGTTCTTTGTTGCCAGTAGTATTGTTGTAGATATACGAACCAGATTTCAAAACACCGCTATATACTCGATAGAAAACCAATTTACCAACAAAGGGATCGGTAGCAATCTTAAAGGCTAACCCAACCAATGCTGCCTCGTCCTTTGCCTCTACTGGGATTTCTTTAGTATCATCCTCTACATCCTTACCGACAATTGGTGGTACATCAAGTGGAGATGGCAAAAACTCACTAACTGCATCTAATAAAAATTGAACGCCTTTGTTCTTTAGAGCACTACCACACATAACTGGTACAATTTGATTAGCAATTACTGCCTTTCGAAGTGCCTTTTTTAAATCAATTACTGGAATTTCTTCACCTGCTAAATATTTCTCCATCAATACCTCATCATTTTCAACAATCGCTTCGATTAACTTACCTCGATATTCTTTAGATCGCTCCACTTCGTCAGCTGGAATTTCTACATCTTCCCACTTAGTTCCCATATCATCCTGATAAAGTCGGGCTTTCATATCAAATAGATCAATAATCCCCTGAAAAGTGTCGGCCGCTCCAACAGGTAGTTGAATTGGATGTGCATTGGGAGTTAATCGTTCATGGATAGTGTCTAAATCATGATAAAAATCTGCACCCATTCGATCCATCTTGTTAACAAAACCAATCTTAGGTACATGATATTTTTCAGATTGTCGCCATACTGTTTCAGATTGTGGTTCTACACCAGCCACACCATCAAATACAATAACCCCTCCGTCTAAAACACGAAGAGCTCGTTCTACTTCAGCAGTAAAATCTACATGACCTGGAGTATCAATAATATTAATTTGAATATCACCACCGCCTAGCCATTCAACATTAGGCCAAAAACAAGTAGTAGCCGCTGAGGTAATAGTAATACCCCGCTCTTGCTCTTGTTCCATCCAATCCATAGTAGCTTCACCTTCGTGAACTTCACCGATTTTATGTTTTTTACCAGTATAAAATAAAATACGCTCAGATACAGTAGTCTTACCAGCATCAATGTGGGCGATAATACCAATATTTCTAATTTTTTCTAATGGTTGTTTTCGAGGCATCTTTTTTAAGAATTAAATAATTACAATTAATTAAAGAAGGTAAAATAAATTCTACCGTCTATAATGAGCAAATGCTCTGTTGGCTTCCGCCATTCTATATGTGTCTTGTTTCTTTTTAATAGCAGTTCCTTCATTATTGAAAGCATTAATCAATTCTTCAGCCAATCTATCTGCCATTTTCTTACCCTTTTTAGCTTGAGCAGCCTGCAAAATCCATCTGCAACCCAAAGTAAAACTTCTTTCAGATCGAACCGCTACTGGTACCTGATAATTAGCACCACCAACTCTTCGGCCTCTAATTTCTACAGTAGGAGCAATATTTTTAATTGCTTGCTCGAAAACAAGTAAAGCATCTTTCTTAGTCTTTTTAGCAATAATCTCTAAACAATCATAAAAAACAGTCTCGGCAGTATTTCTTTTACCGTCTCGCATCATATAATTGATAAATTTTGCAACATCAACGCGACCAAACTTAACATCTGGCGCTAATACTCTTTTCGGTGCTTGTTTTCCTCTCATATTTTTATGTTTTTAAGATTTCTTTTTTTCTTTTTTAGCTCCATACAAACTTCGACCCTGTTTTCGTCCTTCTACACCAGCAGCATCATAAACACCACGTACTACCCTGTAACGAACGCCAGGCAAATCTTTCACTCCACCACCACGCACAAGTACTACTGAGTGTTCTTGTAAGTTATGACCCATACCTGGAATATATGCGGTAACTTCTTGACCATTTGAAAGTCGAACCCTAGCAATCTTTCGAAGCGCTGAGTTTGGTTTCTTTGGAGTAGCTGTTCTAACCTGTAAACACACACCACGTTTGAATGATGCACCACGAGCTACAGTTCTTTTTTTACGATGTAAACTATCCAGATTAATCTGTAAATCTGGAGTTTTAGTTTTTTTAACCTTACTCTTTCTTCCTTTTCTAAGTAGCTGATTAATTGTTGGCATAGTTACTGTTCTAAAACTTACAAAAGATCCCCGAAAGCCTTGGGAATCCCCAATGTTGAAGCTGTTTTTTTAACTTTACAACTTTGAAGGCTATTCGTAAGTTATTAATAATTTAATGCTAGATATTTTAAACCATTTTAAAATTAAAGTCAAGTCATATCTAGAAATTAGTCTTTATAGAGCAAACGTCTGTTTTTAAATCTAAAATTAAACAAATTTTATTAATTTTAAAGAATAAAGGGCAATAATTGAAAAACCCAACCAAACAGCCAAGAAAAAATACTAAATGGAGAAAAACTATCTAATAGAATAATAGCGACTAGAATAAAGGGGCCATTAACTGATAGCTTATGTTTAAGATCATTATACTTGTCTGGCAAGACACTAAACAGCACCTTTGATCCATCTAACGGTGGGATTGGAATAATATTAAATATTGCAAAAATTACACTAATCGACATTGTCATAAATAGAAATGACACTAACAAATTAGATGGTCCCAAGATCGGAGCAACAATTTTCAAGGCAATAATAAATATGATCGCTACCAAAAGATTAGCTAGTGGCCCCGCCACGGCGACAAGCCCTGAAGACTTTTTAGGGTTTTTTAAATTATATGGATTAACTGGTACTGGCTTAGCCCAACCAAAACCGATAAACAACAACATCAGAAAGCCTAGAATATCGATATGAGGGAGCGGGTTAAGAGTTAACCGTCCCATCTGCTTAGCAGTATCATCACCAAAAAGATACGCCACAGCAGCGTGAGCAAATTCATGAATAGTTAAGGTAAACAAAACCGCTATAATCCAAAGTATGAAAAGCTCAGGACTTTTACTTAGTAAACCAATTGGTCCACCCATAATTAGATATTATCCATTAAACAACATAAATAATACCACAATTGACTATGTTTGCCAATTATGTTATCATCATAATTGTTAAATATTAGATACCAAAACTATATGTCATTAACTTGTGATATCTGCAAACGAGGCACCACAACCGCATTTAATGTTAGTCATGCCAAAAACAGAACAAAAAAAACTCAAAAGATAAATCTTCAAGCTAAAACCATTGAAGGAAAGAAAATGAGAATTTGTACTAAGTGCATAAAAACCATTAACAAGAAAAAATAAACAATATACTTCTCACTCAAAAACACCCAGTTCAATTTGAACTGGGCGTTTTATCTATCGAGAAAACTTTAAATTGACTTTGCAGATGAAGTAGTGGACACTAATCCACCTGAAATATCTAGCATAAATCCATTAAGCCATTGCTTAGTGGCAGTTGCAGTAGTCGAGGTGTTGCCGTATGAAAGATCCGACCAGATAAAGTTATTATGATCTGTAGCATCTACCTCAGCAGCATTTTTGTTATATACAGCAGAAGCAATCTGAGCATCACCAAGCATTGATGTGCTTATCCTATTTAAATAACCACTCATATACCAATTAACACTAGCTTTCAATGTATAGGTTTTTGTAGACCCAGCTGCGATTTGCCTTAGACGTCCGCCTAAAGAGTTGTTCAGATTAAAGTAAACTTCAACTAATTGATGCGGGGATGACCCATTTATATGAGATACATTAATATCTCCGGAAGCTGCTGAACTCTCTGTAGCAACCAAGGTGCCATTCTCATAAACTTGATATTCATAAACACGAAAAGTGGTGGTGGTCACCTTAAAAGTCATCTTGTATAATCCAACAGGCCCCTTAGAATCAGCTGTAACACTAACATCAATCAAATCATATTCACCATTACTCATTATACTATCCCCAGTTGAAGAAATTACAATTCTTGGCTGACTTTTAACTAGTCCATACGCAGAAAATTGAATATATCCACCTTCAATATCTACGTCTTGACCAGAAGAGCTGCTCTTAGCCACAATCTTATTTGGATCAATCGCTGGAGTGAATCCCTGAACTGCAGTCGCATTGGTAGCTGCACCATCATTTGCAATAACGGCGGTATCAACCTTAATGGTTAGTGTCTTTGTTTGATTCTGACCAATATCAACTGGATTGTTGACGAAATTAAACAACACGGACATCTGATTGCTACTAGTTAATGCCCCTTCAGCAATTTTAGTACTATTGTCATATAGATAAATTGCACTTAACTCATCAGTTCCTCCTCCATTAAATGATCCTATGTCAACAGACAAGCTCTCTACTGAGATCTCAGATCCAGATGCCGTCAAATCAAACTTTCCAACATCAACCCCATTTGTATTACCATTCAGCCACTTAGCATCATATAAATAATATTCACTATTTCTAGAAACAACTAATTTTCCATCTTCTTCTATATCAACCGTGCTAACCGGACCGATGCCGGTCAATGAAAACGCTGAAGATTCAATTTTAGTTACTGCGGCTTCAGACATAGCAAAAACAAAACTTCCTTGATTAGCACTAGCACTTAAATCAACATGAATATCAAGTTTTTTAGACTCTCCGCCGATAATTATAAGGGGATCCTGAAATGCTAAAGTAATAATCTCAATTCCATCGGTAGACGAGATTGGATTAGGATCACGAGATAAAATTAATTCACTTCCATCGTCAAAAATCTTTAAATTAGAAATGAGATCATGCGATAGTCCATTTGATTGTAATTCAACCTGTACCTCATTAACTCTCACCTCTTCCCCGGCACCAACCAACGCACTCAGGCTGATGGTTGCAGCCTTAGTATTTCGAGCTCCTGGAGCAATGTTAACATTTTCACCAGAATCAATCGATACAATCAGTGGAGAGTCAATCGATTTAACTTTAATATACATAGATCTTGCTAAGCCATAACGATATCTCAGGGGCTTTTTGTTTGGATCTGAAAGAGTTAAATAGCTACCATATAATCGAGCAGTAAATTCTGCTTCACCAATATCAGAATCTGCAACCATGACTACAGAAAAATAATCACCGTCTCTTATCGTCTGGTTAATCTTTCCAAAAAAGACTGCCATATTGCTTGCCCTAACAGAATCCAAAATATTTCCCTGACTATCAACTAATTTAAAGGTTGCCTTACCAACAACAGCTGAAAAACCACTTTTAAAATAAAGTCGCATTCTACCAGCCTTCCAGAGAACATCACCAGTAAAAGTGGTTTTATCTCGGCTACTCTTATTAAAATCAGTTCTGAATCGTAGAATTGGTGTTTCGGATCCAGCCATAATCGAGCTAGGCATTACTGATTTATCTTGAACCAAGTCTAACCTCACTACACTATTATTACTAACCCTGCGATATCTTGAAAAAGCATTAAGACCACTAGCTCCAAAGGCCGCCATTACTGTAATTGCACAAGTAATTGCGATACCAGCAACCACTGTCTGGCCAACGGATAACTTAGTTTTAGTTAATGTTTGAATTCTCGCCATACGAACACTAATTTATTTTTTATAAAAAGTATATTTAAATAACTATACATCATATATTATACCACAGACAAAAAGACTCACCAATCAGCGTGAGTCTTTTTATTGCTAAATTTAAATATAAATTTATAATCCCAATGCCTCAACCAACTGCTTTATTAAAGAAACTGCTACCGGTGGAGCCAATAAACTATACGAAGCTACTCCCTTATCGTCCTTAATCATCCAAGGTTTCTCTTTTATTAAAACTTCCTTATTGTCATCTAACTCATAATGATACTCTGGGGTCACCTCATAATCGTCAACATGATCTTTAGACTTATCGACTGGAACAGAATTTCGTAGCAAAACCTTTGGCACTCCGTGTAAATTAATAATCTTTTTGATTAATTTATCGTCCAATTCTAATCTATCCCTAACCGCTTCAATGCCTAGATCATCGCCTTCTTTGGCCTCCAGCCTTGCCCCACCACATTCGGGATTATCACAAATCAAATAAAATTCTTTATTTTTTTCGTCATGCCCCACCTCTTTAGTAGTAAAAAGCTTTAGACTTCTTGGAGTCTTACACTTTGGACAAACCACCCTAGTTTTCATCCTTTCATCAATTACCGATTCTGGAATATCAATAGCCACAAAAACATCAAGATCATCCCTATAGTTAATTAGATCTCGAAAATATAATGAATATGAAATCTGATCCATTTCTCGAGGAAAGCCATCAATAAATAATGTTTTTTTAGGCATCTTATCAATTTCCCGCTTAACTAGAGCTAAAATAAACTCTGTTGGCAACAGTCCTGTGGTATCCCGACCCAACAGCACATCGATTGCTTCATCTATGGAAATATAACCTCGATAGTTTTTTTCCAAATATTCTATTAGTTCTTTTTTCTTACCTTTATCTTCCAAATCAATATGTGCGGCCCTTACTATATCACCAACAGAAATATGACCAATTTTATCCTCACCAAAAATTTCTATTAACAATTTTGTATAAGTACCTTTGCCAGAATTCTTCTTACCCAAAAGATAAGCAATAAATGTATTATCTTTTAAATAACTTTTTAACTTCTTAATGTCGGCTCCTGCTTTAATCTCAAAATACTCCTTACGAGAACTAGGGTCTGACAAATCAAAGGTTTTTGCTGGTCCATCAGTGATTGTTTTAACAATCGGGAACTCAAAATCTTTTTTCATAATTCTTGCTTATAATTTAAAAAGGTTGTCTTATAATCTTATACAAGACAATCCTGTCCGTTTTTTTATAAATTGTTTTTTTGATTACCAACAATATGTAAACCCTCAGCAATTATTCTTTTTATCCCCATCAGAACCTCTGTTGGTGTGTGCTGAGACTTAACAAAATAATCAATCGCCCCCAACTCTCTACCCCTTTCTTGATCACCATTTTCATTAATATTAGTAAGCATTAGAACTGGAATGTCTTTAGTTTCTATCTCCCCCTTCAATGCTTGTAAAATACTAAACCCATCCGACTCAGGAAGCATCACATCAAGTAAGATAACAGCTGGCATAACGGTCTTTGCCACCCTTAACGCCTCGCTACCCTTTTCTACAGTAATCACTTCATAGTTTTCGGCCTCCAACCTCATCTTATACATATCGATAATCATTGCGTCGTCTTCCACCAAAAGAATCTTCAGTTTAACTGATTCTTGTCGAATGTCAGATGACAACCCCTCTTGCTTGTTACCTATTTGATTATCCATAATATACTCATTCTACATGAAATGCCATATAATTTCAAGTCTATTCAATCCTTGAACCATTTGAAACAAATATTACATCACCATTTTGGTCTGTTCGTAAAACATCTACTCCCAAATTTTCAAAGTTTTTTAGTGTCCGGTATTGTGGGTGCCCATACCGATTATCCTCCCCCACCGAAATTACCGCCCAATCTGGATCTACTGCCTCTAAAAATTCTCTATCGTTTCCATTATTAGACCCATGGTGCCCCACCTGATAAACATCAGTCCTAAAATCAAATAGGTCAACCAAACCCTCTTCCTGTTCAAAATCCCCTGTGAATAAAAAAGAAGTAGCCCCATAACTAAGATTAAAAACAATTGAAGTGTTGTTTAAACTTTCCATCTTAGTTTCAAAAAACGATTCAATTGGATAAAATATTTCGATTTCTAAATTATTTTCTAGTTCAACAATCTCTGAAGAACTAACAAACTTTACTTTTATATTATTCTCTTTAATTAAATTTAAAAGCTCCAGATAATCACCTGAAGTATGAATTGCCCCAGTCATCCATATCTCATCCACCTGATATCTTTTTAGTACTTCGACCAGCCCAGTGACATGATCCGAATGAGGGTGACTGAGAATCATTAATTCAATGTCCCAATCGTTTACTGGTAAATACTTACCTAGTTTTCCAATTACTGTATTATCTGGTCCGCCATCTATTAAGATATCTTGACCACCAGGAGTACGAATTAAAGTAGAATCACCTTGACCAACGTCTAAGTAATACACTTTAAGCTCGTTAGCTGATTCTATATCCCCTTGAACCTGTGAAGAATTTTTGTCTTTAAAATACCCCCTACCAATGATAAATAAGGTAACTATAAGAAGAATGATTAATATTTTATCTAGTTTTTTAAGCATAGGAGTATTATAGCAAAAAAGACTATATTTTCTTAATCATATGGATCTAATTGTTTCATATTGGATTATTTTAGGTGTTTTATAGCTGGTCTCAAGTTTCTAACGCAATTTTTGAATCAGTTATTAGTTTGTAAAAACATTCAGATGGGGTGTAAAACTCTAGAGCTTTTCTTGGTCTACTGTTGAGTCTTTCCTCTGCTTTCTTAATCT
>Ga0233430_1000994_pt1 | contig 44052 bp, 40 predicted proteins | sample SI_118_April2016_2_FD_179883 | JGI IMG/M metagenome (GOLD analysis project Ga0233430, IMG submission 179883) | Seawater microbial communities from Saanich Inlet, British Columbia, Canada - SI_118_April2016_150_MG | ecosystem: Environmental > Aquatic > Marine > Inlet | place: Canada: British... | reverse complement strand
AAAACTTCTTCCAAGCTAATCGTCTGCTTGAGCATTACTTCATAATTGGGTTTCTTAAATTTTCTAGCCATGCTCGAAGTCTATCACCGTTTTTGCTATCTTTGTTTGCTCTCCGACAAACTGCTAGCACCCCTTTGACCTGGCCCTTTGAGATCAGCGGCAGCCCATAATACGTAAGAAACTGTTCCCTGATAAATGGCTGAATACCCTCTTCGTCGAGCTGCGATAAATCTTCAATATGGATAATTTTGCGTTCTAATGCGACTCGCCCGGCCAGCCCTTCGCCCAAACGGAACATTGAATAAGCGAGCGTTTGTGAGCGGAAGCCGCGCACCGATTTGTAATCCAGCATATTTGCGTTCGCAGGCAATAAAGCAATGCTGCATGCATCGGCGTTGAGGTGCGCTTCAACTTGTTCCAGCAAAATATTCAGGGTGATTTGTACATCGATACTGGCTGAAATGGCGACATCGATATTATGCAGCGCTTCCAGTTTATGGAGTTGGCGTTGTGTATTTTCAAGCAGGCTCGCGTTCTGAATGGCGATAGCGGCCACATTTGCCAATGCTGCGAGAATATCTACATCGTCTTGCTCATATCCTTCGAGTTCGTGGCTTTGCACTTGTATCACGCCAACCGTCTCGCCTTTTTCTTTGATCGGCGCAAAAATGGCAGAACGGGTTACGGGCTCTTCGTATTCTGATATGGGATGTGTTTTGTTTACCTGCCCGGTATCTGAAATATGGTACAGTGTTTTAGAGGCTTCGATAGCGGCCAGATAATCGGGATAATAAATGGCTTTTCCTGTGATGATAACCTGGCTTTGTGGGCCACCATTTTCGCTCTCATTGAGTGGAATCGGTGGGTATGCCGTCACATCGCATACCTGACCATTTGTGAAGACATATTTTGCGTGGATCAGGTTAGTCTGATGACTGAAAGATGAAATAATAAACGTATCGACACGCATCAGGTCGCGTACATATTCATGAATGATCTGATACACATCTTCGAGCTGCCGGGCATCTCCCAGGGCAATAGAAAGTTGATTGGCCGCCATTTGATGTTGTAAAAGATGTTGAATTTTCTGCGCATCTGCGCGGCGCTGGCGCTGAATTTGTTTTTCATCCAAAGCGCGCCGAACCGCCAGGCCTAACCGGGATAAGCGGTCTTTAAGTACATAATCAGTGGCCCCCAGTTTTAAGGTTTCTACGGCAAGTTCTTCCCACAGATTACCAGAGACGATAATAAAAGGGATATCCAGGTTTGTTTCTGTGAATAGTTTTAATGCTTCAAGTCCGGTGAAGGTAGGCAGGTTATAGTCTGCCAGGATGAGATCGTATGCGCCATTTTCCAATGAAGCAATAAATTCATCCTGCGTTGCAACGCGGTGCCAATCGCAGGCGAATTCATTTTCTTCAAGTCTTAGAATTGCCAGTTCTGCATCTAACGGATCATCTTCGAGATACAGAATTCGCAATGGGAGCGACGGCGACATTTAATTCTCCTGGCAATATAAGCTGGCCTGTTATTTGGGGACTTCGTTCGTCAAAATCCAGAACAAGCCCAGTTGCCGGACAACTTCCAGGAATTGTTGAAAAGCCACCGGTTTGACGACGTATGCATTGACCCCAAGATTATAGCTCTCAATAATATCCTGTTCTTCGCGCGACGAAGTCAGGACAACGATGGGAATATGCTTGAGATCAGGGTCGCCCTTTACCTGACGCAGAACTTCCAGGCCGCTCACTTTTGGCATCTTCAAGTCTAGCAACACAACTACAGGATGCTCTTTAGGGCGGTCTGAAAATTCGCCGCGTCTGTATAGGTAATCGAGCGCAATAACGCCATTATGGGCAACAACAACCTGATTGCCCAGTTTATAGTCTTCCAAAGCGATGAGTGTAAGTTCAACATCTTTGGGATCATCTTCGACAAGTAGGATTATTTTTGATTTCATAGGTCTCTAAACAAAAATCATGGGAATAACCTCTGCTCTAAAGCAGGGGGTTTTTGATATTTGAACGATAACACAATGATACTATGATTTACGCGTTTCTCGACAAAATAGAGTACGAATCGCTACTATTTTGCATAATTTCATCATCGCGGCGTGAATATGGCTAGGGAAAAATCATCATCACCAACCGGCGGGATACGCTCAAGCCAATTCAGCCCTGCCAGGGGCTGGGTGCATGCACCATACGAACAAATCAGAATCTCGCGCTGTTGCGCTTCCTGGCGCAGTCGCTCCAGCACTGTTGCAAAAATATCGCCCCCAAAGGGATTGAACAAAAAGAAAACCGTACCATCGGCATAGTCTGCTACGCGCGCATCGGCCTGGATATAATCTGCATTTATCAACTGTAAGGCTGCTGCCTGCTGGCGCGCATAGGCACAAAACGCAGGCTGATACTCTACCCCAACGCAGCGCACGCCAGTCAGTAAGTGCATTAACGCGGTCACTTTCCCCAGCCCCGAGCCCAGATCATAAAAAACATCGTTATCCGTGAAGGCAACTCGCTCGGTCAATTCAAGGATCACGCTGGCGGGCGCAGGTTCATAGCGCACCATGCCATATTCGCGCGGGAGATTCGCCTGGGGCTGCGGCTGGGGAAGTAAGACGCCATCGAGTAAAAAATCGAGATTTTCATAGCCATAATGGGATATGCCCCATTGGTGCGGCGCGTAATTTGTGTAGGGTTGCAGCCATTGGCGTAATTTTTCGCGAGAAGGCGGTTGGTTTTTAATGCGGATTTTCCAATCGTGGAACAGGGCTGCGTTGGTTGCTTCTAACTGCTCACCCAGCGCCTGAGCCTGTTGAAATAAGCGGACTCGCTCAGGGCTGGTTTGGTGATCCTCGGTGTGGAGCTTGCCGATAACGCGCACAAAATCGAGCGCTTCTTTGCGAGCCTGAAAATTCAGCGCGTCAAAAAGCACCGGGGAGCTTTGTAGTTCATCGAGATCGCGCTGTAGTATGGCAATATTCATTCGTATTCCAGACATCGGAATATTTTTCATCGTTTTGCGTAAGTTCCAGCTTAATCAAAAAAGTCACTCAAGTGATGAGCGACTTCTTTGATGGCGATGCCCCCACGGGGTTTCGAACCCCGGTTTTAGCCTTGAGAGGGCTACGTCCTGGGCCACTAGACGATGGGGGCGGGGTTTCACAAGCGGGAAAAATTCTACCATGCAGGGTATTGCCCGTCAACGATGGTGATACAATTCTGGCATGCTAAAAAAGCGAATGATATTCACCCTTGCAGTTATATTGGGCCTGTTGCTGGTTGGCCTGCTCTTGTATCAAATTCCGGCGATTAACCAGCGCTTGTCGTGGCGTCTGGATATTGCCCTGACCTACCTGCGGGGGGTGGTCAGCCCGGTTGAGGCCATCCCCACCCCGGTGGCGCAAGTTTCGCCCACGGCTCCGGCGTTGTCGCCTACCCCTTCGGCCACGCTCACCACCGAGCCAAGCCCAACCCCCCTCCCCGCGGATATTCCCACAGAAACACCCCTGCCATCCCCCACGCCGCTCCCCGAAAAAGTTGAATTGCCCGTACTGGGCTGGGAGCAGCAAGACTGGAACAACTGTGGCCCGGCGGCGCTTTCGATGTATTTGCATTATTATGGTTGGGAGGGCGATCAGTTCAGTATTTCGAATGAACTCAAGCCCGTGCGCGGCGACCGCAATGTCAATGTAGAAGAATTGGCCTATTTTGCGCGCAACTATGCGGGTTGGCTGAACACCCAATACCGCGTGGGCGGCGATATTGAGTTGCTGAAGCAGTTTGTAGCGGCTGAAATCCCGGTGCTGATTGAATCGAGTTTCTTTTTTGCAGGCCAGTATTGGCCTAACGACGATCTCTGGGCGGCGCATTATTTGCTGGTGACGGGTTACAACGAAGCCCGCGGGGTATTTCTGGTACAAGATACCTATCATGGCCCCGATCAGGTGTTGACGTATGCCGAGTTGGATGAATACTGGCAGCCCTTCAATCGCTTGTATATGTTGAGTTATTTGCCCGCGCAAGAAGAGACGGTGCGGGCGATCCTGGGGGAGGCGTGGGATGAGGCCATCAGCCGCCAGCAAGCCCTGGACGCGGCCCAGGTCGAGATTGATGCAGACCCCGAAGATGTTTATGCCTGGTTCAACCTGGGCACCAATCTGGTCTATTTTGAACGCTATGAAGAAGCTGCCCAGGCCTACGATCAGGCGCGTAATATCGGACTGCCGCAGCGCATGTTGCGGTATCAATTTGGGCCGTTTTTCGCCTACTTCCACACCAACCGCATTGATGATTTGCTCACGGTGACCAAATATGCCCTACAGCGCACACCCAATTCGGAGGAAGCGTTGCTTTGGCATGGTTGGGGATTGTATCGTCAGAGCGATATCAATGGTGCCGTGGCCGATTTTCGGGCCGCACTGGAAGCGAATCGTTTTTATTTAGACGCGCAGTACGCGCTGGATTTTGTACTAAATCAATAGAAAGTCACAGAGCACACAGAGACTACAGAGAAAAAATTTCATATCAGCTCTCAATGATCTCTATGCGCTCTGTGGTTCATCAAGGAGTTTGTCATGCAAAAACGACGTTTTGGACGCAGCGGACATGAGAGCAGTATCGCTATTTTTGGCGCGGCTGCGTTGTGGGAGATTTCGCAGGAAGATGCCGATGTGGTTGTGGAGCAGGCACTCGCGGCGGGCGTGAATCATTTTGATGTCGCACCCTCCTACGGTCAGGCGGAATTGCGCCTCGGCCCGTGGATGCCGCGCATTCGCGAACAAGTTTTTTTAGGCTGCAAGACGATGGAGCGTACAAAGGAAGGCGCCGCCGCTGAGATGCGCCGTTCGCTGGAATTGCTGCAAGTCGAGTCATTTGACCTGTACCAAATGCACGCCGTCACCACTCTGGACGAACTCGACGCGGCCACGGCTCCGGGCGGTGCGCTGGAAGCGATCATCGAAGCCCGCGAGCAGGGCTTGACGCGCTATATCGGCATCACCGGCCACGGCGTGGACAGCCCGGCAATTTATCTAGAAGCTCTGGAACGGTTTGATTTTGACAGCGTGCTTTTCCCGCTTAATTTTGTACAATATGCCAACCCCGAATATCGGCGCAACAGCGAAGAATTGATACGCGTCTGTCGGGAGCGTGATGTAGGCACGATGATTATCAAAACCGTGTGCCGTAGGCCGTGGGGCGAGCAAGAGCCAACGCATACGACCTGGTATCAGCCCTTCACCGAACAGGGGATCATTCAGGAAGCGGTCAATTTTGCGCTTTCGCAAGATGTCAGCGGGTTGTGTACGGTCGGTGATACGCGCGTGCTGCCGTTGGTGCTGCAGGCTTGCGAACAGTTCACACCGCTGAGTGACACGGCGCAGGCAGAAATGATTACTAAGGCGAATCAGTACGAGCCGTTATTTGCGTAAAAATGTGGTCAGAAAACAAAAAAGGGCGTGCAGCGCACGCCCTTTTTTGTTTCTAGCTACGGGCAATCGCACCAGGCTGGACAGGGCGGATTCAGACAATAGGTTGTATGCCAGCTTCCTCCCGTTGATTCACATTTGGATTGGCTCATATCCTGCGAACAGCTTTCTGATTCGTTGTCATTATCACCATCATTGCCATCATCCTTGTTTTGCGGAGGGGGATTGCCAGCATCTTGTTGGCCCTGATCTTCAGGCGGCATGACAGACCAGCTCTCATGAACAACAAAGGTACAGCCATCAGGTGTTGTCAGCGTAACTTGGCCTAAAGTCTCTTCCATTTTCTGATTAAAGTAGCAGTAAAGCATGGGGTCAGCTTCATCATCACACTTTGTAGTATAACGACCGGCAACGTTGACAGTGCAACCAGCCAGCGGTAATTTGCCATCAATATCTTGCATGATGTCATATTCAATCCCAATCGTCCAGGTACCATCATCACGGGCATAGTTCTCTACCGTATAAGAACCGGGTGGGGGATAGCCGCAGTTTTCGCCATTGGCTTGCTGCGTGCCAGGGACGGCGCGGGTAGGCTCAAAGTCTCCCGCGTTATTTCGTTCGAAGACGATGCCGCTGGCACAGGTGTTCCAATCCGCATCGAGCGTTTCCCAGATGATGCGAACAACTTCATCCTCTTTTGCAACGGGAGCCGCACAGTGCAGGACATCATCTTCCAGGGTACAGCCCACCCACGAGACGTTTTCATCCCAACCCCAATCGGCGGAATCAGCAGGCGGTTCGTAACCTTCGTTATATATCCAGGCCCGCGAAAGGTCTATTGGCACGCCATTCGGGGTTGTCAGAACGACTTTTTCATCCCAGCCCAGTGCATCATCGTTGGGTTGGGTATCTACCTGATAGTCGGGGGGAATATGAACATCGAAGGTGTAATTACCTTCATCGTCCTCACCATAAACGGTCATGTGCCCAAGTCCGAGCCAGGTATCTAAAGCAGTGCAGGAATCATCCGGGACAACGCCACCTGGGATAACATCCTGTTGCTCTTCATCGGGCTGGCCGTTTTCCTGTTCGTCTCCTTGGTTTTGTTGATCTTCCGGGACAACGCCGCCTTCAGGGGCCGGATCGCCGGGGCCAAAATCGTCAAAGCGGAGGACGAAAAAGTGGTCGATGAGCAACTGCGAATTTTCAACAACGGCCAATAGATTCCAGTTATCGCGTTGAAAATCGCGGCCCAGATCAACTTCGAGATGGGATGATGCCTCGGGTTCAGCGACCTCCCAAAAGTAGACCAACGCAGCGCCATCTTCTTTAATGGCTACCAGCACGTCGTACCAGATACCCACTTCAAAGGCTGAATTTCCATCCAGTTCAAAATATTCGGTTTGCTCTTCATACATCCAGGAACGCGCCTGGCCGTACTCGATAAATGACCATTCTCGATAACCGGGTTCCCAGCGTACACCACTCTCCATGCTGTAGATGAAATTATATTCTTCGGTCAGTTGCAGGCGTGTCAGATAAGCCACTGGCGCACCGTCTAGATAAAGGTTGGTGAAATAGCCTTCCCAGCCGCCATAGGATGTCAACTCAATGATGCCGTTGCGGTGTTCAAGATCGCCGTAAGCGTATTTTTCTTCGTCGAACTCGTCAAAACTTTCGACAAAAGATACGGAAACGCCCGATAGCGCCTCATAGACATACCAGGGCAGTTCCGGTTCATCATCCGCCAATTTCATCTGAAGCACGGGCGGCGATGGCGCAAAACCGCTGAAACAGAAGACAGCCAGCCCTAGAAAAAAGAGTAAAAGGTTTTTTCGTATCATTGTAGCTACCTCCAGACAGTAATGATAGATTCTTGAATTGCAGCCTATTTCATTATATATAAATTCTCACTTTTCTCTATACCTCCCTGAAATCAGATATATTTACGTTGACCCCTGTTTTACTTTATGGCATAATCCACGCCATCATTAAAAAATAAAAGCGATGATGGAAACGAGTAAATTTGCTACGCTCTGACAGCGAACCCGGGGTTGGTGTGAGCCGGGGCAGAAACGCAGATTGAAAATCCTTCCGGAGCTTTGACCTGAAAGCCATTGGCGAGTAGGGAAAACGGAATTGCAATCCGTTATCAATTGCACGGGAATGCTCAGTGAATGCTGAAAGTCCCCGACCAAGTGCCTGCTTGATTTTGGCAGGAATCCGGGTGGTACCGCGTGAGTTATCAACTCTCGTCCCTGAGTGGGTGAGAGTTTTTATTTTAATCAACAAAGGAAATTAACCACCAAGACTCCAAGACGCTAAGAAAAACAAAAAGATAATATTCATCTCTTTGTGCCTTTGTGCCTTTGTGTCTTCGTGGTAAATTGTTTTTCGGAGAGGAAACATGGCCTTCAAACAAGTACCCAACAAAGTCGATTTTATCGAACAAGAACACGAAGTATTGCAATTCTGGAAAGAGTCGAATGCTTTCGCCAAAATGCGCGCTATCCATAAGGGACAGCCAACCTGGTCGTTCATTGATGGGCCGATTACGGCCAATAACCCGATGGGCGTGCATCACGGCTGGGGACGTACCTACAAAGACCTTTACAACCGTTACTGGACAATGCGCGGCCGCGAGTTGCGCTACCAGAACGGCTTCGATTGCCAGGGTTTATGGGTTGAAGTGGAAGTCGAAAAAGAGAAAGGTTTCAAATCGAAAATGGATATTGAAGCCTACGGCCTGGATGCCTTCGTCAAAGAATGCAAGGCGCGCGTGCTGCGTTATGCGGGTGTGCAAACGGATCAATCCGTGCGTTTGGGCTACTGGATGGAATGGAACGACCCTGAAAAACTCAACTGGCTGGCCGACCGGCTGCTAGAAGACCCGCTGCAAGAGATCACCTTCACTGGGCCGAATGGCAAAACCGTCACCGACACGGTGGAACAGGTCATCGGGCAATTGGGTCTACCCCAACTGGGCGGCAGCTACTTTACCTTCTCCAACGAGAACAACTTCATGATCTGGAAGATGATCAAAAAGAGTTGGGAGAAAGGTTGGCTTTACCGCGGCGCTGATGTCATGCCCTGGTGCCCGCGTTGCGCCACCGGCATCAGCCAGCACGAAATCGTCACCGATGGGTATATGGAGTTGACGCATCGCTCTGTTACGCTCCGTTTCCCGTTGCGCGAACGCCCCGGCGAATCACTCTTGGTTTGGACGACCACCCCTTGGACGCTCACCAGCAACGTCGCCGCGGCCGTTGGCCCCGAACTCGACTACGTCAAAGTGCAAAACGGCGAGCATATCCTGTATCTTTCCAAAGGTACGCTGCACATGTTGCGCGGCGAATATCAGGTATTGGCCGAACTCAAAGGCAAAGAAATGGAAGGCTGGACCTATGACGGCCCCTTTGATGATCTGCCCGCCGCCAATACACCCGGTGGCGTGACTTATCTCAACGAACTGATTGAAGGTATTGAAGCCACCGCCGCTCAGACTCATCAGGTCATCCTGTGGGATGAAGTCGGCGAAGCCGAAGGTACGGGCATCGTCCACATTGCCCCCGGCTGCGGCGCCGAAGACTTTGAACTTGGCAAGGAGCATAAATTCCCGCTGATTGCCCCCATCGAAGATGAAGGCGATTTCATTGAAGGCTTCGGCTGGCTCAGCGGGATGCACGTCTCCGAGGTGGGCGAACCCATTTTCAAGAATCTCGAAGAAAAAGGCGTACTCTATGTGGTAGAACCCTACACCCACCGCTACCCTACCTGCTGGCGCTGCAAAACCGAGTTGGTTTTCCGACTGGTGGATGAGTGGTTTATCAGCATGGGTGAACTCTACGACAAACCGCGCGAAGAAGTCACCGCCGCCGAGAAAGAAACCTCCCTGCGTTACCAGATCATGGACGTGGTCGATCAAATTCGCTGGATTCCTGAATTCGGTCACAAGCGCGAACTCGACTGGCTGCGCAATATGCACGACTGGATGATCTCCAAGAAACGCTATTGGGGTCTGGCGTTGCCTATCTGGGTCTGTGAAGACTGCGACAGCTATCATGTGATTGGCGATGAGCACGAACTCGAAGCGCGCGCCATCGCCGGTTGGGATGAATTCAAAGGCCACACGCCCCACCGCCCCTTCATCGACAAGATCAAACTCGCCTGCGAGTGCGGCGGTGAGATGAACCGCATCCCCGATGTGGGCAACCCCTGGCTGGATGCCGGCATCGTCAGCTTTTCCACGCTCAGCTATCGCGAAGACCCCGATTTCTGGCGTAAATGGTACCCCGCCAATTGGATCAGCGAATCCTTCCCCGGCCAATTCCGCAACTGGTTCTACTCGCTGCTGGCGATGGCAACCGTACTCGACAATTCAGTGCCCTTCCTTGAAAACTTTGGCTATGCCAGCCTGTTGGCTGAAGATGGCCGCCAGATGCACAAAAGCTGGGGCAACTCCATCGAATTCAACGACGCCGCCGACAAAATGGGCGTAGATACCATGCGCTGGCTCTACTGCGCCCATAAGCCCGAAAATGACCTGCTTTTCGGTTTTCACCGCGCTGAAGAAACCCGCCGCCGCTTCATTATCCCGCTGTGGAATGTCTATTCTTTCTTTGCAACGTATGCCAGTTTGGATGGTTGGGTTCCCTCACCCCCTTCCCCTCTCCCATTGGGAGAGGGGGGAGGGGGCCGGGGGGCGGGGGGTGAGGGCTTCAACCCTGCAATCCCGGAGGGAGCCACGCCCCAAAGCGACAATCCGTTAGACAGGTGGATACTCGCCCGCCTGAACCAGGTGGTGGCGCGTGTGACCGATGCTTTTACCAACTCCGATGCGTATTCAGCTACTCTGGCCTTCGAATCCCTGATGGATGACCTGAGCAACTGGTACGTGCGCCGTTCGCGCCGCCGCTTCTGGAAATCGGAACACGACAGCGATAAAGATACCGCCTACGCCACCCTGTGGCATGTGCTCGTCAAAATGAGCCGCGCTCTGGCTCCCGTGATTCCTTTCATCACCGATGTGATGTACCAAAATCTGGTGCGCGGTGTCTTCGAAAACGCCTACGAGAGCGTCCATCACACCGATTGGCCTGATGTCGACCAGGCTGCGATTGACGAGAAACTCATCTACGAGATGGATCTGGCCCGCCGCCTGGCCAGCCTGGGCCTCAGCGCCCGCGGCGATGCAGGCATCAAAGTGCGCCAGCCGCTTAGCAAAATGTTGGCCTATGTCAGCGAGGGGCAGGCCGAGTTGAGCGACGAATTGGTCGAAATTGTGGCCGATGAACTCAATATCAAGGCCTTTGAATTTATTGCTACTGCCGATGATTTGGTGAGCTACAAATTGCTGCCCAATAACAAATTACTTGGCCCCAAGTTTGGCGCGGATTTCCCGGCTCTTCGGGCGGCATTGGCTGCGCTAGACCCCGCCGAAGTCGTTGCCAAAGTCGAAGCGGGCGAACCCGTAACTTGCAGCTTGCAGCTTGCGACTGGGGAAGAAACCGTTACACTAACCAGCGAAGAAATCATCGTCACCACCGAAGCCGCCGAAGGTCTGGCTGTGGCTGCGGACAAGTTGGTCACGGTAGCGATTGAAACCACCCTAACGGCAGAACTCAAAGCCGAAGGTCTGGCGCGGGAGATTGTCCGCCGGGTGCAGGCCCAACGCAAGAGCGCAGATTTCAACATCGAGGACAGAATCACCACCTGGTACACGTCCGCTGGCTCGCTTGAAGATGTGTTCCGGGCCTGGGGCGAGTACATCCAGGCGGAGACGCTCACCACTGAGCTAATCCCCGGTGATCCCCCCACCGAAGCCTTCATCGAGACGCATACGATTGAAGGTGAGCAAGTCACCATCGGCATGAAACAGAACTGATGCTAAAAACTCCGAGATTACCTAAATTTCGGAGTTTTTTTGAATTTCCAACAACGCGTAGAAGGAGCAAAGCAATGAAAGCAGCCATTTTTGAAAAATTTGGTCAACCTCTGGAAATTAGAACCCTACCTGACCCCACGCCGCATGCCGATGGTGTTGTCATTCAGGTTATGGCTAATGGCATTTGCCGCAGCGATTGGCATGGCTGGATGGGACATGATTCTGATGTTCATTTGCCGCATGTGCCTGGGCACGAGTTGGCTGGTATTGTTGTCGCGGTTGGCAAAGATGTGCGCCGCTGGGCCGAGGGCGATCGCGTCACGCTGCCCTTTGCTTGCGGCTGTGGTCATTGTGAACAGTGTCTCTCAGGAAATCAGCAAGTTTGCGATAATTATTTTCAACCCGGATTCACGGCCTGGGGTTCGTTTGCCGAATATGTTGCTATTCGTTACGCGGACACCAACCTCGTGCGTTTGCCGGACAGTTTAGATTTTATTGAAGCGGCCAGCCTGGGCTGTCGCTTCATTACATCCTTTCGCGCTGTGGCGGTTCAGGGACGCGTTGCACCGGGGGAGTGGGTTGTTGTGCATGGCTGCGGCGGGATTGGCCTTTCGGCAGTGATGATCGCCAGCGCCATGGGCGCCCAGGTTATTGGGGTGGATATTAACGATGATGCTCTCAAGCTTGCGCACACGTTGGGGGCTGCGGTCACGCTCAATGCGCGCGAGGAAGCGCAGCTTATAGAAGCCATCAAAACGATCACCGGAGGCGGTGCGCAGGTTTCTATGGATGCTTTGGGCAGCAACGAAACCTGTCGTAACTCACTTATGAGCTTGCGCAAACGCGGCCGTCATGTTCAGGTTGGTGTGATGGCCGACGCAGACAAAGAAACTCCCATCCCGATGGGTTGGGTGATGTTCAATGAAATTGAATTGATCGGCAGCCATGGTATGCAGGCTCATGCGTATGCTCCGATGCTGGATATGATTACAACGGGTAAACTGCAGCCCGGAAAAATGATCAGCAAGACAGTTTCCCTGGAAGAATCTTTCGAAGTATTACAATCTATGGGTGAATCGCCTCCGACCGGAGTTGTGGTGATTGATCGGTTTTAGCCAGATTCTTTGACAAGCTTACGCGCCATTTTTTGTGCTCTTCGTTGTCGTATCTTCATCCAACGAAACGGGTTATAATATTTAGCAAATCGGAGTATATTAGTCCGTATTGTCAAAGGAGAATAAAATGGATTTTAGTTCAATAAACTGGTTGGCAGTTGTGGCATGTGTAGTCGCCAGCATGATCTCAGGGTATGTCTGGTATAACCCGAAGACGTTCTTCCCCATCTGGTGGCGCGGAATTGGCAAAACTGAGCAGGATGAGCCCGATACCAGTAATATGGGTATGACCTGGGGATTAACGATCCTTGCCTCGCTTGTTCAGGCTATATTTATGGCCCTGTTGGTCAACGCAATGGGAAGTATGGCAGGGGGTGCCACGCTTGTCTCGGGCGTGACGACTGGCTTTTTGCTTTGGCTTGGTTTTGTGGCTCCGACCAATTTGGTCAATAAATTATTCGCAGGGCACGGTCTAAAAATCTGGGCGATTGAGGCTGGCAATCATCTACTCAATTTTGTGGTCTTTGGCGCGATTTTGGGCGCATGGCACTAGGCTCAAATTCAAACAAGCGCACAAAAAATCCCCTGGTCATATATGACCAGGGGATTTTTTGTCTATGATACAATCCAGCCCATGAATTTGAGCAAGCCCTTCGTTGCCTTGTTTTTGCTCACCGCGGCTTGTCGCCCAGTCCTTACGATTGGCTGGAGTGAAATTGCCATTGTCATCGTCTTGGTAGTGGTACTCGTCGGCCCGATGCTTTTTCGCCTTTACCGTCGCTGGGATGAATTTCAACGCAGGCGGCGGTAACATGGCGTGATAAGCACAGAATTCCGGCGGGATTTGATGTGTTGCCTGCCGTGTAAATGAAGGTTCCTCAGTGAGGAAAAATGAACCCCCGCATTCAAGAACTGGAACAACAAATCAAAGAAATAAAAGACCGCTGGCCCAAACATTCTGTTCAACCGTGGCTATTACAGCAACTGGAAGAATTGGAAGATGAGTTGGCCGCGTTAACGAATGAAGATGCAAACCACCGTGCTGAAAACCCCTAAATCGAAAACACTTAATCATAACCCGTTGCTCGTGACGTACGCTTATTATGGAGCTTTCATAATTTTGGGCATGGTCACCGCGTCAATGGGGCCTTCGCTGTCTTTTTTGGCTGAAAATACCAGCACGGCCCTGGGCAATATCGGGTTGGTTTTTTCAGCCCGGGCGGGCGGCTATTTGAGCGGCTCTCTGCTCAGTGGGGGCGCGTACGACCGTTTCTCTGGGCATCGCATCATGGCGGCGATGTTGTTTTTACTGGGGGTGTTATTTTTCGCGCTTCCGGCGGTGATGCATTTGTGGCTGCTGATATTGATTGTCTTTTTTCTTGGATTTACTGAGGGCGCTGTCGATGTGGGGGGGAATACACTCTTGGTGTGGGTGCATCAGAAAAAAGTTGGCCCCTTTATGAATGCGTTGCACGCTTTTTTTGGCGTTGGCTCTTTTCTGGCGCCGCTGATTTTGGCGCAAACCATGAATTGGGGCAGTAATTTTGTCATGGGATATCGTCTGATTGCCATATTGATTTTCCCAATGGCATTTTGGATCTGGCAGTTACCCAGTCCGGCCGCGCCTATACAGGAGAAACCTTCGCAGACTGTACAAGTACCGCAAAAAAGCGCAACCAGCAAATGGATATTCTTGCTCGCGTTGTTTTTATTTTTATATGTGGGATTGGAAGTTGGTTTTAGCGGCTGGATTTTTACCTATGCCCGCGCCATGGGGCTGGCGACCGAAACATCTGCCGCCATTTTGACTGCCTTTTTCTGGGGTGGATTTACGGTGGCGCGCATCTTCAGTATCCCTCTGGCGACGCGCACACAGCCGAAGACGTTGCTGCTAATGAGCCTGGCAGGTGGGCTGTTGAGCATAACCGCGATCGTACTTTTCCCATCGTCGGTGCTTGCGCTTTGGGGCGGAACACTTAGCTTGGGGATGTCCATTGCCGCCATTTTTCCGAGCACCATCTCGTTTGCTGAAAATATTATTTCACTTACTGGAAAATTGACACGTTGGTTTTTCGTGGGCGCTGGCCTGGGGGCGATGGGCCTGCCCTGGCTGTTGGGGAAATTCTTTGAGAATTATGGCGCTTTGGCTGTTGTTCGTGCCCTCTTTGTAGATACGCTCTTGGCGCTGATCGTCTTTCTGTGTATTGTAATGATGGGGCGAGCGCGGCAGAAAAATTGAATCCAAAAAGGAGTGGCCGCATATTTCCACCACTCCTTTTTGGATAGAGCTTGTATCGTTTTTATCCTGCATAGTTTTAAAAATAGTGCAAGGTAAAACTTATCTAAGCACTATCTGACTGATTTTCTAGACTATCCGCCCCACTCGGCACCCTTCATAATTTCTTCCAATGCAATTGTATGACTGCATCGTCCACGGGTTTGAAAGAAATCACAATCACACTTCCATTGTCCTTGCTCAAAACCAACTTGATGAGGGTTGTTCTTACCGTCAAAAGTTACGCTCAGGGTATTTACCTGAATGCGGCTGCGCTCTTCTGTTGCATAGCGTTTTGCTTTTTTGATCTTGCCGATCATCCCATAATCCATAATCTTGTCTCCTGATATATTGTAATTAGAGCTTACGCAATCGTGCCGGGAAAATCCAAAAACAGGTATGTGGTGAAGCCCCCGCCTGCTTTGTTTAGGATAGATCCTTCAGCGTACTGCGTAAGGCCGATTGAATTATTAACTGCCCGGGTTGATGCCATCTATATGGAAGTTTATGCGTGTTTGCGAGGTGAGCAATAATATTGGATTAAACGAAAAGCACGCGAAAACGCGCGTGCTTTAGTTTGCCACAAAATAAACTCGGTTTTTGCATGATACTCGCATAAGCAAACAGCCTCCGAAGATGTTTCCAGTATACGCTGAGTTGTGGGTAAAGTCAACTCTTTGCAGAAGCCAGGCGGTGTGCCAGGCGAGTGGGTTCGAGCAGCGCTACCGCGGCGCGGGCAATAGTCTTCCCGCGTGGAAAACCGACGTCGATCCCGGCTACGCTCTGGAGTGGGTGGCTGCTCAATGGGGCGTGGACAACCTTTGAGCGCAACTCTGTCTGAATACGGATCGCATCTCTGGGGGTTAGATTCCAGCTATGGGCCTGGCGCGCCAACTCAATGCGGCGCGCGAATATCCTTGTGGTTGATGAGGTCATCTTTCGGATGGTGAAAAGGCTAACGCTGGCTGAACTTCATCCACAATAATGTGTGCTGGGGTTCGAAGCCTGCATCCATCAATGTGGTCTGGGCGCGCTCGGAAGGATAGTCGAGCGCCAGTTTGCGACGCAGGAGAAGCTCTCGCCGGATGAAAGGCAAGATAATTTTCAGGGCCTGGTCTTCGTTTTGGGGCGAGGCAGACAGCCAAAGATGATCGGCATGGGTGTGCGAAGCTTGCCAGGTGAGTACGCCCAGCAATTTGCCCTGATGCTGGGCTGCCCAGTGACGGGTTTGTACTTCGGCAAAAAAGCGCAATAATAGCCCCATCAGTCCGGGCTGGAGATAGCGTGTTTTTAGCGGGAAATGCCAGCGCAGATCGGCAGGATAATTGGCCTGCAGCCAGGCTGCTTGCTGTGCCCAGTGCCGTTGGCTGCGAATGGTGACGCTCCCTGGTTCGGGTACAGCGTTTTCTACCAATGAACGGGGATGGATTAGCCAGGTGGTGCGCCGCGCCTGGGGACTAAAGCCCATATTCTGGTAAAGGTTGAGTGCGGCTGGGTTATCTGTGCGGGCTTGCAGCCACACTTCATGGATGCGCCGTCGGTGGGTTTTCTCCAGTGCGGCCTGGGTGAGACGTTGTGCGATGCCGCGTCGGCGAAAATTGGGATGGACGGCAACATTGGCGATCAAATTAAGCCGCCGTCCCTGATGGAAAAAGTGAATCAGATTCAGGTTGCCGATGATTTCACCATCTTCTTCCCAGACAAAACCGCCTAAAGGAAAATTATTCCGCGGATTATTCAAGGCTGCCCAATAGGGGCTGCCGGGGGAGCGGGCAGCTCGGCGCATATTTTGCAGGTAGCGGTGTCCATCGGGAGTGAGCGTTTCAGCGAAACAAAGCTCAATCAGATCGGCGGCGGGTTGGAGGTCGCGCCGGGTATCGAAAGGACGAATATTTTTGGGCAAGTCGGCGAGTAAACCGGATGCAATGGATGCCATAGTCCTGATTCTACCACTCGCTTCTATGGGGTAAAATAGGTTTGTTAAAAAATTGCACAGGTGCGATGCATTTTTACGGACGTTTTTTGCCCTGAAAGTACGCCCCATCGTCTTTGCCCCCGTTATCTCAAGCCCTCGTCGACAGGAACATCTCTTATGGATCAAACTCCGATCACAAAGCCCACCACCTGGCGCACGGCCGTGCGTCACTTTTGGCGGCGAATTGTGCCGCCAGTCAGTCAGGAACAACGCGGCAAAGTTCAGGTGCAATTGCGCAATTCATCGCATCCCGATTTTGATTTTTTCTTGCTGGTATTGCTCTCCAGTGTAATTGCCACCTTCGGCCTGTTGATGAATTCACCGGCGACAATTATCGGGGCCATGCTGGTCGCGCCGCTCATGTCGCCGATTATCGGCCTGGGGCTGAGTTCAATCCGCGGGGATGACCGTTTGCTCAAAGATGCCGCCACGGCCTTGTTGCGCGGTGCGGCATTGGCGGTGCTGATTGCCACCATACTCACCCTGGGCAACCGCTTGTTGCCCTTTTTGCCGCTGACTGCCGATTCGTTGCCATCAGAGGTGATGGCGCGCACGCGTCCCACGCCGATGGATTTGGGGGTAGCGCTGGCGGGTGGTTTGGCGGCGGCCTTTGCGCTGGCAATGCCGCATATTTCTGCGGCGCTGCCCGGTGTGGCGATCGCTACGGCGCTGCTGCCTCCGCTGGCGACGGTGGGAATTGGGCTGGCATATCAGCGCTGGGATGTGGCCGGGGGCGCGTTTTTGCTCTTTGTGACCAACGGTGTGGCGATTTCGGCCTCGGCGATGGTGGTTTTCTTTGCCCTGGGGTTTATGCCTCGCTCCGTAGAGAAGGTCGGACGCCTGTATGGGCTGCCGCGCAGTTTAGTGGTTTTGTCTTTGGTGACGATGTTGTTACTGGCCCCGCTGACCTATATCAGCGTGCAATTTGTGCGCGAGGCCAATACGACGCGTTCGGTGGCAGAACGCAATGAGCAGATCAAAGAAATTACCGCGCAAGAAGTGGCCGAATTCCGCCAAGCTGAAGTGACCGAATGGCAGATCAGCGATGATGCCAATGTGCTGATTTTGGAAATTACTGTGCGCACATCATCGTTGTTAGGCTATGCCGATATGCTCAGTATGCGCGATGCCATTGGCAGCCGATTGCAGGCCGATGGTTTGCTGGCTGAAGAACAGGAATTTCAATTATTACTGAATCAGTTCCAGGCGCAACGCCTTGACCCGCAGGTGCCCCCCACAGCCACAAATACACCTCCTCCTACTTACACCCCCACCCCGGGGCCGAGTCCAACAGTCACTGCTTCGGCCACGCCGACCGCTACACCTACAAGTTTGCCCTCGTCAACCCCGCTTCCCACAGAAACGGCTACGTCCCTCCCAACCGTTACAGGCACGCCTACGGTGTATCCGGGGTACGCGGCTGCGGTGCGTTTTCCAGGGATGCAGTTGCGCCAGTCGCCCGGCGGCCCGGCAATTGCATCGCTGCGAGCGGGTGAATCGCTGGTGGTTTTATACGGCCAGGAAATTGCGGATGGTTTGGTGTGGGTGGAAGTTCAGGATGAAGATGGACGTGTAGGCTGGGTGCCGCAAGTGTACGTGCTCACGCCAACCCCCACACTGACTCCGATTATGCTCACGGCTACGCCGTAAGAAGTTGCCGCAAATCGGATAGCTCGAAGCCTGGCGGTAACAGCACAAGATGCGCCGGGCAGCCATGACGACAATCGCGTGCGCCAAACTGTGTAAGGGGGATTTGTGCCGCTGGAAGTTGTGCCAACGCCTGGCTCCCGCGGCATTCTGTGGGAATGGCTGTTGCAGAAGCAATATTGAGTTCGGGCAGAAAGGAATACCCGGCTATTTCAGTCTTGGCGCGTAGATAGTCGATATGCCAGCGCTGTGTTTTGCCCCCGGCGATATGCCGCCCCAACCTGGCGCGGATACCGCCGGGGCCGCGGGCGCTGCCCAGGTAGGCATAGATGCCTGCCGGGAATTGGGTTTCCCCCAGCGCGCCGATGGTGATGGTTAATGGCGTGGTAAGTTTTAGTAGCAAGATATAGCTGCCGGGGGTGGATGGAAGAAGCGTTTTTTTCGTCATTGGCTTGAGTCTAACTACTGGCGAGCAGCACGTTCAGTTATGCTATAATTTTGCTTGGCGCTCCTTGAAAATTCCAAAAAAAGGGATATGCACGGGGGCATTGCCCCATGCATATCCCTTTTTGCTTATTGCTTGTTTCATCTGTGAGGGGCTAGATGGCTAATTTGTCGGAACCGGTTTTAGTGTTGAATGCAAACTTTGCGCCGATCAATGTTTGCACGACAAAACGCGCCATTCTATTAATGTTCTCTGGCAAGGCCAGTTTGGTGCTCAATGGCCGCGGGGTGATTCAAGCGGTCACACGGGTGTTTCCCAGGCCTTCAATTATCCGGTTGGGGGTGATGATCAAACGCCCGCGTCCACATGTTAGCTTTAGCAAGCGTGAAATCTTCCGGCGGGATAATTATACGTGCCAGTATTGCGGCCAGCACAAGAAAAACCTGACGGTTGACCATGTGCTGCCGCGCCATTTGGGGGGCGAGCACTCGTGGAAAAATCTAGTGGCGGCTTGTGCGGCTTGCAATCACTTTAAAGGCGGTCGTACAGTTCAGCAGGCCAATATGCGCTTGTTGAAACAACCGGTTGAGCCATCTTCTTCGGCGCAGTATATTTTTGGCAAGTATGTCAGAGAAAACCAGGAGTGGGAACCTTTTCTGCAAGGCTGGTAACGGCGATTCGCCGAAAACAGGGGTACAAATAACCTTGTTTTTTTATTTTCCTAAATCTCAATTTCCATAAAATCTTCAGCCAGCGTCACGGGGCCTCGAAAGCTCTCCCGGGCTTGCTGGGGCAGTTTAAGATAATTCTCATCGCGCGGATTGTAGTGAATTAGATACAGCGAATTGGCTTTGGCGCGCTGGGCAATTTCCCCGGCCTGGCGCGCCGACGAGTGCCCCAGGGCTTCGCCGGTGGCTTCGTGAATCAGCATATCAACACCAGCCGCCAATTCTTCAACCGCCGCGCAAGGTTCTGTATCGCAAGAATAGGCAAAGATTTTGTGGCTGTTTTTCAATTCCACGCGCAGACCGAGGGTGGGGAGCAGGTGTTTTACCGGAGATGTAAAAATGCGTAATTCGTCTGTTTCCAAAGCCAGGGACATCTTCTCGGCAGGCAGCACGCGGAAGTTAACCGGAAAGAAATTGGGCCACTTCGACCACTCGTAGGCATCCATTAAGTTCTGAATCAGAGTCAGAGTTTCTTTCAATCCGAAAATATTCAGTGGATGTTTTCGTCCAAGCAGCCACATATTCATTAAGAGCAATGGCACGCCTGAGATGTGATCGGGATGCGAATGAGTCAGGATGAGATTGTGTAATTGATTGAAATCTAACCCGGCTTGCTCCAGGCGCACAATGGGCGTCCCGACACAATCTACGAGAATAAACGCATTGTCTTCCTGAATAGCCAGATGTGTATTTTCGTGTTGTGCATCGGCGATAGAGTTGGCAGACCCCAGGATGATGATCTTGATCATAATGCGTATTTTATATCATATATTCTATCGAGTTGAGGTAGTTCTATAGAGCTATCCCCCAAAAATTTTCAGCACCACCGCAGGGGTGATAAAAACTTCCAGCGCAGCGGCCCCGATGAGCAGCGGCAGCACCAAAACCAGTATGGTCTTAACCCACTCGGCCAGCGAGTGCAATAGCGCTTCGCCGATTGTTTTTCCCTCCGCCGGGGTTGAGAGCGTAGCCCCCAGGCGCAGAATAGCGGCTCCGGCAATCGCGATGGCCGGAATTTCAAGGATGCCGTGCGGCAAAATAAATGCCCCCAGAAAAACGGCTGGCGAAATACCCACCCGCGCTACGGTGACTGTGAAATAGCCAATAATGATAAAGGGCAGCATCAGCACGATCAGGCCCATCACGCCAAAGGAAAAAATACCCAGCACGGTAGCCAGCGCAATCACCCGCAAATTGTGCATCGCAATCAGGGGGATGCTTTCTATAGAGAAAAATCGCAGCGATTCAAAACCCTCCACGCCTTGCACAAATCCATCCTGAATATTGCTAATACTCATCAGGTTGGCAGGTAGTACGAAAATCTGTGCCTGTTGCGCGCCAATCCAACCCGCGGCAATAAAGGCAGCCAACACGAAGACCAATGCCAGCCGCAAATTTTTGAATGTGTTCGGAATCTCGCGCCGCAGCCACGCCCAGGGCGAATTTGCTTCACCCCGAAAAGACTTCCAAAAAACCTGCCAACCCCATTTAAAGTTGAGTACATCCAACTCGCGCCCCAGTAATTCTTCGCGGTTGAAATAGGCAATTCCCATACGGATCAGCAGCCCGGAAATCAGAATTTGTCCGAAGATCGCCCACCACAAAATATGGTAGCGCGCCCAGAACATAATCATGCTTTCCCCGATCAATAACATTGCCACTGGCACGATGATAAACGAAGCCAGCAAATTAGCCGCGCGTGCCGAAGTTGCTTGCGATGAAATCACCACTGCCCCGCTGACCATCAATAGCGATTGCACTGTTGTCAGGGCGACAACCTGCACCAACAAAACCGGGTCGGGCGACCAACCTACTTGTTGGTAAACCCCGTTGAGGTAGACTGCAATCCCCAGGTAGCTTGCCAGCAGCGGCGGCAGCATCACCGCCAAAAGCTTGCCGAGATATAGCTGCAGATCGGTCAGCGGGCTGGAGAGCAGCGGCTCGATACTGCGGCGCTCTTTTTCGCCCACAAAACTCTCCAGGGCGATCACCAGCGACACCGAAATCGGGAAGAACCCCACAACCATCAGCAAAAACGGGATCAGCCGGTCGCCAATTATTGGCGCGCCATAACGTTCTACAAAGCTGACGGCTTCGCTGGCGGCAAAATTCATCAGGCCGGGGAAGAATAACGTCAACGCCAAAATTGGCAGCAAAATACGCCAATCTCGAAACTGGTCACGGATTTCACGACGGGTAATAATCAGCGCCGGGCGCAGGTTACGCAACATGGGGTGCCTCCTCGCCCGCGGGCGCGCTCACGGCTTGCAGGTAGACTTGCTCCAGACTACGCGGCACTTCTTGCAACGCAATCACGGGGATATTCGCTTCGAGCAAAGCCTTCAGCATTTGCGGATTGTCTTTTTCGGGTTGCATGGTGCGGTAACGCAGCCAGGTGGCGCCCCGGGCGCTGATCTGCACCCCGGGCGGGATATTCGCCGGATCGCCATTGAGGTGGGCTGCCAGTTGAAGAACGAATTCCCCGGCCCCCAGGAGTTGCTGCTTCAAAGCGAGCGGCGTGCCCCGGGTAATGATCTTCCCCCGGCGAATGATGGCGATCTGATCGGCAAGCTCTTCAGCCTCGGCCAAATTATGCGTGCAAATGATGATCGCCCGCTCCGCCGAGCGCAGTTCCTGGATGGCATCGCGCACCAGCCGAGCGCTCTCCGGATCCATTGCCGAAGTAGGTTCATCGAGCAGCAGCACGGGCGGATTATGCAGCAGGGCGCGTACCAGGGCCAGTTTTTGGCGCATCCCCTTGGAGTATTCGCCAATGCGGTGTTGGCGGGCGTTCGCCAGGCCGAACTGGGCCAGTAATGCGGTAATTCGTTGCGTGCGTTCGTCAGGCGTCATGCCGTAAAGTTCGCCAAAAAAATGCAGGTATTCGATGGCGGGCATGCGCGCATATAGGCCGTGGTTTTCGGTCAGGACTCCCACCGAGGCGCGTACCCCCGCGGGGCTGCTCACCACATCGTGTCCAGCCACGCTGGCGCGTCCCTCACTGGGCTTGAGAATCGATGTCAACATGCGCACGGTGGTCGTCTTCCCGGCTCCATTGGGGCCGAGCAACGCCAACACTTCACCGGCTTTTACCCTGAAGCTGATTTTATCGACAGCCGTAAAATCTTCGAAATCTTTGCGGAGGTTTTCAACAATAATCATTGCTTCATCTCTTGGTTAGCGCAAAATCGCAAAGAAATTATAAAAACCTTTGCGGCTTTGTTCATTGCGCCCTTGCGTTAGTTTTTTTGCTTGCTATTTTTTGCGGTGTCGCCAAAACAACGCCGCGCCTGCCGCCAGCGCGACTACGGCCATAAAGGCCTGATTGGCGTTAATACCCCCAAGCTGCGACGAATCGAGGCGCACAAATTCCAGCAAGAAACGACCCACCGGATAAACAATCAAATAGACCAGGAAAATATCGCCATTATGCAGCGATTTGGCAAATTTACGCCCCAGCCAGAGCAGCAAGGCCATATTGGCGAAACTCCATAGCGATTCGTAGAGAAATGTGGGGTGGAAATGTGTGAACTGTGTGAAACCGGCCACGCGGTACGCCGGTTCAATAAAAATTCCCCAGGGGAGTTCGGTTGGTCCGCCGTAAAGCTCCTGATTGATGAAGTTGCCCCAACGCCCGATGGCCTGCGCCAATGCCAGGGAGGGGGCAACGATATCGGCCCAGAGTAAGAAGCTGTTTTTTTGTTTGCGGCAGTAAAAATACAAAGCCAGCCCGCCGCCGATGACCGCGCCAGGAATTCCGAGACCGCCGCGCCAAATCGCCAGCGCATCCAGGGGATGGGTTAGATAGTAATTCGTGGTGATGCCCAGCGCGACCATGGAGGGCGGCGGTGTGAAAATATGCCACAACCGCGCCCCAATTACCCCGCCAATGAGGACCCAAACCAGACTATCCCAAACGAATTCAGGGTCTTGTTTACGTTGCTTGGCGCGATAAGCAGCCAGAAAGGTTCCGGCTACTGTGCCGAGCATAATGATGATGCCATAGAAATGTACGTCAAGTGGGCCAATGCTGAAACTGTTGGGCATAATTATTTCTTCATCTCAATATGCGCTTGCTTGCGCACATAGAGAATGCGCTGCAGCGCGGTGATATTTGCCAGCAAGGCGATAATGCCAATGCCGATAACAGGGATATTAAAAATCAGCGCGGGCACCAGCACAAAATAACGTTCCATGCGGGTGAGAATGCCAACCTTGGCATCGTAATCCAGCGCTTCGGCGCGGGCGCGCACATATGAAACCAGCATGGATCCGGCCGCGGCCAGATACACCAACAGGCTGGCAAACCAATATTCACTCTGATGGAAGTGATACAGCAACCCTAAAAATGTAATCAACTCTGCATAGCGGTCGGTGACCGAGTCGACAAAAGCTCCAAATGTGGATGGCTCGCCGCGCAGGCGCGCCATGGTGCCATCCAGCGCATCAATAGGCGCCATGACCAGAATAATCAACCCTCCGGTCAACATATCGCCGCGCGCTAGAAAGACGGCGCCGACCGTGTTCCCCGCCAGACCGATCAGGGTCATTGTATTTGGTGTCAGGCCCATCTGATTGAGAAATTTGCCGATGGGGTCGAAAAAACCCTTGAAGAGTTTTCTCATCATATCGGTAAAGGTTTGGGGTATTTCTTGGTTTTCAGCTAGTTGTGTCACGATACGTTCCTGTTTTATGAGGAAACCAGGAATACCCTACCAGGATTTTATTTGCTTGGTTTCCCGGCGTCCTCATGGATATTTGACGCTTTGAGCAATGTGTATGCTGCCCAGTACAAAATCTCTGAAATTTGGCGCAATTTGTACCAAGCATGAATGCTATCGCAGTGGAGATGGGCTGTCAAGCAAGGTTATTGCAGATAATCCATCCAGCTATCAGCTTCGTTAATCAGCACATCGCGTTCCTTGCCGCCGCCTTGAGACTCGCCAACCACCCCCAGGTCTTCCAATTCGTCAATCAGGCGTGCCGCCCGCGGGTAGCCGATGCGCAACTGCCGCTGGAGCATGGAGATGCTGGCGCGTTGCGTTTGCTGTACCAGTTTGATCGCTTCTTCGATCAGCCCATCGCGATCCGAAAGTACGGCTTCTTTTTCGAGCATGGCATCCCAGGGGGGCGTATCTTCGGCTTTGATCTGGCTGGATTTCTGCCAGAAATCAACAACTTTTTCCAATTCATGGTCAGTGATCCACACGCCCTGGACGCGAATGGGGCTGCCCGCTTCTGGCGGTAAAAAGAGCATGTCGCCGCTGCCCAGTAGATGCTCGGCCCCGGTGGTATCCAAAATCACGCGCGAGTCAATTGAAGATGCTACTGAAAAAGACATACGCGCCGGGAAGTTGGCCTTAATCAACCCGGTGACCACATCGGTGCTGGGGCGCTGTGTTGCGACTACCAAGTGAATACCCGTGGCGCGCGCCATCTGCGCCAGACGTACCAGATTGTGCTCGGTTTGTTCAGGAGCCGACATCATCAAATCGGCCAATTCGTCAATCAGCACCACAATGCGCGGCAGGGTTTCGCCATCTTTGCGGCGCGCCATCTTGCGGTTGAAGGTATCGATATTGCGCGAGCGTGATTCTTCGAGCAATATATAACGCCGATCCATCTCGCTGACCACCCAACGTAATACCCCTAGAATTCGCTCCAGGTCGGTTTCCACTTTGCCATACAAGTGCGGCAATCCGTTGAAACGAATCAATTCCACCATTTTGGGATCAATCATCACCAGGCGCAAATCGCGCGGGGTATTATTCATCACCAGACACGTTGTGATCGCCGCGATACTCACCGATTTGCCCGAACCGGTTGTTCCGGCGATTAACAGGTGTGGCATGGTTGATAAATCGGCCACTACAGCCTCGCCCGAGACATCGCGCCCCAGTGCAATTGCCAGCGGCGACTTGGTCTTGTGAAAAGCCGCCGACTCCAGAACCGCCCGCAAGCGCACTACGCTCGATTGCGAATTGGGCACTTCGATACCAATATACGCTCGGCCCGGCACCGGAGCCTGAATACGCAGCCGCGACGCCGATAACGCCAGCGCCAGATCGCGTGATAGCCCCGAAACCTGCGAAACGCGCACTTTGCGCATATGCGCAATTTCATCGGCGGTCGCGCCCGGTTTCTCAATATAGCCCGGTTCTACGGCAAATTGCGTTACCGTTGGCCCCACCTGAAAACCGACCACCTTGGCCGGGATGCCAAACTCAGCCAGCGTTTGCTCGATCAGCCCGGCGCGCTGGTTGATATGTCGCTCGCTGGGGCGATGCCCTTTTTCGGCAGAGAGCATCTCCAGACTGGGCAAATCTTCGGCACGCGTCAGTGGCTCGATAGGCAATTCATCTTGCGTGGGTTCAACTTTAAAACTCTTGCGGAATTCGGGCGCGACCCGTTGAGGTTTTTTCTTGGATGCCTGTGCCGCGGCTCGTTGTGAATTACCAAGATCGGCAGGCGCCACGCTGACGGCAGAGGCGCGTGGTCCTGCAATTCTCGGGGTAGATTCCGCCGAAAGGGCGCGTTCCAGCCAGCCCGTCAGCCACCCCACCAGATTTAACCCCATCGTGACGAAAATCAGGAAGGCAATCAGCGTGACCCCCAAAGCCAACAAATAGGGCATAAATGACTTCAACAACTCTGCCAGACCCCAGCCCACCAATCCGCCGTCCAGGCCAAGTTCGGCGCGTTCCAGCGTATTGGCGGTGAGATTATCATCCCGGATCAGCGTCAGCAATGCCATAAACGAGAAAGCCGCGCCCTCCAGGGCAAAAATGCGCCCCCAACGGATCGCGGGCATATCCTCCGCCCGGCGGCGCAGCAGGAACAGCCCAAGCGCACCAGTAGAAAGCACCACAAAAATGCTGCCCCAGCCTAGCCACCGTTTAATAAAACTAACCCACGCGGTGAGCAGTTTGCCGCTGGCTAACTCAGGGGTGAGAATGCCCAATAATGTCATCAGGGCAATGGCGATGACCAATACTCCGGCGATATCCCCGACGAAGCGCTCGAAGCGCAGCCATAGGCCCACAACCCGGTTTGAGAATTGAGATTGTGGGGATGACGGAGTTTTTTTATTCGCTGATGAGGAAGATGAGCGTGCCATACAAAAACAGACCCTACGGGTTTTTAATTAGCGACTACCAGCAACCCAGATGCCAGCCAGAATAAGTATAGCACCAAAACCCATCATCAAGGATGGCGTCTCCCCCAAGAGAAAATAAGCCAATACCGCCGATCCGATGGGTTCGCCCAATAAAGTGATCGAAACAAAAGCCGCCGATAGATAGCGCAAGGCCCAGTTAAAGGTTGAATGACCCAGGAGTTGCGGCACCAGCGCCAACAGCAATAACCACAAATAAGCCCGCGGTGGATGCCCGGCCAATGTTTCACCGGCGATCAGCATATACCCCAATAGAAAAATCGCCGCTACTCCGTATACCAGAAAAATATATGGGACAAGTGAAATTCCTTCGCGCAATCTACGCCCGATGAGCAAATACCCGGCTCCGGCCAATGCGCCTGCCAGGGCGAGTAAATCCCCCGTGAAGGCCTCCCCCGCCACAAAATCTGAGAACGGCGGACATTGCAGGCTGCCTCCCCCCAGGGTGCATGAATCACTCAACCCTACGATCGTCCCGCCGAGCAGCGCCAATCCCATACCCAATACGACAACCCGCCTGACTGGCTCTTTGATCGTTAGCGGGGCCAGAAGGGCTACCCACAGCGGCGCGGTGCTCACCAGCACCACTGAACTGGCAACACTAGTGTATTCGAGGGAGGTAATCCAGGTGGCAAAGTGCAGCGACAAGAAGAAGCCCGAAAGCAACGCCAGCAGTAATTCGCGCAGCGTGAGGGCACGGATTTCGGCGCGATGACGCCATGCAACCAGAACAGCCAAAATAGCCCCGGCAATGCTCAAACGCCCGGCAGCGATGACGATTGAGGCCATATCGGCCTGCGCGTAACGAATAAATATGGAAGATGTTGAAACGGCCAGGATTCCAAAGGGGATGGCGAGTTTTGGGGAGATGGGGGGGCGCGATTCCATAGCGCCGATTATAAACGATCAGCGTGGCTTGCGGATATGCCAGATGGCTTTGCCGATTAGATTTGTCGGGGAAATGGGGCCGAAGGTGGCGCTATCGATACTGTGAGGGTGCGTGCCGGTGACGAAGATTTGTGCGCCATCAGGTGAGATATGTTCCACGCGCTTTATCATCCGCCCGTAGATTTCATGCCGAAAGACAATCACATCGCCAGAACGCAAACGCCGGACGCGGACATTGGTTGCCAGTAGCACATAATCCCCCGTCTGATATCTGGGCGATAAACTCTCACCGGTGACTTTAATAATTTTGAGCATGAACAATGCCGAAAAATAAAGCTGTCAGCGTGACCCATGCTGACAGCTTTATTTTTCGGCTCTTTTTTTCTAGAGTTCGGGATAAACCATCTCCAACGCCGGAGCGTAGGGAGCTTTGGCTTTCTTGGTCTTTACGTTCTTGGTCGCCCAGAAAATCTCGGCAAACTGATTGACAGCCTCAACAAAGGCCACGCCCGCCTCGCGGTCGGCAGTCTGGCGCACCTTGGAACCAAGCTGCATAACTTTGTGAACCACGCCGGTCAGTTCGGGGTGTGCTTCAACGTGGTGATCTTTAATATAATCACCCCAGATAATGCGAACTTCGTGCTTGGCATTCTCGGCGTGCTCTTCTTTCACGGCAATATAGCGAGACATGCTGTTGTCGCGGGCAACGCCTTCGCTTTCCAGACCGGCCATCAAATCCATCATACGCACAACAGTCAGGGCGCTGATTTGGGCAACAATCGGGTCGTAGATGCCACAGGGAACGTCGCAGTGCGCTTTGGCTTCTTCAAAGCCGAGTTTCGTATCCAGGGTTTGAAAAATTTTGTGGAACATCGTAGCCTCCTAAGGGGGTGGATAGGGTTAAGAGTTAATTTGAAACTCAATAATTTAATTTATATATATCATAAATAATAAGACTATTTCTGTCAAGAATAGATGTGATTTTGCAGTGGAATCATACAAAATTCATATATAGGACTACGCAAAACGATGAGAAATATACCAAAAATAGGGGTGTGTGGGGTGCAAAGCACCCCACACACCCCTATTTTTGGGTTTTCTTTTGCGAAAGTGCGTAAGTCCTGATATATAATCTCACCAATGACTTGGATTTACCTCTCCCCGCATCTCGATGATATTGCCCTCTCGCTCGGTGGGCTGCTGTGGCGGCAAAGTCTGGCTGGTGAACGCATCAGTGTGTGGACGATCTGCGCGGGTGATGCGCCCTCAGGCCCACTCTCGCCCTTTGCCCGCGCTCTGCATCGGCGTTGGGGTGTGGGGCGCGAGGCCACAGCTGTGCGTCGGGCCGAAGATATTGAATCATGTCGTGTGCTGGAAGTAGCATACCGTCATTTTTCGCTGCCCGATTGCATTTATCGCCGCTCGCTGCGCACCGGTGAACCGCTTTATGCTACCGAAGAAGCCATTTTTGGCGAAGTTCACCCAGATGAAGCCGTGCTGGTGGATCAGTTGGCTCAAACCATGAAGGCTACCCTGCCCGTCGATGCCAAAATCATCATTCCCTGGGGGTTGGGTGGGCATGTGGATCATCGCCTGACGCGGGCCGCGGCTGAGCGATTGGGCTGCCCCCTGGGGTATTACGCCGACTACCCCTACGTGCTGGATGTCCCTGCCTGGGATGTAGGTGATCTGACTCCCCGGCAATATCCTATCTCGAAGGCTGCACTGGCAAAATGGCAATCTGCAGTGGCGGCACATCAATCTCAAATTAGCACCTTTTGGGCCAGTCGTGATGAAATGTACGCCGCGATCCAATTTTACGTTGAAAGGCAAGCAGGCGTGACCCTTTGGTGCTAGAATGAATGTTCTGTTTTTGCCCTTGTCATGCATAAAAACTTGTGCTAGAATTCTGCCCGCGGCGCAGAAAGTTATGCGTCATTTTTTTGTTCATGGCGCTTCTTGCTGATAATAATCTTCACTCATCCGAACGATTACGCTCAGTAAGAGGTTTTTTGTTACAGGATGGGGCGCAGACCATTATAGTTGTGCAGGCCCTAAGAATTTTTGCAACAACCAGAAGTTGTAACCACTCAAATGACTCCTTTTGGGATTGACCTATATTGAGCAGTTACATGAGCATAAAGGTGCAAGGACGAATGATGCCACCAACCTATTTGACCCAAGAAGGTTATGAAAAACTGCAAGAAGAGCTTGAATACTTGCGCACAACTCGGCGAAAAGAAGTTGCCGAGCGTTTGCGCGAGGCACTTGAAGATGGCGATGCAGGCGTCGATGCGGATGCCGAATGCGATGCCGCACGCAATGAGCAATCTTTTGTTGAAGGGCGCATTCGCGAACTTGAGTTGATTCTTGCAAACGCCAAGTTAATCTCAGACGAAGACAAAAACGGGTTTGTGCAAATTGGCACCAAAGTGACAATTAAGGAAGACGGTATGGAGCCTGAAGCCTATACTATCGTTGGGGCTGTTGAAGCCGACCCGCGCAACGGATTGATTTCGAATGAATCTCCCTTGGGGAAAGCATTGCTAACACATAAAAAAGGCGATCTGGTGACTGTAAACGCACCCAATGGTTCATTTACGGTATCGGTATTGAAGGTCGAATAAAAGTTAAGGCGTGATAAAATTTGCCCCGCGCCAATTTGTTGGTGCGGGGCTTTTTTATAGTATTTTGATACTACAAAAGTGTAGTTTTTTATCACGAATGATAACGAGTAACTCAAATAACACGAGTGTTTTTCTGTGAAATCTGAACCCCGTCATTATATTCGTGCCATTTGAGCCATTCGAAAAAATTCGTGATTTTCCAACCATATGGGATAGCGACTTCCGAGATATTCCCACAGACTAAGGAGTACAACATGGCGGCTGAGTTATCCAATTTAGAGCAAATTCGTATTGAAAAAATTCATGCGCTGCGTGCCGAAGGTGTAGAGCCTTTCCCTTCACGGGCAGAGCGCACGCATACTGCGCAGGCTGCCATCGAGGCTTTCGAGACGGTTGAAGGGGATGAGAACGCAGACTCGGTGATCGTCACATTAACCGGACGATTGCGTTCAATGCGCCCGATGGGTAAGATTACTTTTGCACATATCGAAGACGGTACAGGACGCGTGCAACTTTTCTTGCGCCTGAATGATGTTGGCGAAGAAGCGCTGCAATTTTTCAGCCGCAACTTTGATCTGGGCGATTTTGTACAGGCCACTGGATTAATGTTTCGTACGCGCACCGGCGAAGCCACAGTACGGGTTGAGGCTTTCCGCATGTTGGCAAAGGCAGTCACGCCGCTGCCAGCCGCAAAAGATGAAGTTGTGGATGGCGAAGTTGTGCAACATGCCACGCTCAACGATCCCGAAACGCGTTTTCGCCAACGTTATGCCGATTTAGCCATCAACGCTGAGGTGCGCGCCGTTTTCCGTAAACGTTCAGCGATTCTGCGTGCCTTGCGCGATTTTATGGATAACGAGGGTTTTCTCGAAGTGGAAACGCCCATCTTGCAGCCCATCTATGGCGGGGCGGCGGCGCAGCCTTTTGTGACTCATCATAACCAACTCAAGCAAGATTTATATTTGCGAATTTCATTCGAGTTATATCTGAAACGTTTGTTGGTTGGCGGCTTCGAAAAGGTCTATGAAATTGGGCGCGATTTTCGTAATGAGGGCGTGTCTTTCAAACACAATCCAGAATTTACCCAACTAGAATTTTATTGGGCCTATGCCGATTACGAACAGGTAATGGCGCTCACCGAGCAAATGCTGGCATTTGTGGCCAATCGAGTCTTTGGTAAGGGTACATTTGTATTCAAGGGGCAAGCGATCAATCTTGATCCGCCCTGGCAGCGCGTGGAATTGCGCCAGGGCCTTCTCGACAAAATCGGCATTGATATTCAGAATCACCTCACGAGCGAGAGTCTCGCCGCAGCGATGAAAGCCCAGGGCATCGATTCCCCACCCGGAGCCACGCGCGGCAAACTCATCGATCTACTGGGCAGCACCTATCTGGAGCCAACCTTTATCCAGCCGACGTTCCTCTATAATTATCCGCGCGACATTTCTCCGCTGGCAAAATCCATCCCCGGCGATCCGCTGACGGTGGAGCGGTTTGAGGGTTTTATCGGCGGTATGGAGTTGTGCAACGCTTTCACCGAATTGAATGATCCGCTCGATCAAGAGGCGCGTTTTGTTGAAATGGGGCGGGATTATGATGCCGATGACGAAGAACACCATCCCATTGATGAGGATTATCTGCGTGCCATGCGCTACGGGATGCCCCCGAACGGCGGTTTTGGTTTAGGTGTGGATCGCCTGGTGATGCTTCTGACGGATCAGCATAGCATACGCGAGGTGCTGCTATTCCCCCATTTGCGCAGCAAAGAATAGCCCCCACCCTTGTCCCCTCCCCCGTATCGGGGGAGGGGAATTGGTCGAAAAAAGATAAGTCGAAGCAATATTGCTTCGACTTATCTTTTTTTGACAATATAATTGCGCCCGTTGGCGACTTCTTCAGGGTCAAAAACGACCACATCTTTTCCGGTGAGTTTTTGTTGCACCTTTTGGACGATTAGCGCCAAATGGCCGGGGTGTTCGACAAAATCCATGTCATCGGCGGGGACGGTGAGTACCGGGCATAAACTGAAGTTGTTGACCCAGGATTCGTATAACTGGTTGAGTTGGTGCAAATAATCCTGGCTGATTTCTCGCTCGTAGTCGCGGCCGCGGCGATGGATGCGGCGCAGCAGCGTAGTTTCGGAGGCGCGCAGGTAGACCACCAGGTCGGGCGGGGGTAAGAATTCACTCAAAACCTGATACAACTCCCAATAGGTTGTGTAATCGCGCTCGCCCATCTGGCCTTGCAGGTGGAGGTTGCGGGCGAAGACCTCGGCATCTTCATACACGCTGCGATCCTGAATCACCGAATGGGGTTGATCGATCAGGCGACGATGAATGCGCAGCCGGTGGGTGAGAAAGAAAAGTTGTGAATGGAAGGCCCAGGTTTTCATATCCCGGTAAAAATCTGGCAGGTAGGGATTTTCAGCTTCCGGTTCGTAGAACGGCTGCCAATTCAGGTGTTTGGCGAGCATATTTACTAGAGTTGATTTTCCAACGCCAATATTTCCAGCAACAGCAATAAATTTTTTCATTTTTTAGTCCGCAGCAAGGAATGCTACCGCCCGCCCAACTGGATTATCCATGATTAATTCAAGGTGGTGGCCGGGCCGATAGCTTGAAACCTCGATCAGGCGCAAACTATTTTGCAGATGAACCTCATCAAGGGCAAATTCGATCAGACGGTTGGGGGTGTTGTAAAAGAAATCGCGATTAAAGATGACATCTTCATCATCCAGATAAATTGCCAGCGGGTATATGCGCGCTTCCACCAAATCTTGGAAGAAGTGTGTCCCGAAGGATGGTTCCGGGGCAGGCCCAATTCCGGCTCCGGAAAGCTCAATCAGCGAGTCGGTATTATAAATTTCTGAGTAGCGGATATTGACACCCAGATCGGGGTTGCGTGTACCCCAGCGCCCAGGGCCAATGCAAATGAAGGTGTCGTTTGCCAGTGCAGTGTTGAGGCGCCCGATAGTGCGCCCTAATTCGGCGCGCGCCGCCGAGGTGGGCAGTGCGAAATAGCCCTCGGGAGATACATATAAAACATAGCGAATATTTTTCACTTTCCCTTGCGGCACCATGCGGCTGGTTGAGAAGATAATTGTATCTTCAGCCAGGTGTTCGGGGATATGCGCCTCTTCATCTTCAGCGTGGCTTTGTGGACGGCATTGCAAAATCGAAATGGTCAATTCCGGTGTCAGGTTTTGTAGTTCTTTTAGGCGGATAGTAAATTCCATATCTACAGGGGTTTTATAGTAATGTTCCAGCATCGTGAGAATGCGTTTCATCCGGTCGGCAAATTGGGTACGTTGAATCAATGTATCAAAAGTCAGCACAACATTTTGGACATCTTCATCTGAGAGCAATGAGCGGATGGGCATAAGATAGCCACCCTGATCAAGTTCGCCGATATAGCGTAGCAGCGGGTAACGCCGGTCGAGCACATTTTCGATTGGCAGGCTTTCAAAACGATTTTCTTTCAGATTGATCACATCGACAGCGTGCTGCGAGTATTGGCGAATCAGCTTGGGGGCTGATTCTGGGCGCAGATGGGGATGGCTGAGCGCCACCAGACGAGGATAATCGGTGCCCACGCGATCTACTGCCCGCGTGCCCATTCCCCAGACCAGGCGTAAAAAGCCATCTTCGCTGCGAATTTGAGGCGACCAGCGATAAAGATTGCGGCTGAAACCAACCCCGGCCGCGTGCGGGAAGTAGTAATCGCCATATTGCTCCCCCTCTACAACCTGAATCAAAATTGCCAACCGTTCGTCATAATCTTGCAGGCCCATGCTGCGGCGGTAGAGCAGCGCATCGGGGTTCAGGCCGCTGGCGAAAACATGAATAATCGCTTGCGTAAGATCGCGCAGATTTTGTTTGACTGAACCCTGATTAGGGCAAAATACGCTATCGTACTTTCCGGCAAAAGAGGTGCCAAAATTATCTTCCAGCAAACTGGATGAGCGCACAATTAGCGGTTTGTCCCCGACTTCGTCGAGCAAGGTGCGCAATTTTTCGAGAATATCATCCGGGAATTCGCCTTGCGTATATTCGGCTTGAATTGTGGGGTAGTCAGCGTGAATTTGCGCTTCAGATTTGTATTTTTGATCATTCCAGTGCAGCAAATTATTGTATGTCATAAAGGCATACATTACATCGGAGCCGATGAAAAACGACTCTGGAATGCACAGCGAATCGCGAATATCATCTTCAGCAACTTCGCTAAGAATGCGCGCGGCCAGCAGCATCCCCGCTGCCTTTCCGCCAATTTTTCCCAGCCCAATTTTGCGCCTTCGAATTTCCATCAAATCGCTGGCTGTAAACCAGGCTTTGGCAATATTGATATAAGCCAGTTGATCGCTGATCATGCGGCGGATGAGTACAACGATCAACTCGTTGTAACGGTGTTGATAATGGGCTTTTTCTTCAGCAGGCAAGCGCTCAAGGGCCAGCGCGTGCTCAAAGAGCATTTCCTGGGGCGCCAGTTCCGGATTGAAGGACACTTCAATCTCATCTGGGCGTGAGCCGCGTTCGGCGACAACATCTTTGACAATGCGTTCGAAATCTTCGTAACGCAAGTTGTAGGCAAAATAAAAATCGGTGAGATGCGTGCGGATGCGCGACATGCGCGTTTCCCAAATCTCCTCAGTTTCTTCCCAGAGCGGATCGTGCAACCCCTCGCGCGCCTGCGATTGAATCGCTTTTTCGCGTACTTCGGCCTCGAAATTTTTGGGCGAGATAATTCCGCGTTCAAAAAGCTCGCGACGCATACGGGCGCGAATCCGCGTGCGCAAAATTGGGTATTGCGCCAAGGCCAAGTGAATGCGTAAAGATCGGTCGGTGGATGGGCTGGGTAATGTCATGTTTTCCTAAAATCGCAACTGCAAGCGGAAAACTCGAAAAATAGGGGTGTGCGGGTTACCAAGTAACCCGCACACCCCTATTTTTCGAAAATTTTCCACGACGCGGCGAAAGCCCTATAAGGCCCGAAGCCGCAATGGCTTTGGATGAAAACGAAACACAGGTGAAATTAATTCCCCAGGTGCATGGGCATAATGACGTGCAAAAAATCCCGATTACTTACCGGGCGCAACATGCCTGGGCTGGTGTCGGCGGTAGTTTCAAGCGCAACCGTTGGCGTTTTCATCACCTCCAGCGCCTCGCGCAAGAAACGCACATTGAAGGCAATCAGCACTGGCGGCCCCTCAATTGAAGCATCCACCACCGCCTGGCTGGAGCCGGTTTCCTCCGATTGGCCGGAAATTTCCACCGTGCCGGGTTGCAGTTCGCCCCCTGGGGTGATGCTCACCCGCGCAATCAGCGTGCCTTCGCGGGCGAAAATCTCGGCTTGTTTGCAGGCTTTCAAGAATGCATCGGTTGAAAGTACGGTACGGGTTTGGTGGCCGCGGGGGATGATTTGCTCGTAATCGGGGAAATTCCCCTCGATGAGTTGGGAAGCCAGCTCAACATTTTTTGTGCGGAAAATCACGCGCCCGCTCTGGGGTGGCAGCATCATTGTGACGGTTTCACTGCCATCGGAGCTGATCCTGGCTAATTCGCTCAACGCCCGAGCGGGAATCACCGCTTTGATGGGTTGCCCCACCGGGGAGGAAAGTTCCGCCGAGCGTACCGATAATCGGAAGCCATCCGCGGAGGCAAAGGTCATCTTGTCGCCCTCCACATTCAGCAATACCCCGGTGAGAATAGGGCGGGCTTCATCATTCGAAGCCGCAAAGACCACCTGCTGAATCATCTCTTTGAGATCGGCCACATTGAGTTGGATGCCGTCCCGCATGTCGGGGGTGGGCATGGGGGGGAATTCTTGCGCATCGATACACTTCATATCCGTGGTGGATGAGCCGCAGCGCACATTCATCGTTTGTGAGCGAATATCGAGGTTCATGCTGACTTGACTAGAGGGCAAGGTATTGATTAAATCGGTAAACGTGCGCGCCGGTACTGTGGTGGAGCCTTCTTCCTCAATCTTGGCGCCAATCCAGCAGGTGATGCCCAGTTCCAGGTTGGTTGCCGAAAGGCGTAAACGCCCTTCATCGGTGGCGACCAGAATATTGCCCAGCACTGGCAGTGTGCTGCGCGGGGAAACTGCACGCGATACGATATTCAAACCATGGGTGAGATTCTCTTGCAGAACAGAAACTTTCATGTTGCTCTCTCCTCAATGGGTATGCTGTTAAAGCCTTGCGGTACGAGTAGTGTTGTGCTACGAGTATACAACGGGAAGCGCAAAAACTCCAGTTCGAGGCCTTATCTGAGACTGAAACGCACCACGCCGATTGCCTCAGGCTAGCGTTTCGAGTTTCTGATTTAAAACTGTGTTGGAGGGTTCAACGAGAACATCGCCATCGGGGAAGATAATGGTTGGCACACTGCGATTGCCATTGTTGAGTTTTTCAACCTGGGCGCGTGCCTTGTCGTCGTTACTAATGTTGATCCATTCGTAGTCAGCGTTTGCTTTGTCGAGCACGCGTTTCGCTCGATGGCAGTCTGGACACCACGCTGTTGCGTAGACGATGATTTTTTGGCTCATGGCAGCCTGATTTACTGGATGAAAGTTAGCACGGATGGGAGTATCATAGCGAGAATAATTAAAACGCCAATAATAAGCATAACCGTTTGCGATGTTGATCGTCTTCTTTTTGCTTGTTTTTTAGCCATTTTTTGATTTCCTTTCTATAAATTGATTACGGCTTTGTATAGCCTGTGCTATTTTATCCTCTAATTCGTCAATGGTCACTGGTTTAAATAGGTATGCATCCGCGCCCAACCCAACCGCCTCATTAATCACCGTATCGGTGACTTCAGAGGAGAGCATAATCACCGGAAGCGCATCTAAATCGGCGCGGCTGCGGATATATTTGAGTAAATCGATGCCGGTAACAATGGGCATGTTAATATCTAAAAGGATAATATCGGGTTTTTCTCCGGCCAGCAGCGTTTTGGCAGCCCGTTTGCAATCGAAAAAGGAGCGCGTTTCATAATCCAGCAGGCGCAGCATCAAACGAATGGCCTGGATCATTTCCCCATCGTCTTCGACATACCATGCAGTTTTCATAATATCCTGATACTCCAGGTGACAGGCACTTTGCTTACTCGCTTTGCACGAAATACTACACGAAAGTGCCTGTCACCTTTAGCTACTGTAAATGCGCTTTGACGGCGGCAGCGGCGTTGACGTTCATTTTGGGTGCGGCAGCGAGTTCTTTTTCGGAGGCCTGGCGGATGGCGTTGATGGAGCCGAAGTGTTGCATCAAGGCTTTGCGGCGTGCCGGGCCAATGCCGGGGATGGTGTCGAGTTGGGATGTGATCCCCAAGCGGGAGCGCTGCTTGCGGTGAGCCGTGATAGCGAAACGGTGCGCTTCGTCGCGGATGCGCTGCACGAGATAGAGTCCCTCGGATTTGCGGGAGAGCAAAATAGGGCGCGGCTCTCCGGGGGTAAATAACTCTTCCTCACGTTTTGCCAACCCCACCACAGGCACCACATCAACCAGCCCAAATTCATCCAACACCTTGACGGCACGACTCAACTGTCCTTTGCCACCATCCACAATCAACAAATCGGGCAGAGCGGAAAAAGACGCATCGGGTTTCTTGGCTCCGGGGCTGTCATCCTGCTTCAACTCTTCGGCGGCCTGCCAGCGGCGGAAGCGGCGCATGAGTACTTCTTCCATGCTGGCGAAATCGTCGGGGCCGACCACATTTTTGATGTTGAAGCGGCGGTAGTGCTGTTTGTTGGGCACGCCCTGTTCGAAAACGACCATGCTGCCGACCATGGCTGTGCCTTGTGTGTTGGAAATATCGTAACACTCGATGCGGGCGGGCGCTTTGGGCAGATTGAGGGCTTCATGCAGTTCAGCCAGCGCCTGAGTTTGGCGGTGTTCGTCGCTTTCCCATTGGGTTTTGAGTGCCTTGAGCGTTTCGGCGGCGTTCTCAGCGGCCATTTGCACCAGTTCGCGCTTTTGGCCGCGCTTGGGAATTTTGATTTTTACTTTTTTGCCCGAACGTCGGTTTTCCAGCCATTGGTGGATAATTTTGGTTTCTTCGACTTCGTGGGGTAGCAATACCTGGGGCGGAATGCTGGGGCTTTGGTCGTAGAATTGTTTGACAAATTCGCCCATTATGTTGGCGTCGGGGGTATCGTCGGTGCCTTCCATGAGGAAGTACTCACGCCCGATGAGCCTGCCGTTGCGGATGAAGAAAACCTGCACGCAGGCTTCACGCTCGGAGCGCGCCAGGGCGATCACATCGGTATCTTCGTAATCTGATGATAGCACAATTTTTTGCCGGGCAACGATATGCTGGATGGCGTCGATCTGGTCGCGTAGCGCAGCGGCTTGCTCGAAGCGTAGCTCGTTGGCCGCGGTCTGCATATCACCACGCAACCGATTGACAATGCCGTCGGTGCGCCCGCGCAAAAATTCGCCCAAACTGCCGATCATGGCGCGGTATTCGTCTTTGCTGATGGCCCCAATGCACGGCCCGACGCAGAGCTTGATGTCGTAGTATAGGCAGGCGCGCGTATCTTCGCCGGTGATTTCGCGGTTGCAGGTGAGGTAAGGGAAGATGCGCCGCAGCACATCCAAAGTTTGATGCACCGCCCATACGCCGGTATACGGCCCGAAGTATTGCGCCCCGTCTTCGACTACGCGGCGGGTAACGGTGACTTTAGGGTAATCTTCCCCCCAATGGAGTTTGATGTAGGGATAGCGTTTATCATCCTTCAGGCGCACGTTATAGAAGGGCTTGTGCTTTTTGATCAGGTTCATCTCCAGGATCAGGGCTTCCAATTCGGAGCCGACTACGATCCATTCGATGTCGCGGATCTTATGCACCAATTGGCGCGTGCGCGGATGATCTTGCCCCCCGCTGTTGAAGTACGAGCGCACGCGGCTGCGCAGATTGACGGCCTTGCCCACGTAGACGACTTTTCCGGCTTCGTTTTTCATCAGATAGCAGCCGGTTTTGGTGGGCAGGGTGTCTAATATGCCCTGAAGTTGATCGGAGATTTGCATCGTGGGGATTCTATCATATCGTTTTTAACGCCAGGGCGCGAAGAAGCAAAGTCGCAAAGATTTTCCAGGTTTTTTCTTTGCGGCTCCGCGTCTTCGCGCCCTGGCGTTATGTTTTTATCCTTCGTCGTGGTCGGGAAGGATGTCTTCGGCGTTGCGGATATAAGGGATGAAATACCCCATCAGGCCCCCCAGCGCGGCAGCCAGACCCACAAACGCGATTAACACCCCCATGCCTGCGCCGGGGCCGGTGCCGAAAAGCGGACCAAAAACCGCGGCTAACCCGCTGGAAGATTGCATGGCCGGTTCCATAACGAAGTCGGCCAGCGTGCCGCCGATGATGGGCGAGATCGGCTGTGCAAACCAGGCAATCAACCGCCGCGCCGAGAAAACGCGCCCCTGCAAGTCGGGGGAAACTTTGCTTTGCCAGATGGCCTGATTGGATGTGTTGATGAGCGGGAAGAAGAGCGCGGCTACGCCCATCACAACAATCCACAGCGTTGGCCCGGCATCCAGGCCCATCAAGGCGAATAAAATACCGCTCATCATCCAGCCCAAAAGTACACCATGCACGCGGCGCTTGAATCCGCCCCAGGCGCTGATGATGACCGCCCCTAAAATACCACCCACGGCCCCGGCAGTTTGCACCGAGCCGAAGATGAGGCTGTCTTGTCCGGTGCGCGCCAGAATCATAGGCGCAAAAACGGTAAAGCCAATGCCGCTAAACAGATTGCCGAAGAAAAAGATGATCTGCAAACCGAGCAGGCTGGGGCGCTCAAAGATGTATTTGAAGCCGTACAATCCTTCTTGCCAGAGACTGCCGGAGGCTTTTTCGCCTTCGGTGGTCTGTTTGGGCTGCGGAATGTAGACCAGGAGCAGCGCCCCAATGGCAAAGAAAAACGTAACCAGGTCAATCAGCATAATCAGTGCGAAGCTATCAAAGGGGCCATCCAAACTGAGCGCCAAAACCGCGCCAGCCAGCATGGGAGCCAACACGCCCGGCCCGGCTTCAACCATGGACATCATGCCGTTGGCGCGCCCGTATTGCTCTTTGGGAACCATCGTGGTGATAGCCGCAGAATAGGCAGGCCATTGGAAGGTATTCCCGAGGCCATTGACAACCGCGGCAACATAGAGATGCCAGAATTCCAAATGTCCCGTAGAATAGAGAATCAAAATGCCTGCTGTGGAGAGTACCGCGCCCAAATCGCTGAGCATCATCATCAGCTTGCGGTTGTAGCGATCCACCATCGCCCCAGCGATGGGCGAAAGTAGTAGAAACGGTGTGATAAATGCCACCTGCATCAACCCCATTGCCGTGGCGCTCTCGGTTTGTTTATACATCCACAATGTCATACCGAAGTTGGTCATCATTGAGGCTAACACCGAGATAATCTGTCCCAGCCAGACAATGCTGAAGCCTAGCATCCCGGTGGGGCGTTTTTGCGTTGGTTGTTGCATGGGGGCACTCCTTGTTGAGTATTTTTTGCGCACGACCCTCACCCTGACCTTCGCTATCTCTTCGTTTTGCTCAGAGCTTCGGCTCAGGGTGAGGGCGATGTAGTGTAAAGTCTGATTTTATCCCTTACGTAGAAGGCGCACAAGCCAACACTTGTGCGCCTTCTGGCATGGAGGAATAAGTTGTTTTTACTCTATGAAAACTTCAATGTGTTCGCCATCTTCGGCGTCTACCACATCGACGATTTTCCCGGTCATGCCTTCGGCAATCGCCTCACTGACTGCAGTACCCAGTTCTTCAAAATCGACATCGGGCGTGAATTGGGCGGCAATATTCAACCCGGCGTCAATAAGTTTGAGTGGCAAATTGACATTAACTTTGGCTTTGCCCTTGTGCATATCGGTGACGCGCACGCGCAGCCAGCGTGCTCCGCTTGGGTTGGTTTTATCGCTGCGTTTGGGTTTATCGCTGCTGGCGCTGAGCGCTTTAAGCAATTTTGCGCCCTCATCGGCAGAAATTTTGCCTTCTTGTATCATTTTCAGAATTTTCATGCGTTCTTCGGCTGTGGTCATGGGTTGTCTCCTCTATCCAATAAATACCTGTACGCGCTCACCGTCGTCGCCTTCGCTGACATCGACAAAGAGCGGGGTATCTTCGGTTTTGCTGTCGCCCAGGGCCAGGATGACTTCGTCCAGGCCGGTGGCATCTATATTGGGGATCAAATGCCCAAAGTTCCGTAAGCCCCAAGCGGAGAGGCGGATGGGCAGCGGAAAGCTGATACTAATCCGTTGGGGTTTTTCACCCGTTTTTTGCTTGACGCGTACATGCAACCAGGGCGAAGTTTGGCTGCTCCAGGCGATAGCCATAAACAGCACCCCGATTAAAAAGGGCATCCAGGTGCAGGCGAACCAGAAGCCAAACCCCGACGCGTGCCAGGCCCAATACATGAGCAATCCGCTGAACGCGGTAACACCCGCCCCAACGTACAACGGAATCAGCCACCAGCGCTTCCAGCGGGCGATCTCTTCGGGGTCGGGGGCCATGTTTTCTTCGCCGCGAATCTCATTGGGGAGAATTTCTGCCTCGGTAGCAGAATCCACACCGGAGGAGTTATGCTCGTCCGGTTCGGCATTCAGCGCTTGCAGCAGATTGAATCCCTCCTCTGCGTTGATAATGCCCTGATCGATCATCCCCAGGATTTGTTTGCGTTCTTCGGAAAGTGGCATGATTTATTTGCCCTCCAACGCTGATAGCAACTCTTCGGCCTGGTCTACGCTGATGCTGTTGTCTTGCAACATTTTGAGAATGAGCAGGCGCTCTTCGTCGCTGACCGGATCGGCGCCAGTTTTGGCGGCGGATTGCAGCGCGTCCACATCAATGGAAAACGATTTATGGGATTGTTTGCGAGTTTCGCGCACCGCTTTGCGTTGGGCGGCGGCTAGTTTTCGCTCCAGGTTGGCCTGGGCGCGTTCGGCGGCTGCCTGGGCGCGCTGTGATGCCTTCAGGCGGGCCTGCTCGAGGCGTTGGTAAATTTCTTGTGAACGCTCGGCGGGCAGACCGGCTTCTTCGAGGGTTTTTGAAAGGCCGGATAAGTGTTCGTTGAGTGAGCCAAGCTGGGCTTCGATTTGTTCGGTAGCCTGGCGGGTGATGCTCTCGGCCATGCGGCTGAAATCGCCCTCGAGATGGATGTCAAAAGAGTCGTCATTATCCCAATCGGAATCCAGGCCGACGAGTTCAATTTTCCCCCCGGCGTTGAATTGGATGCTGGTGCCGCCTTCACCAAATTCGGCGGTGTACAGCCCTTCGCGGACGGTTTCGCTGCGATTTGGGAAAGAAAGCTGAATTTTCTGCGCCCCGCTGCTGAAAGCAATTTCGGCGTTCAGGTCTTCGGGGGCATGGCAGCGAAGATTGCCCCCCGCAGTGATGTTGTAGGCCTGCCAGGGCACGGGCGAAATTTCGATGCGGGCGCTGCCCCGGGCTACGGCAGTCACGCCGCCGCTGACATCGCTCAGGCGCAGGTTGCCGCCGATGCTGGCGGCAGCGAATTGACCATCAATATCGCGCACACGCGCCCCGCCGCCAATTGTGCCCACGCGCAAATCGCCGCGCACGCGTTTGGCCGAAAATTCGGCGCCCACGTTTTCGACGTTGGTTGCGCCGACATCGCGCAGCGTCAGCCCGCCGCCCACAGTGTGGATTTTGGTAACGCCCTCCAGGGCTTGCAGGCGTACATGTTTACCGACCTGCTGAATATTCAATTTAGAATCGTGTGGGGCGTAGAGAATGCAATCTTCGGGGCAGCTAATCTTTAGGGCTTTATCGCTCAATTCAAATACAATTTTGTTTTCGCAAGTCGTTTTTAGCAGCGCTTCACTGCGTTTCCAGCCCTTGATGTGCAGGTCTCCGGCAACTTGCTCAACGAATATTTCGGGCGCAGGCCCGAGTTCGAGTGATTTTTGCACCATCTCAGGCCTCGCCTTCTTCGAGCAATTTGATGGCGTCTTCGTAGCTGATTTGCCCCGCATCCAGGTCTTCGAGTACTTTGCGGCGGGCAGTTTCGGAAAGCGCGCCATCTTCGGGGGCGCCGGGTTCGTGCCCCATCGCCCGAATGACTTCGTGCAGCCGATTGCGAATGGTCGGGTACGAGAGATTTAGCTCTTGCTCCATGCGATTGATTTTGCCTTCGCAGCGCACAAAGGTTTCTACAAATTCGAGTTGCTTGCTGGAAAGTTGGGCAAAAAACGTACCCGCCGAAAAACGGCCTTCGTAGGTTGTATCGCATTCGCGACAGTAAATTTTTGTAACTGTGACTTCGCCGCTGCAGAAGGGACATTGGGTAGGGAGAGTGTGCATAGGGCTTTACCTTTCACTAAAAAAACGCCCGGAGGTTCCGAATTGCAAAACAGGGTTGCTGACCGGTATCCCCGGGCGTGGGGGTTGTATCCTAACCGGCGTGCAATACTGTGCCGTATTGATGGCGGGCTTGCAGACGGCGTCCCACGCGGATTAACAGCGTCCCTAAGATGGACAACAAATCATGCTGCGCCGGGGAAGGGGGGATTTGGGCGGCGGCTTCAAGTGTTTGGTGCTGGCGAATTTTTGCCATTTCAAATGTTGCGTACATGTGGTGCTCTCCTTGTGAAAATTAGGTGGCACTTAAATCTAAATGATATTGTACGCAAAAATATTAATTTGTCAATAGTAAAACTTGAAAATATTGAAATTTGTATTGTTATTATTAATATTCCGCGTATTCGTTCAGTCAGTTGAAAACCGAAAACAGACAAGTGAAAAAAGTTCGGGAATATCGAGAGAAAGAACAACTGACAAGAAAATTCATAGGCAGTAAACTGAGTAGATGAAAAATCTCATCGAG
>Ga0233430_1000987_pt1 | contig 44452 bp, 37 predicted proteins | sample SI_118_April2016_2_FD_179883 | JGI IMG/M metagenome (GOLD analysis project Ga0233430, IMG submission 179883) | Seawater microbial communities from Saanich Inlet, British Columbia, Canada - SI_118_April2016_150_MG | ecosystem: Environmental > Aquatic > Marine > Inlet | place: Canada: British... | reverse complement strand
AAAACTCAGGGCAAAACGGAGTATGCCGAACACTTAGAGTACAATTCCTTCGCCAGTCTTCTCTCCTCCGCTGACTGTGCGACATCAACCGTTTAAGGTGTGCGTTTTCACCGTTTTACGCAGATAATTTGCTTTTAGATGTCGTTTTATAAATCGTATAATTAAATTGTGAGGAAATCGCTCAACAAAGAATATCTTTACATATAGAGAATGTCATGTTTTTGATAACGGCGACTACCACTTCTTAAAGTGGTAGTCGCCGTTCCAGCTCTCTACCTAACACCTACCTTTTCAAACGGGATATTGGAGATATTGACCTGAATTATGAGCAAGGGGATTCATTATAGATACTTTTGCAGGCATGCGTGAACACTAAAAGGGATAAGGTGATCGAAAACACCGTTTATCTTGGTAAATTACTCGCCATGAATAGCTAAAAAAGCTGTTCAAAATCTTTGCCAAAGTTTAGTTGCCCGTTTTCTAACACAGCTCTAATACAAACCCTCTTGATTTTCTCCTCTGCGGGAAGTATAACTTACCGTACGTTCAGTAAGTTTGTAAAAACGGAGAAAATCTATGTCCCCCCATCCTCGTGTTGGACGCGACCATATCTTAGATACTGCCGAAAGTCTCTTTACAGAGCATGGCTATAAATCTGCTTCGATCCGCGAAATCGCGCGCGAGTGTGGCGTGACGAATGCTGCCATTTATTACCATTTTCCCAACAAAGAAAGTCTCTTCGCGGAGGTCATGCAGCGTCATGCCGAATGCCTGCAAGATAAAATGACCCGCGCCGGGGAAAATATCGAATCGCCGCGTGAGCGGATTATCGCCATTTTACAAGCCTATATTGATGTTATCGCCGGGCAACACGCGCCGCTTTTTATGTTACGCAGAAACGCTAAGCACCTAAAGGGTCATGGAAAACATCGGGGTGAATTTATGCAAGCCATTAGCCAGCCTTTGGTCAATGCTTTAGTCTTTGCCAAAGAAATGGATGAAATCAAATCTACACCCAGCGCAGAAGAAATTGCCGCTATGATGCTCGGTATGTTACACGGACTTGCCCAACAGCACCGCGCTGCCGGCGTGGATGGGCGCGCACTCTCGGATGAGGATATTCAAATGGCAGTTAATCTCTTTTGGGAAGGGATTGGCGCATAGATCAAGATATCGGAGGTTATGATGACTGAAAACCTATCGCAAGCAAAAGAAGTTCCTGGCTTGGGGAATTTCCGTAAATCCTTTTTCCCAAGAGCTGCTCCGGGCAAGGCCATGCTAGGGGTTGCAATTTTCTCTGCCTTCATGGCAGTTGTGGAATTTGTCTCTGCGCTAAGTAAATATTTCAAGCCGCCCAGCACTGTTTTGAGCGATTCGTATCGACAGGATTCGATCATGATCGCTGCAATTCTTTCTTTGATCTTTTTCTTGCTCACGATCATTATGTGTGCCCTCTATTATGTTCATAAGAAGCATCGTGTAGATCTTTTTGATGGCGGTGTTGTCATCGTCACTTGGCGTGGCAGCATAACGTTTGATTGGGAAAATATCTACGATTTTGAAGCTATGCCCATTTATGGAAGAAGTACGAGACCGATCAATTGGGAATACACGCTTACTCGTGATGATGATGTGAAGGCTAAATTTCGTGGCTTGGAAGGGCTACGCACTTTGGGAAACTATATAGAGAAAAAAGTTTCATAGGATATAAGGAAAATAATGACTGGTATCAAACGAACACTCACTTATCTAAAGAAATATCTTCCCCCAACCGCTGGCGCACTACTTAGCCTTTTGTTGGTCAACGCAGCGAATTTGATCTCGCCCAAACTCCTCCAGCGTCTCATTGATGATGGCATCACTGCCCTCAATATGAATGTGGTTTGGGGCGTGGTCGCTGCCCTTTTTGGCGTCGCCCTTGTACGCGGACTATTTAACTTCTTGCAAGGCTATCTTGGTGAGATCGCTTCGCAGGGCGTTGCCTATGAGTTGCGGAACGGCATTTTCGAGAAACTCCAAAATCTGAGTTTTTCCTATCATGACCATTCGCACACGGGTAAATTGATGACCCGCATGACCTCCGACGTGGAACTTGTTCGTATGTTCCTCGGGCGCGGTTTGGTGATGTTGGTCTCCTCCATCATTTTGTTGGTCGGCACCCTCGTGATGCTTTTCATCACGGACTGGAAGCTGACTCTCCTCGTCATGCTCATCATTCCTGCTATTGGGGGCGTTTTTATGATCTTCGTCAAAAAGATTATGCCCATGTCGAAGGTTGTTCAGCAGAAATTGGGCACGCTCAATACCATTTTGCAGGAAAATCTCTCCGGGATGCGCATCGTGAAAGCCTTTGCGCGCGAGGGTTTTGAGATTGAACGCTATAGCACTGCCAACGTCGATTACCTCGATGCCAATATCTCGATGGTCAAACTTTTTACCAGCTTTTTCCCGCTCGTTTTCTATTTGGGCAATATCGGCATGGTCATCGTTGTCGGCATGGGCGGTCTTTTTGTTATCAACGGCACGCTCACCATCGGCGAATTGGTCGCATTTACGGGATACCTGATCTATTTGCTGATGCCCATTTTTATGATGGGGATGATCGGTGCAATGCTTTCACGGGCAGAGGCATCCGCTCAACGGCTTTTCGAAGTGCTCGATGCTGAATCGGATGTAACCGATGCTCCTGACGCAGTGACCCTGCCTAATGTCCAGGGGCGTATCGAGTTTTCGGATGTCCGATTCCGTTATATCGGCGCAGAATCCGATGTGGTATCCGACCTTAGCTTTGTTGCCGATCCCGGACAGACGATAGCGATCCTGGGACAAACTGGGGCGGGGAAATCCTCGATCATCACCCTGATCCCACGCTTTTACGACGTCGCCGAAGGGGCGGTGCTAATCGACGGGCAGGATGTACGCAAAGTGACCCTTGATTCGCTCCGGCAGCAGATCGGCATTGTGCTGCAAGAGACGACGCTTTTCTCGGGCACGATCCGTGAGAATATCGCCTATGGTCGTCCCGAAGCCAGCCTCGAAGAAGTGACCGCTGTCGCCAAAGCGGCGCAGGCGCACGACTTTATTTTGGAGCAGCCCGACAGCTACGACACTATCGTCGGCGAGCGTGGCGTGGGGCTTTCTGGCGGACAAAAGCAGCGTATCGCCATCGCCCGTGCCCTACTGCTTGATCCGCGCATCCTGATTATGGATGACTCGACCTCCTCGGTGGACGCCGAGACGGAATATAAAATCCAGCAAGCGCTCGAAGAGCTGCAAAAGGGACGTACCACCTTCGTTATCGCCCAGCGCATCAGCACCGTCCGCTCCGCTGACAAGATTTTGGTGCTGGATAAAGGCAAACTCGCTGCCGAAGGCACGCATGAAGAATTGCAGCGTACAAGCGAACTTTATATGGAAATTATCGAAACGCAGTTTGGGAAAGAAGAGTAAAAAGATTTACCACAAAGGCCACAAAGAAAAGCAAAAAAATAATAGGTGTGCATTGCATAATGAATGATGCGTTGCACATCGGGATGTGAAAAATACATCATTCATTATGGAGAACTAGGATATGGCTAGAACTGGTAGCCCCAACAAATATCTACCTAAAACTATTAGAACAGTCAATTTACAAAAAGAGGATATTCCCAATAAAAATGCCGACTGGAGTGAAATTGGAAGATTCGCACTAACTTTTGATGCTGTAAAAGAATTAGGAACAGAAGATATTTATTCTCATCAAGCAATGGTTATGGAGTTTGATGAGAAATCATCTTTGGTAGAGCTTCGTACAAGTTTATTTTTATTTCAAAGATTTTGGAATAACAGATTAGAAGAAATTAGTAAAGAAGACCTCGAAAGAATAAAACAATTAATAGAAATAATTTCACAAAAACTATAAGCCAAGTTCCTTCTCCCTTGAGGGAGAAGGCTGGGATGATGGCGATCTGCTTAGAAAGTAAAGCTCTCCTATCAAAAAATATTAAAAACTTAGTGCCTTTGCGTGAGATTTAACTAGGAGCAACACTTATGATGCACGGAAGAATGCGACATATTGCAGAAACAGAAGAAGAAAAAGCACAAAATACCGGCAAAGTCGTTTGGCGTTTGGTCAAATACCTTGCCCCCTATAAAAAATACGTTCTCGCTGCCTTTATCCTCGTCTTGGTCAACGCCGCCGCACAGGGGCTGGGACCCATGCTCATCGGGCGCGCGGTAGATGGCGCTATCTCACAAGGCGATAAAGCGGGATTATTGAATACAGTTCTTGCCCTGCTCGGCGTCTACACAGTGGGCATGTTGACGATGCGTTTCCAAATTTACATCATGTCGACCACCGGGCAAAAAGTCCTCGCTGACCTGCGCGATGAAGTTTTTAAAAAACTCCAAAGCCTGCATTTGCAATATCTCGAAGGCAGCCAGGCAGGCGACCTTATCAGCCGTCTGAGCAACGATATTGACGCGCTGAACAATTTCTTCAGCCAATCCCTTGCCCAAATGATCGGCTCTACCTTTGCCCTGATCGGCATCATGGTCGCCATGCTTTCCCTCGACTGGCGGCTGGGTCTGACGGCGCTGGTCGTTATCCCCATCGCCTTTTATGTCACCAAACTTTTCTCCAATCTCTCTCGCCATGCCTTCCGCAAAACCCGCACGACCATCGGCGATGTTTCTGCCGAAATGGAAGAGCAAGTCTCTGGCGTCAAAGTGGCGCAGGCTTTCAATCGCACCCAACGCAATGTCGGTGAATTTGCCAAACGTAACGCCGCCAACCGCGATGCCAATGTCAGTGCAAATGCCGTCACATCTGCTTTTGCGCCCGCTATGGAAGTACTCTCCACTCTCGATCTTGCTCTTGTTTCAGCCTATGGCGGTTTTCTCGCCATCAGCGGCGCGATCAGCATCGGCACGGTCGTTGCCTTCATTCAATATGTGCAAAACTTCTTCCGCCCCATCCAAACCGTAGCGCAGATGTGGACAGTCGCCCAATCTGCTTTTGCGGCAGCCGAGCGTGTTTTTGTGCTGCTGGATATGGAAATCGAACTGGATGACGGATCAGAAACGATGTCAGCCATCGAGGGGCGTATACGCTTCGAGGATGTCAGCTTCGCCTACGATGCAGACGTGTCCGTACTTGATACCGTTTCATTAGACGCGATGCCCGGCGAGACAATCGCTCTCGTTGGTCCAACAGGTGCAGGGAAAACAACCATCGTCGGCTTGCTGGCACGTTTTTACGACGTAAACGCTGGCAAAATCACCATCGACGGGCAAGATCTGCGCGATGTCACTCAGCATAGCCTCCGCTCCCAAATGGGAACTGTCACCCAAGACCCCTTCCTCTTCTCCGGCTCGGTTATGGATAATATCCGTTATGGGCGGCTGGATGCTACTGACGAAGAAGTTGTCGAAGCAGCTAAAGCGGCAAATGCCCATGACTTCATCCAAAAGATGAACGAAGGCTACCAAACCGAAGTCGGCGAGCGTGGCGGACTTTTATCACAGGGGCAGCGTCAACTCATCGCCATCGCCCGTGCGCTTTTGGCTGATCCCCGCATCCTGATCCTTGATGAAGCGACCGCCAGCATTGATACTCGCACTGAAAAACTCATCCAGGAGGCCCTCGACAGGCTGCTGGAGGGACGCACATCCTTCGTCATTGCCCATCGTCTTTCTACCGTCCGCAACGCCGACCAAACCCTTGTGCTCGAAAATGGCAAGATCGTCGAGCGCGGCAAACACGACGAGTTGCTAGAGAAAGATGGCTTATACGCCGAACTCTACCACCGCCAGTTCTACACCCCGCCCGATGAGATGCCGCTGGCAGCGTAAATAAAAAGCCTTGCGAAGGTTCAAAACCTTCGGAAGGCTTTTTGCTTTATAATTTACCCTATGCAAAAAAGAGTCCAATATATAGACATCGCCAAAGGGATCGGTATCCTGCTCGTCGTGCTTGGTCATAACGACATGAACTATTACCACCCTATCTTGCATCGCTTTATCTACGCCTTCCATATGGCGTTATTTTTCTTTTTATCGGGCATCTTCTTCAATCCAGATCGCCCCTTCAAAACCCTTCTAAAAAAACGTTTCGACGGTCTCATCAAGCCCCTTATTTTCACAATCCTGCTCATTTACGGTATCTCCGTTTTCTTCGGGAAAATGAGCTTCGCCACAGCTGGTGGCCGACTACTCAAATCTCTCTACATGACAGGCCCCTATCTTAACTGGGTACAACTCTGGTTTTTGCCCCTCCTCTTCCTCATCAATATCTACGCCTATTTCTTTTACAAATTCACAAACCCCATCAAAAAAGATTGGATTCGCTGGCTCATTTTAATCATCACTTTGTGGATCGGAACTTTGCCGCTAGCCCACACTTGGCCCCTCGAAATTGAGATTCTCGGCAAGTCCCTGATATTGCACGGCGCGCCCGCTAACGTGGATTTGGTCTTGCTTGCCGGATTTTTCTTTATCCTCGCCCGAGAGATCTACCGCAATGTTCCCGAAGATTTTTTCTCATCAAAAATCACCTTTTTCGCCTCAGCAACTATCCTCTTAGGCATGGTCTTCACCCTCGACATCCCCATAGACTTCAATACCCGCCTATACACATCACTTATTCTTAACACTATCGAAGCCATCGCGGGGATCATCTTCATTCTTTCACTTTCTAGGCAAATTGAGCTTCACTCAGAAAAACTGACGTGTTTATTTAAATATATTGGTAGTCTCACCATCAGTATTTTTATTTTTCACGTCCCCATTCAGGAAATGGTCAACAACAAACTCAATCCCTATATCGGACAGAACGACCTGACCGTTACGATTGCTTTCCTCGCAGGTGTTTTGATACCCATCTTCATCCATGAATTCTTTATCAATCCAAACCCAAAAGTTGGGGCATGGTTTGGGATGGGGAAAGCGAAGCTGCCAGAATAGAGAGCAATACAAAGGCAATTTTTTACAAAGCTCTCCAATTCTATTGGATTGACTGATCAAAATCAGTATACTTATGAAGCATATCTTCTGTGTACTGAATATTTGATCTAACAGGGAAATAAAATGGCAGATGCAGGTGCTCTTCCCCAAAAACCTTATTCCCCACCCCCCAGGAAAACTTCACCCCTAAAAAAGAAATCAATGCGCATAGCGGTTCCGGATATCTTCACTTTTCTTTTTCAGCGAGTAGCCTTCGGAATGCTTGTTTTATTATCCATCATCTTCCTCAGCTATCTGGGGCTGGACATGGCAAGCGGGACAGAATTTGGCCCAGCGATATTAGCCTCTCTCCCTAAAACCTGGGAATATATTGGGCATCTCCTTGAAGGCGATCTTGGTCTAACAACAGCCGGAAGCAATACGCTGAATCCCCGCCTCGTCACAGAAGTAATTATTGAGTATCTGCCACGCAGTTTGGGTTTATTGGGAGTTTCTCTCTTTTTTGCTTCCTTTATAGGAATCATACTAGGCATACTGGCTGCTCGCAGTCCCTCACGACGTTCCCTGGGCATTCTCATTACAACTCTGATAGGGATTTCTATTCCCAGCTTTTTCGCAGCTTTTTTGCTCCAATGGGCTGTGACTACGTATACGCGTCAGGTGGGGGTAGCATTATTGCCAGTCGGCGGTTTTGGGTGGGACAAACATCTGATATTGCCTGCGTTAGTTCTCGCGGCACGCCCTGTGGCCCAGATAACGCGGATTACTTTTGTTTCTGTGCAAAAAGCACTTCACCAGGATTATGTCCGTACTGCGCAAGGCAAAGGGCTACGCAGTTTTCACATTATGGCTATTCATATAATGCGCAATGTGGCTATCCCGATTTTGACCACGATCGGGGTTTCGCTGCGCTTTTCGTTAAGTAGCCTGCCCGTTGTCGAATACTATTTTGGCTGGACAGGTATTGGCTTTGCCTTATTAAAGGGAATCGCACAGCAAGATAATAACCTGACTATTGCGTTAACTCTTTGTATGGGCATAATTTTCATTGTGATCAACATATTGCTGGATTTAAGCTATCGAATAATAGACCCCAGACTACGAGAGAAAACTTCTTATATTACGAAAGGCAAAAAACAGAAAGCGATAGAGAATATCAGATCAACTCTAAAGGGATTCCTGGCTCTTTTAGCGGATAATTCCCTTGGGGACTGGATTAAGCGACTTAGCGCAAGCAAGCCCAATTTCGAGGAAGACCCGGAACATCCATCAGAGGCTGCTGAAGAAATCCAATCCAAGAGTGAAAAAAGAAGCGAAATAGCAATGAGGGAAAGATTCCCTTGGGATGACGTTCTGAAAAATTTCCCTTTAGTACTAGGTGGGGTTTTGGTGCTTGGCCTTATTTTTATTGTCTTCTTTGGGCCTAAATTAGCACTGAATAATCCCTATCAAACCCAAGGCTTCGTCAAAATTGACGGGGTGTTATCAGTTCCTCCTTTTGCTCCGAATGAAACATATCCATGGGGAACAGATGCACTTGGTCGGGGAATGTTGAGCCTGATCCTCTCTGGCGCCCAACAAACGCTCATGCTAGGTTTTTTAGCGGTTTCTGCGCGCGTCATAGTTGGCGTGATATTAGGGGCAATTGCGGGCTGGAACAGCGGAGGACGCTTGGATCGCTTTATCTTGGGGCTTGCCGAGATAATTTCAGCATTTCCCACGCTTCTGTTGGGGATGATACTCATTTTAGCTTTGGGAATTCGTCAAGGGATGCCTCCCTTTATCATTGCGCTGTGTTTCGTAGGGTGGGGGGAGATCATGCAATATGTGCGCAGCGAGGTTATGTCCATACGCCCTAAACCCTATATTGAAGGGGCTATGGCAGTAGGGGCGCGGACTCCCCGAATTATTATTCGGCACATTTTCCCTAATCTCTTTTCTGCACTAATTTCTATTATTTCTCTGGAAATGGGTGCTGTGCTGATGCTGCTTGGCGAATTAGGCTTCATCAGCATTTTTATTGGCGGTGGAGCGGTCATTGACCTTGTAAATGGTCGGTTGCTATATGCCGATGTTCCAGAATGGGGCTCGTTACTAAGTAGTATTCGATATCAAGCGCGTAGCTACCCCTGGACAGCAATATATCCGATGCTGGCTTTTTTCATATCTATCTTCGGCTTTAATTTATTCGGAGAGGGAATCCGCCGTTTGGTAGAAAAAGGCAGTCTGATTATCAATCGAATTTTCAATCGGTATACAGTAACTGCCGGGCTGATCGTAATCATGAGCTTTAATTGGCTCAGTTCTAACAGTGGGGCAATGCCTTTTTATAAAGAGCAGGCAGGTACCTTTGATGGCAACCGAGCATTGAATTATGTTTCGTTACTAACACATCCAGGCTTTGAAGGACGTGCGCTAGGCTCAGCCGGGATGATTTCTGCAGCCCAGTATATTGCCTTGGAATTTGAAGCCCTAGGTCTTCAGAGAGCTGGGCAAAAAAACACCTATTTTCAGGAGCGAGACAGAGCTTTTGAGCTGCTGAATTCAGAACCTGTATTTATCATCAACGATCATGGTTTTGAACCTGTGCATGGCGAGGATTTTGCTGCTTACCCCGGCAAAAATATGACTCATGGCGAGGCAAATGCCCCCATACGTTTTATTGGTCTGGGAAGACCATCAACGGCTCAGGTATCTGGCTGGCGTACAACCTATCCGACACTGGAGTATTCTGATTTTACGGGGGAGATTTTGATGGTCCTTTCAGATCGTGAAGCTGATTATCTAACTCGCTTCTCTAGCGATGGTTTGCTCGTGGTCGTAGATGATCCCGAAAAGCTAAAACAGCGTTATACGCTTTCCGGACGTTCAGGGACCTGGAAAGATCTGATCACTCGTGAGATTCATGGAGAAGAAACTCCATCACTTTGGATCTCTGAGGAGATGGCTGATCGTTTACTGGCAGGCTCAGGGCATACTGTGGCAGATCTACGTGAAATGAACAGAGAATTGCCAGTAGAATCTGTATATCAATTACCCTTGCAAAAAGACGTAAGCATGGAGGTCAATGGAACGCTAAAAGAAGATTGGCCTGTCCAAAACGTGCTCGGATATATGCCAGGGGTTTGGGGTTATGAACGCTGTATCGATTGCCTGGACACAGAGTTAATTGTCGTCATGGCACAATATGATAGTCCGCCCATCGGGCCAAATGGAGAAATCTATCCAGCTGCGATCAATAATGCCAGCGGCGTGGCCGTAATGTTGGAAGCCTTACGTGTTTTGCAGGAAAGCGATTATCAACCCTATCGTTCATTTCTTTTCGTTGCTTATAGCGGTGAAGGTCTGGATGGAGGAGAGCCCGTCTTTGATCCGGGCGCAAGCCATTTTTTGAAAGCGAAAACGGGCTTTGCTTCCTCTTTTGATCTGGATGCAATTGTACAGTTACGCGGCCTTGGCGGCGGATTTGGTGATCGTTTGGAAATATCAGCTGAGGGAAGTCTACGTCTGGCCGAGTTATTAGCCAATTCTGCCAAAGAGATGGGCGTAAAAGTTGTCCGGGCAGATGAAGCGATTGACATTAGTGTGATCTACGATAGCGGGAATCCATCTCTGGAAAGCGGGCAAGATGCCCCAATTGTGCGCTTATATTGGGAAGGTTGGGATGGGTACTCACGCTTACCCACAGATCGGATAGAAAATGTATCGGCACAGAACCTCGAAGAAGCCGGACGTGCTCTGGCAATGTCATTGATGATTATGGGGCGCGAGAGGGAGTATTAACTTATAAAAAAAGGAGAACACAAAAAAGTGCTCTCCTTTTTTTCTGTTTGTTAACTTTAGTCAGCATCCATCAGCGCTACTAAATTCTCATCAAAAGGTGGATAAACAACACCCTTTTCGGTAATAATGGCGGTGATATATTTTGTGGGGGTCACATCAAAGGCAGGATTGCCAACCTCGACACCATCCGGGGTGATTTGACATTCTCGAACGTGCGTGATTTCACTTGCTGGGCGTTCTTCAATTTCTATTTCGTCCCCGTGCTTGGTTGCCATATCGATTGTCGTCGTCGGGGCTGCCACGTAAAAGGGGACACCGTTCTCGTACGCTACAACGGCTAAATTATAGGTGCCGATCTTATTTGCTACATCGCCATTGGCGGCAACGCGATCTGTGCCGACGACGCAAAGATCAACGCCGAGAGTACGCATAAAATGCCCAGATGCCCCATCCACGATCACTTTGAAGGGGATCCCCTGTTCTTTCAGCTCATACGCCGACAAACGCCCACCCTGTAAACGGGGACGGGTTTCATCGAGTAAGGCAAAGACTTTTTTGCCATCTTCGTGCGCTGTGCGGATGACGCCCAAGGCTGTGCCATAATCAACCGTTGCCAAAGAGCCTGTATTGCAATGGTGGATGATGGTCGCTTTGTCGGGGATGAGGGGTAGGGCGTTCATGCCGATGGCTTTGTTAATCGCAACATCTTCTTTGGCGATGGCGTGGGATTCGGCGAGAGTCGCTTTTTGGAGGGCGGAGACAGAACCCAGGCTGGGGTCGGCGATGCGTTTATTCATCCGATCGAGTGCCCAGAAGAGATTAACGGCAGTTGGTCGGGATCGGGCTAATGCTTCTGAAGCGGTGGCAAGTTCCGAGATAAGAGCGTCTCGGGTTTCACATCCTGTGTTATGCGCTGTTAAAGCCATCCCATAAGCGGCAGCGGCTCCGATGGCGGGTGCGCCACGGATGACCATATCCTGTATGGCTTGGGCGACTTCTTCGTAGGTGAGGTAATCGTTGTAGATGGTCTCGTGGGGGAGTTTGCGCTGGTCAAGCATCCGCACGATGCCTTCGTCTAAAAATTCTATGCTGCGAAATGCGTTCATTTTAGTTTCCTTTTTGTCCATATCGGGTGCGAACGTAGTCCTGCATGGCTTTGACATCTTCGTCGGGGATGATATTGGGCGTGCCGATGCTGAGGGCGTGGATGTAAATTTGGGCAGATTTTTCGGCGACTTGGCAGATCGTGAGGGCGCTTTTCATATCTGCGCCAACGAGCACCGTGCCATGATTGGGGAGCAGCACGCCGTTTTCTTTACCCAAACCTTTGACAACATTTTGGGCAAGCACGTCTGTGCCCGGGAGGGCGTATTCGGAGCAGCTCATTTTATAACCGACGATCTGCGCAAAATCTTCGCTGATGGCGGGAAGTTCCATTTTATTTACGCCCAAAACGGTGGAGTAGAGCGGATGGGTATGTACAACGGCATTCACATCTTCTCTGGCGTTATAGATGGCAATGTGCATTCCTTTTTCGACGGAGGGGGTGCATTCTCCGTCCACGATATTTATTTCGCTGTCTAGGACGACGACATCGGTTGTTTTTAGGGTTTCGTAATCCATGCCGCTGGGGGTGATGTAGATCAGCCCTGTTTCGGGGTCACGGAGGCTGAAATTGCCCCATGTGCCGACGGTGAGTCCATCTTTGAGCATTTTTATGCCAGTTTGAACAATGGTTTCTTTTAATTCAGTTTTTATCATTTGATTTCTCTTTTATATATTTTAAACACAAAGGACACGAAGGCTCACGAAGTTTTTCTTTGTACTTCTTTGATACCTTCGTGTTTAGTTTTTCTTCTCTGGATACAACCCAAGCACCCCTTCTTCAGAGGCATCACAAATGCCGCGTTCTGTAATTAATCCGGTCACGAGGCGAGAAGGGGTGACATCGAAGGCGTAGTTTGCAGCTGGGCTATCTTCGGGGGTGAGGAGCACTTCTTTGATCTCGCCATCGTGGAAGCCTTGAATATATTTCACTTCTTCGCCACCGCGTTGCTCAATGGGGACTTCCTTTACGCCGTCGTGCATGATCCAATCGAAAGTGGATGAAGGGAGAGCGGTGTAAAAGGGAACGCCATTATCGTGCGCCGCGAGGGCTTTAAGATAAGTACCGATCTTATTGCCCACGTCGCCGGTATAGGTGGTGCGGTCTGTGCCGGTTAGAACCAAATCAACTAATCCGTGCTGCATGAGATGTCCGCCAACATTGTCGGCGATGACGGTATGGGGAACGCCGTGTTGCCCAAGTTCCCAGGCTGTCAGGCGTGCGCCTTGATTGCGGGGACGAGTCTCATCCACCCAAATGTGGATTTTGATGCCCTTATCGTGAGCGGCATACATGGGTGCGGTGGCAGAGCCATAATCCACGAAGGCGAGCCATCCGGCGTTGCAATGGGTGAGGATGTTAACCACATCGCCGTTTTTCGCTTTGCTAATCTTTTCGATGATGGATAGACCGTGTTGCCCAATTTGACGGCAGAAATCTGCGTCTTCATCCGCTATCGCTTGCGCTGTTTCAAGTGCCTTAGTGATTTTAGCGTCCATGCCGCCGTTTACTGCGGCAATCGCTTCGAGCTGCCGATCCACTGCCCATGCGAGATTAACGGCAGTGGGTCGGGTTGCTTTCAAAAGTTCACCATCGGCAGCAAGTTGGGGCATGAAGATCTCGTCTTTAGGCGCGTTGAGAGCGGCGATATACATCCCAAACCCCGCTGTTGCACCAATTAAACCTGCCCCACGAACGTGCATATCTTTAATGGCACGCGCCACATCATCTACGCTTTTCAAATTTTCGATAATGAATTTGTGGGGCAAGTGGCGTTGGTCAATGATCTGCACAATACTGGAGTCATCTTCTTTCAGCCAAATCGTGCGGTAGTGTTTTCCGTCTATATTCATTTATCTTCCTTTTCGTATCATAGCTTTCAGACAGATATTTTCTAAAATTCCCCTACCCTCTGTTGAGTATTTTCTCATAAATTTGCACCATTTGCCACTTATATCTCAGGTAAATAAAAGGCATCTCTTAAGAAGACGAGAGATGCCAGTTTCTTTTCTTATATTAATACAATACTACTACATCGCGTCTACATATGCGCCAAATAACGTCAACACTTCCTCAAAATTCTCGCGCCCAAAACCGATGCGGAAGTGCTGATGCCCATAGTCGAAAACATGTGAGGGGGCGATCATAATGCCTGCTTCTGCGACGAGCGTGTCCGCAAATTCAAGAGTATCGTCAACACCCAAAATACGCGGAAAACAGATTGAGCCGCCACGCGGACGATTCCAGCGAAAACGTTCGGGGCGGGCTGCCATGAACGCATCGAGCAGGGCGATATTGCGTGCCAAGCGTGCGTTCTGCATCTCAATAAGGGCATCCTTATTTTGCAGGGCGATGATGGACAATATCTCGCTCGGGGCGCTGGAGCAGATGGTGGTGTAGTCTTTCAGTTGCAACATCCGTTCGAGGGTGGGCAGATGCTGGGAGGCGATCCATCCAATTCGTAGACCGGGCAAGCCAAAGGTTTTCGACATGCCGAAGAGAGAAAATGCCTTTTCGTAAGCCTCGCAAGCCGAGGGCAAGGTCGCTCCGGCTTCTAATTCCAAATATCTATACATTTCATCTGAGAGCAGGTAAATCCCCTTTTCTCGCAGCATGGCTATCAGCTTGGCAAAATCGGATTTGGATGGGATGTAGCCGGTGGGATTATGCGGGAAGTTGACGACGACGAGTTTTGTTTCGGGGCGGATGAGTTCGGCGAGACGCGCCAGATCAAAATGCCACCCGGCATCTTCATCCGGTTCCCATGTGGAGACTTGGCAGCCGCCCGCGCGCGCGATCTCGTAGAGCGACTGGTATCCCGGAAAGGTGGAGATGACGTGGTCGCCGGGTTCGAGCAGGGCGTTCATGAATATAAAAATAGCCTCTTCGGGCGCGGCGACGAGCAGATTTGATGCATTTAACCCATCATAAAAATTGGCAGCTTCTTCGCGTAAAAGCGGATGCCCCATCGACTCGGTATAGCCGAGTTGGAGGTTATACCAAGTTCTGTGCATTTCGGGGGATGCCATTGCAAGCAACTCGGGTAATCTTAGCGATTCGCAATCTGAGCTGGAGAGCAAGTATTTGGCAGAGAATTCGTGTTTGGCAAAATAACGTTCGAGGGTGAAGGGGGGGATTTGCATGGGAAGACCTCAGGTTTTAGACTTTAGATTTTAGATTTTGATGGAATGCGGATTGGGCGGGTGAAAACTTGTGTTTGACGAAGTAACGTTCGAGGATACAGGGATGGATTTTAATGAGATTTTTGACCTTATTTTTTCTCTAAATAAATTTTTGCTAACTCTAATGCAAAAATTTTTAATTCTTGTATCGAATACTCGATCTCAAAATCTCTTGTTGATGATTTCTGATTCCACAACCGAATTCCAATCCATTTATTTCCCGTAGAAATATCATCTATGTTTTGGTGAGCTATTCCATTCCGAATTCTATTAATAAACCACAATTTTGATTTTTGGGCTAAGTCTTCTTTCTTGCCAACTCCTAAACGAACATATTGTCTGGTTATTAGATCATGGTCTTGTGGAATATCTTTTAGGAACCCTACCTTTTCAGGTATAAGATCAAGAAAATCATCATCAATGAAACCTTTAAATACTTCATTTTTTCTCTTCTCATTTTCTGAGATAGTAACGATTATGCCTAAGAGACAATTTAGCAAAAAAGTTACTTCTCTATCTTTTTCTTCGAAGAGAGGATAATTTTCTTCCAGTATCTCTTTTGTTCGCTCCACAAGGGTCTTCTTATCATTTGGTGGCGTCACTTTAGCTCCTTAGATTACCATGTTTCGTAATCAGGTCTTCCTTTTTCTTTGTCCAACTGCTTTCTAACCTTTTGCAAAAGGGGTAAGTCTTTTGTTCTGCGTTCCAAGAAAAAAGATGTCACAAAACTACCAAGCATAGCCAGAATAGCAAGAAAAATTCCATTGTCGCCAATAGAGGCCATTATCAAGGCAGCAACGTTTAAACTAAGTCCAAAATTTGAGAATGAACGGTGAAAACTTAGCACGTTTTTATATGTGCTTCTGAAAATTAATTCTTCGTGTGGACTAAGTAAAAGTCTTTTAACTTCTTCTTGAACTTTCTTTTCTTGTTCTTCTTTTTTTAACCGTCTAGCTTCACTAAATCGAGTTGCTAAAGCTTCTGTTTTGGGATACAGATACTTTTTCAAAATATCTAAAGCAATACCTACGACTATTACTTCGAACCAATTTATACTTGAAAACATATCTATTACCTCCTGATGTAAACGAAATAAGATAATGAAATTATACGCCAAAACAAAAAGCGGACTCTCTTCTCAGAAAGTCCGTACTTCAATAATTACTTGTTACTTCTTATTTCTTGCTCCGCAGAATGTCACTGTTCTTTAACATACAAATCAGTGTAAGTAATTTGAATAACAGTATCTCTCGAGCTGTTGTCATAGCCAATAAATAAATATCGAGGAGAAAAGGGAATACTTAGATATTCATACTGACTTGAAGCGCCGACGCGCTGGATAAGCAGTTTAGTTCCATCTAACTCTAAGGTGAAATGGAGAACGGAATTAGAGATTTCTGGTAATGTGTGAGATTTTTCCCATTGCTCTTTCCCCTTTGTCATAGTGTATAAATCAACGCGCTTGAGCACACCATTCTCATCTGGTGGATAAATAATAGCAAAAGCCCCATCAGCATCTTTTAAACTGTCACCCTCAGAAATAATGCCAAACTGTACGTATCCGTTTGAAATGTTTTCAACTTCAACTGTTATTTCTACGTAACTGTTCGTTGGTACTGGTACCATCACCCCGTATACTCCTTCTTTTCCGGTTTTATTGCTATACATTTCTATCGACGAATTGTCATAGAAAATTCCCCACGCAAACAGATCCAAGCACCCAAACTCTTTACTACTTAACTGTTCAGATGGTACGTTAGTGATAGGTTTCCACAAGCGACTATCTAAACAGGTGCTTTCAAAACCAAAGTCGCTTGAAATTTTAAGGGGCTGTGTAACAGCTATAGGATCCGATGGTGTATTTGTCGGGGCATCATTAACTTCAACTGGGGATGGAGTTATGCTTGTCTCTGATTTTGACACACTTAGTGCTGCGGCAGTATGTGTAACAGAAACTATTTCTGTTACAGCGGCTTGAGTAGCTTGAAAATACATGCGTTCCGTCTCATTTTTCTCTTTATTGTTAATAAAAACAAAATATGCAGTTGTAAGCGTTGCAATAGTTCCTATTATTGCAGAGATAATTTTTAAGACAACAATCCAGTTTTCCGCTTTCTTGTCTTTAGCCATCTTAAACTCCTGTCCAATCGAATTAGAACTAACATAATGTAATAAGGATAGAAAATTTGTTGTGAATTAAGAAGCTTTTGCCTTATAAAATCGAACGTAATTCGAAGCGAGTTTCTTGAACACAAATTAACTATACAAAAAAAGAAAACCTTATTCAATAGAACACTACTAAAACAAAAAGCGGACTCCCTTCTCAGAAAGTTCGCTTACATTTATCGAATTTCACGCATCAGCTTCAGCAGGCAGATAATGCCGCTTTATGAGATTTTTGTCAAAGTTTATGTGACACAATCTCAATAGCGTTGACAGAGAGTGTCAAGCATAGTGGACTGTTTTTTATCGTGTTTGTCGCATTAAAATGACCCTTTCATGAATTTTCCCATTGGGGATGACAATTATCTTCAAACACAATTTAGTAAGATTAGGCTTTCGCTTTTGAGTGAGAAAGAAGAGTGCGTCGCACCAACTTCGACAGGCAGATATTAATCGACAAATATTCTCTTATCGAGGAGAAGATTCTTATCGTTTTGGTGCGACGCACACCTGCCCGAGCGAAAGCCCTAAAGGTGTGAAAAAGAATAAAAACAAATCTCGTACGACTTCAAAAAAAATGGAGAATCAACTATGAAACGGATATTGATCATTCTGGGAATGCTTATACTTGTAGGGCCAGCCTGTAGTGCGCCTGCCCAACCCACTGAAGCCCCGCCCATCGAAGCCGCAGCGCCCGAACCTGTTGCCCAAGCCACTGCTGTCCCGACCACTGAAGTCGTTGCGTCCGAGCCTGCCATTCTCAGCGAAGTTGAGAACAACGTGGCTGTGCGCGCGAAGAACGAAGCAGATTGGAAAATCGTAACGGCAGTGGAACTCGTCAGCGACGGTGCCAGCGTACGCACGCAGGCGGATTCAACCGCGCGGCTGGATCTACCCAACGGAAACGTATTGCTGATCGGGCCGGATACGATATTCGAGTTGTCAAATTTTGATGGTCAAAACTGGGCCATCCTTCTGGAACAGGGGGGCGTGATCCTTGAAGTTACTGCGGAGCATCTCGGCAGGTCGGTAATATCAACACCGATAGGTATTGCCTGGCCGACCGGTTCTATTTTGGGTATTAAATTCGTCCCGGAAACCGAGATCATGAACATCGGCTGTTTCGAAGGCTCTTGTGCGGCGGCCCAGAGGGAATTTCATATGGACGATGATTTTAATATCCTTACTATCAATTCTCTCTTAGCCAATTCGGAAGAACACTTTCTGTTGCCGGATAAGACGCAGCTCTCTATCGAGAAGAAAACAGATGGCGAGCCCACGGTGTCAGAGATCAAAGCACTGGATCTCGGCGACAACAAGATAGGTGACATTATGGATGGAAATGACCGTGGGGTTCTCCGTGATCTGTTAATAAATCTTGGAGATAATTCTGGAGAATCTACTATAGATCCGAGCAACGTAGCTACCACCGGAGAGAACACAATGATTATAGACTCTGCGTGCGATCTCTTCCAAGGCGCGCAGTTTTCACATGTATACGGGGAATTTCTGCCCGGCGCTCCCCTAGCTGTGAATATCAAAATGCCTGCAAGCGTTGCCTGGCAGGATCTGGACTACAAGATGAAAATTGGGGATGTGGAAACCGAGGCCTGTGCGCCGCTCGAAGGGAATAATACGCGTCTTTCCTGCAAAATTAAACTGCCATCCGAATACATTAGTACATATAAGCATCACCTTTCACTGCATCAGGATGGTTGTGAGGAGCCTCTCTATACCAAAGGTCCACTATCCCTGCCTGCGCCCGAGCCTGCTGACACGCCAAAGGACGAGGATGAAGAGGATACAAATACCTGCGATGCCTATGCTCCTGACCAAATTGCTTGCGAGAGTGGAGGCGGCATCTGGGATCTTGTGCTTTTCTCTTGTACTTGTCCCTGATATCTGGAGAAATACCAGATCAAATTAAGTGAAAAGATGACTCATCCCAACTTCAGGGATGGGTCATCTTTTTTCTTTTATATGGACAAACTATTTAGAATTCACAAATAACATGTCTTTGCGAGGAGCATGTTCTTGCGACGCGGCAATCTCTTCACAGAGAAAGAGATTGCTTCACCCCGAAAAGCATCGGGGTTCGCAAAGAGATAAGTTTGTTCGAGTTTTATTTGTTTTTCCCTCTTAGAAGCGTTCTGCTCGTAAAGGTTTTAGGTCAATGGATGCCTCTTCTCCAGCAATGATCTGTGAAACCAGTTTCCCCGTGATCAGACTATAAGTCATCCCCAAAGTTCCGTGACCAGTGGCAAAGATAAGATTTTCATATTTATCGCTCCGCCCGATAATGGGAAGATCATCCGGCGTTGCGGCCCTAAACCCGGACCAGACCTCTTCTTCAGCCAAAGCTTCTGTTCCCGATAAATACTCTTTTGCCGAGCGGCGAATGGCATCCACCCGCGGCTGATTGATCGTAGAGTCAAAACCCGCCAATTCCAGCGTGCTGGCAAAACGGACTCGTTCCCCCATCGGCGTGGCAGCCGCCTTGCGCTCCACCAAAGAAATCGGCAACTGTGGGAGAAGTTCTGGTGGGCATTTATAGGTCAGACTATATCCCTTGGCAGGCTGGATGGGGAGTTTTATCTTCAATTTGCGTGCAAGCAGAGCAGACCAGGCCCCCGCAGCCAAAACAACCTGATCCGGGATAAAAGTCCCCTGCGTTGTTTCCACAGATGAGATCTGCCCGGCTGTGATTTCAAATCCCCTTACACTCACACCCTTCATGATCTCTACACCCCGGCTTTCTGCCAGGCGTGCCATTTCCTGTGTAAAGCGACCCGGGTCTAAGTGGGCGTAATCCTTGCTATAGAAGCCATGCTTAACAGATGCCGAAATATTCGGCTCTATTTCACGCACGCCATCAACGTCCAGCAAAGATACATCCACACCATATTCGCGTACAAAGGCGACATCGGCCATAGATTTTTCAAAACTCTTTTTGCTGGTAAACAGGCTTAACCGCCCCTTGCTTTCATAGCCAAAATCGACATCTTCTTGCGAAAAGATCTCATCGAAAAGATCAAAACTCCCCTGCCCTAAAGATAATAAAATTGCGTAAGATGCCCTTAGATCTTTTTCATTACAAGCACCGATAAACTTCCATAACCAGCGAAAGAGATCGAAATCCAGACGCGGTTTGATATAAAAGGGGCTTGTCGGATCAAAGAGCCATTTCATGCCCTGCAATGGGATGCCCGGCGCAGCCATCGGGATAGAGAACCCATTCGCGATCCAGCCGGCGTTGCCATAAGAGCTGCCTACCCCGACTTCATCTTTCTTTTCGATCAGCGTTACAGAACGACCCTGCCTGGAAAGATAATAGGCAACAGAAAGACCAATGATCCCGCCGCCGATCACGATAATATCTTTTTCTTTTTTCATTATTCTCCTGGAATTTGCTGGCTTTGTAATGGACAAAATTATATATTAAAAGAGTGGCCTTTCTTTCCGAAAAGAAAGGCCGCCAATAAGGCCACGCTGGATAATGCAGAGCAAATCGATAATAGCGCCCAGTTCATTATTGAGAAGCCCTTATTAACAAATCCAGCATTGCTTCGATGATCTGCGCTTGCTGAACCGAGCGTTCAACTGTAGCGAGATGCTCTTCAGGCTTGATCTTGTACGAGCCAAATTGATGGTGGTCACCGCCCTCGATCTTGATGTATTCCGTATCCGCAGGGAGCAGATGTTTGCGTTCGCCCACGCTCTCATCCGTAACACCCTCTTCACGACCGCCATAAATTGATAAAACAGGAATATCAAGTGCGGAGATGTCGGAATTATCTGCGGGGTAGGCAGCCCAGATCGCCAGCCCGTCGATCTGCTCGGGACTCTCAGCCGTATACATCGCTGCCGATACACCGCCCACAGAATGCCCGCCGATGACCCAATGCTTGATTTCGGGATATTGAGCCATGATCTCATCTGCGGCATCCACATCGAAGATGGCCATATTGATCGGCATCTCAGGCACAACGACAAGATAGCCCTCTGCGGCGATGGGCTTCAGCAACGGAGCATAGCTTTTCGGGTTGATCCGCCCGCCCGGGTAAAAGATGAAACCGCTTTCCACGTCAACGCCACTGAGGGTGAAAGTCAGCCAAGGTTTGTGAGTAACTTCCACATTTTCGTCACTGATGAGCGCCGCTTCTGCTTCGGGCAGGGGCGGGCGTGCATAGGTGGTCCAATCCACGAGCCAGACGAGCGCGGCTGCGAACACCAACAGAATAATTCCCCAGATAATTTGCTTTCTTGAAATATTTTTCATTTGATTTCCCGTACCATGGTAATAGAGTCTTCGGTTTCTGAATGGATTTCAAATCCCTGCTGCTGATAGAGCTTGATGGCGTAATTATCTTTTGAAACCATCAAACTGATGCGCGGAACGCCCTCCCTTTGGGCTTGTTCAGTCAGCCCAAACAATAGCTTCGTCCCGATCTGCTTACCGCGAAAATCCTCGTGGACGCCGATCACGACCACTGGGACCTTATCGTGCATATAGCCTCGGGTGTAGTTCTCTTTGCTCCAATAACGGTACCAAGCCGCTCCCACTGGCGTTCCGTTCAGCGTGGCGATGAGGGCGGTGTCGCCATCCCGTTCTCCCCATCCCGCTAAAGATTTGGCGACCTCGGGTAATGAGAGCGCTTCTTCCAACGGGGGACGGTTCTCCACATCACGCCAGAAGACGGCTTCGTAAAGGATCTCCTTTAAAAATGGGAGGTCAGAGGATGCTGATCTTCTCAATAATACATTCAGGATAATTTTTCTCTACCCCTCTGCAGGCGGACCGGCTTTGCCGTAATCTAAAATATCGCGGACACCTGTCCCACCGGTGGGGAGAGAGACAATGCCCTCGTCTTCCATCATGTCTATCAGGCGGGAGGCGCGCGTGTACCCAATTCGGAGCTTTCGCTGAAGCATGGAAACGGAAGCACGCCCTTGTCGGCGGACGAGGTCGATGGCTTCGTCATATAGGGGGTCGATATTCTTTGCTTCGTTCATTTCGTCTTCAAACATTTCTACTTGTTTTAGCAGTACGCCATTGGGCAGATTTTTGCCTTGAGAGCCGGAATCCGCTTGTGGGCTGACATATCCAGCCGTCTGCATTTTCCAAAACTCAACAAGACGGTCGGTTTCAATATCCGAGATGAAAACACCCTGTAAACGAGCGGCAGAGGGAGCATCGGGGGCCTGATAAAGCATATCGCCGCGCCCGAGCAAACGCTCTGCGCCAGATTGATCGAGGATAACGCGGCTATCTGTACCCGAGGCAACTGCGAAAGCGATGCGAGCGGGGAAGTTGGCTTTAATTAAGCCGGTAACAACATCTGTACTGGGGCGTTGCGTGGCAAGGATCATGTGGATGCCTGTCGCGCGCGCCAATTGCGCCAAACGGGTAATGGTGCGTTCTGTTTCGTCGGGGGCGATCATCATCAGGTCGGCTAATTCGTCGATCACGATCACGAGGAAGGGGAATTTTTTGCCACCCTGAGATTCCATCCGCTCGTTATAGTCGGCGATATTACGCGCACCAGTCTGCGAAAAGGCATGGTAGCGCTTATCCATTTCGCGGGTCATCCATTGCAGCGCACCTACCACGCGTTCTGTTTCTACAACGACGGGCGAGAGCAAATGCGGGATACCGTTATAGCCCGTTAATTCAACGCGTTTTGGGTCTACCAAAACCAGACGCAGGTCATCGGGGGTATTGTGCAAAAGCATTGAAGTTAGAATGGAATTCACACAAACCGATTTACCAGACCCTGTTGTCCCCGCGATCAGGAGATGTGGCATTGCGGTCAAATCTGCCACTTGGGGATGTCCCCCCACGTTGCGCCCGAGCGCAAATCCGAGCGGCAGCTTTTTATTCTGAAAGACATCACTTTCGAGAATATCACGCAAGGCGACCATTGTCATTTCTTCGTTCGGAACTTCGATGCCAATATATCCCTTACCAGGCACGGGGGCTTCAATACGGATGCGGGATGCGGATAACGCGAGAGCCAGGTCATCTGATAAGGCGGTAATTTTGTTAACCCGAACGCGAGTTTTCCCTTTTCGCGTTTGAATGAAACTTGGTTCCACACCAAATTGCGTGATCGTCGGCCCCCGGTTTATTTCCACTACTTCCACTGGCGCGCCAAAAGATTCGAGGGTATCTTCTATTAATCTTGCGCGCCTTTCGACGAATTCTTCGTTCATTGTTGGCGTAAAACCAGGGTCAAGGATTTCGGCAATAGGCGGTAAAAACCATTCGACAGCTTCTTCGGCTAAAACACCGATCTGCACTTGCGGCGAAGATTCTCCGTCTTCATTTCCGTTGGTATAGCCATTTAATTGAACAGGGGGCATTTCTTTTTCTGGTCTTCTTGCTTCGATGATCTCTTCGATGCGTTCTTTCCAAACTTGATATATGATCACAAAAGGTGGTGAAATACGCTCAAAAAATTCACGAATAGAAAGATCTAACGTCATTGATATTGCGATCAGGAACCAAGCCAAAAGGGCAATGGTCGCACCGACCTTGCCTAAATTGAGCAAAAAGAATCGCATGAATAACGCACCCCAATATCCCCCACCAATTGCGCCGTCTACAAAAGCGACTTTATGCGCGGCATCACTTGTAAAGACCTGGAAAAATGTCAAAAGCCAGAAGAAAAAGAGAAAAATCCCTGTTACACGTTCTATTGAAATATGCGGAACACTCTCTTGATTGCGAATAATTAACCAGACCCCCACGATCATCAACGTAGCAGGAAAAAGCCAACGCCCCCACCCAAAAGAGCGGGTCAAAAAAATGACCCATAAGTCGGTTGCCGGACTTCGAGCAACAGATCCAAGAATGAGAAAGGTAAAAAGACCCAACAAAGCTAATACTATCCCGGCCAGATCAAGGCGGCGGTTAATAGACATTCTTTGCCAAAAATTTAGTTGCGCAGCTTCTTTTTTAGGAGATATTTTTTTCTTTGCCATGATTTTAGACTTTAGACATCAGACTTAAGACCTAAGTTTCAGATATAAAAGTATAGCACGAATGGTCTAAAGACAAAGAATTTTACGGCTTGCCGTAGGAGTTAGGCACGAAACTGAAACAAAGGTTTTTTGAAGAGAAAACTCTATTTTGCCCTCTTCGTGCGGGGCTAAAGCCACCTTCTCAGCTCATGGAAGCCCTATCGGGCTAAAATACAGTCGAATTTATTCGACTTTCATGCCCTGAGGCAGGGATTTATCCCGCACCGAGCCTGTTTTTATGCAGAACATATTTTCGTGCGAAAACCCTAGGCTTGTCGTAGAGCTTTTCGCGCAAAGGAAACAGGGATTGCAAATCCCCCTCTGAGCATGGCCTATTATTTACTCTGCGCTACTCCCCCTACTCTTCGAACTTATCCTTATTATAGATGATCACCCGATGCGGGAAGGGGATTTCGATTCCGGCTTCATTTAGGCTTTTATAAAGAGCAGTATTGACTTTATCGAACATGCGGCGCGTATCAACATAAGTTTCAAGCCACCAACGGACACGGAAGGTCAGCGCAGAATCGCCAAACTCTACAAATAGGGCTTCAACCGGACGGTCAGGCAAAACGCCTTCAACCTGACGTACCGCATTAACAATAACTTCGCGTGCTTTTTCCACATCTGTCCCATAGGCAACACCAATATGGATCTGGATCCGGTATTGTGTATCGGGATAAGAGTGATTGACGATCAAGCTCTTACCGATGACCGAGTTCGGAACGATGACCATGCGATTATCACGGGTGCGAATTCGTGTACTGCGCAGACCTATATCGACCACGTCTCCCCAGGTGTTTAACTCTTGCATTTCGATACGGTCCCCAATCCTAAAAGGGCGGTCGAACATAATGACGAAACCGTTGATCGTATCTGACAATGTTGCTTGCGCGGCGAGGGCAATAGCGAGTGAGCCGATTCCCAAAGTTGCAACGAAGCCACCGACTTCGATACTAAAATAATCAAGGAAAATGATGGCAACGATCACGGTCAGGATGATAAGAAGCAAGCGACGCAGGAAGGGCATCAACTGCTCGCCAAGTTCTATTTCTTTCGTTGCAGCGAGTTGAGTTTCGTACCATTTAGCAAGATCAGAGATCAGGCGCCACGCGAGTACAGAGAATATCAACCAGAATAAGACAAAATAGAAGGCATTCAGGTCAAAATCAAGTTTGTCAAAGATGAAATCCAAACGATTGAGCGAAAATTTGAAAGCGTAGACCAGCGTAAGCCAATAAAAGGGCGGCGCAACAGCTTCCAGCAGCGTATCGTCAAAAGTAGTTTTGGTGTGACGTGTAAAACGGCGAATGATGCGCCTAAAGATAAATTTTATGATCCAACGTCCGAGAATGGCGATGGACAAAAAGATGAGAAGGGAAATACCAATATCTATCCATTGTTCTTGTGTGAGTGTTGACCAGTTCATATTTTCAGTTCCTTCATCGCGACGTTTTTTTCTGCTTCAGACAAAAAAGAAGCCTCCACAGCAAAACGATTACAAATTTTGATCTCTTCCATGCTCATACCCAAAACTTCGTGGGCAATCCGATATTCGTTATTCAGGTTGGTCTCTAAAATTTCGGGGTCATCGGAGTTGATGGTGACACGCACGCCCAAATCAAAGAGTTTTTTAAGCGGATGTGATTCAATCGTCGGGACAGAATTTGTCAGATAATTGCTCCACGGATTAACCTCCAGCGTGATTCCATTTTCGATCACCATCTCGACGGCAGCCATATCCTCGATAATGTGGATGCCGTGCCCGATCCGCTCTGGGCCCACGGCTTGGATCGTTTCTATCACCGCTGACGCGGGCGTATCCTCGCCCGAATGGATCGTGATCCCCAGCCCCGCATCTTTAGCGCGTAGCACAGGCCGGACAAATTCACTGATCGGATGCTGCGCTTCGCTATCCGCCAAATCAATGCCATGAATCACATCTTGATGACAGATTGCCCAATCAACCGTCTTTTCACAAGATTCTACACCCATGCTGCGAGATGCAATTGCAATGAGCCCGATCGCCATTCCGAGCTGAGATTCTGCTCGAGATTTGGCACGCAAGATCCCATCGAGTGCCGCGTCCCAATTCAGATCATGCCCACTAAAAGCCCAATCTGGCGAAAAGCGTACCTCGAGCAGCTTAACATTTTGCCTAGCAGAATCTTCAAAGTATTCCCACGCGATACGCTCAAAAGCCTGCGGCGAGGCAATGCTCCTTTGCGCAATATTGAAAGCTCCGAGTACAGCATCCAGACTCTCCCACTGGTCATAAACCTTAACGTGTGGATTCAGCCCTTCAACATCATAAGCTGGCAAATCCAGATTATGTTCTTTAGCTATGTCGATAATTGTACTTGTGCGAATAGCTCCCTCAAGATGGACGTGAATCTCGGTTTTGGGAATATCGTTATATTTTGGGTCGAAGTTTTTCATATCTTTATTTCCGCATCAACGCTATTTTATATGGATACAGGCTTGCTGTCATCACCCCTTCGGACACTGCCGGGTCATTTTCCATGATCTTTTTCGCCACAATTTCGCTTTCTGCCTCGAAGATAGCAATTCCAAATGTAGTTTCGTCAGAAGTTTGTGTTCTCCCCATCAATATCATTACACCTTTTTCAGTTAAATCCTTGAGATAGGCAAAATGTTGGGCAACGATGGCATCTTCTTTGGGGGTAGAGCTTTCGGTTAACATTTTGAGACGGGTTACCTTGAGCACATAGATCCACTGCTTCATAATCATGCACCCTATCCTAAAAAGAAATAGAAAGCCAAGCCAGCTCCGCATATAAGCAAGCTGATGAGTGCCAGAGCCACGATCATCAAACGTGAACGACCATCATCTTCCTGAATGGCGGAGGGCTGCTGAAAGAGCGGTTTCGATGCGCGAAGCTCAGTATCGTCCCAAACAGGCATAGCGGTGGGATGCGAGGTGTGAATGCCGCCATCGAGATTTGGCATCTCTTTGATAATACCCATCTTTTGGAGTATGCTCATACCTTTTTCCAGTTTAATGCGTTGCTCTTGTGTCAGATTCTTAAAGCCGCCAACTTGCTTCCCGTCCACGACGACGTTAGTGCTAGCAATCGCTTCGACGATATTGCTGACCACATCCCCCTGAAAAATATCGGGGATACCATCCTGATTCTCATCCTTGAATTGCCCCATGATTTGCTCATAGGCTTGCCGCTCAGATGCAGGCATCTCGGCAAGATCGTTGTAGACTTTTCCGTTAAAAGTAATCTGGGGCATGGGAGTCTCCTTCGTTTAGTCTTTTTATCTTACTGGTTTTCCTCATAAAAAGCAAAAACCCTCCAAGACCTGAAAGGTCTTGAAAGGCTTTTCTCGTTTACCCTGTTCCGATGCGGACACTAATTTTCCAAACTCTTCGCCCACTCATCTACCGTGGTTTCAATCGCTCCAGTCGTAGCAGGGTCAAAGCCTTCGGGCCAGAGCGTATCCGCATCATAAAATGCGCCTTCCAGATTTGCACCTGTCAGTGTCGCCTCGCTAAAATCGGCACGGAAGAGCGCTGCCCCCTGAAAGTTGGCGCCTTGCAATAAAGCCCCTTGAAAATTGACATCCAGCAGATAGGCTTGACTAAAATTTATGCGCACCAAGACTGCTTTTGACAGGTTGGCTTTGTTCAAACTTGCTCCACTCAAATTATATTCAGAGAGAATTGCCTCTTCTAAATTAATTGATAAGCGTTCATTTTGGAGAAGATCAAAAAGATTTGTTTCAAGCAGGAAACGCAGAAGTAATCCATTTCGCTTGCCATCCAAAACGCTGATCGTTGCCAACGTACGCGCCCGCGCAAGGATTTGAGCCTCCGTAAATTCATTAATTTCCTTGCTCGCCAGGTTTTCTGCATCTAGCTCATAATTCAAGAGTAAATTGGAAATATCATCAAAATAGCTTTGCAGAATATCTTCGTTGATGCGATTATCTTCAAGAGCTTGTTGGGCTTCTTCACGCTGATTTTCGATCGCGAATTGGCGGCTAGCATCGTAGCTGCCGTAAACCAGCGCCATGCTGCCAAGCATGACGGGGACAACCAGCAAGCTCATAAAATCCCATAGGGTTTTGTTGTGAAAGCCTGTCCACGAAGGCCAATCGGTTTTTTCTTTAAGTCTCAAGGCTGCCATTAAAAGCATAAATAATATAAAAGGGAGGCCTGCAAGAACTAATATCCATAGATCCATAAATTCTCTCCTGCTAGATTTTATTCAAGGACAACACTGAACCAATAGGTGACGTCGCCTTGTTTCCAATTGGTATGTACGTCGATGATATATGCTCCGGGCGCGACAGTTGGGGACCAGTCAAGAAAATCGGATGAAGTCATGCTCTCTGAGAGGATGGTTTTGCCGAAGAGCTCCTCGCTGATCGAGATGGTCACTTCGTCCGGGAGCGGCGTATCAAGCTGAAACCGGATCGGATCGCTCGCGGAGAGAGAGGTGCTCTCGTTAAAATAAGGTTCCATCGTATCTACGCATAGTGTGCCGCCAAGCCCGCCATCCCAGCAATAGGAACTTTGAAAACCATCCACCAGATCGGATTCCGCTACCAAATAAACGAGCGGTGGGCTGTCAAGATTGCCCCCGCAAGCAGATAAAAAGAGTGTCACGAGTACGGCTACCAATAATTTTCTTTTCGACATCATAGCTCCTTTGGATAAATAAAAAGCCATCTGTCGTGGATGAAGATGGCTTTTCTGACAGAGAGCCTTAATCTAAATCGGACTAACTCTGTCTGATTGTATCATCAATTACTCTAGCGGGCAGGCAGAACTGACCGGGACAGCAATACTCTCAAGGAAGTTTTGATCGAATTTTGAGTAGTCTTTATCTACTTTATAATAAACGCTGCATTCCGGGGTATCGAATATCCCTGCGACTTTCTCCGGGATAGACATGGACGGGCCGTCAAAGTCTTTATCTGTATGTATGCTAATCTTACCTGGCCAGTCCGTTCCGGTTCCAGGGGCAAGCGGAGAAAGTCCCCCCATCCACAGGTAGCCTTCGGTATGCTGGTATCCATCTCTATCGTGCTTGTAGACGTAATAGCGAATAGGAGTTATAGAATGGGTGTTCGTGATCCGTAATGAGTATTTACACATCCGAGTGCCAAATTGATTGGTTTCTTGCTCCAGATTCGCCCCTGTCGCAGATAGATATTGTGTTGCATTGCAGGCTTGAGCGCTTGGAGCGAGGTCATTACTATCAGGGGATTCTTGATCTGAATCGGGTGGGTGTTTTGCCACACTACTTTCACACTTATTCGTAGCTGTCTTGCAACAGCCGCCAGTGCCAGAAGCATGATTTACATCACGTATCCAATCACCCCCTTGCCAATATACACACCAGGTACTTTCAAAAGCCACACATGCCAAACTTGCCATTAACAAGCTAAGTAAGCCGACCAGAACTTTCAATCGGAAATATCGTTTTTCAGACATTATCCTATTCTCCCTTCCCCGAGTGTTTTTTACGCTCTTAAATAACTATACAATCAATTTCTCCCATATTCAATATTTCCCCTTTTGCGGGAACTCTTTCAAATCTTTATAATGTCCCCGTAAAAAGCAAAAGCCTTCTGAGATTTGAATGATCTTGGAAGGCTTTTGCCTACCTGATTAAGGTACCCGCTACAAAATTTCAATTTCCCTTGGCGATAAACTCTGCCGACAGAATCTGCTGTGTGGAATTGGTGTAATATACGGCGTAAATATCGCCCTGCATATGCTCAATTAGGGCAGGGTTGGCATTATCAAAATGAACTCCGCCAACGTGCATCTCGTAACTGTATACGGTCATGCGGTCGATTTCTGCATCTGTGACTGAGCCGGTTTTGCTTTCAACTTTGACAAAGTTAACCACCCCTTCCGCTTTCTCAAGCACCTTATCAACCTTATTGCGAGAACCTGAAAAGAGCCAGCCGGTAATAGCTAACAGGATGATGGACAATATCCAGTCTGACCAGCTATCACCAGAATTGAAAGTTGCTACGATGCTCCAGATGGCTCCTAAGAAAAGCACCATTGCCAGAATCTGGAGGAAGCGGTTTGTCCACTGATCCACATCTTCTAACTTCTTTTTCTGTTTCTTTGAAAAGCGACCATTGCGGTTGGCAAAGAGATCTGCTTCATCAAAGCTTAAATGACCACGTATTTCTTCTTTTGTACCCATTTTCTGCCTCCCACGATTACAGCAAAGACGACAAATTCATTTTACAAAGTTTTATTTAGCGTTTCAATAGTGAATTAGTCTCGGGTTTTTAATACTGGCCAAACACATAAAAAGCAAAACCTTCCAAGACGTGGATAATCTCGGAAGGCTTTTCGATTCTATAGCAAAGTTGACCGTCATCTCCGAACCCACCTACGCCTATCACACCTCTGCAAATAGGATGAGTAGACTATAAATACATAAAAGACTGTGGAGGGGTTTTTATATTGAAATTAGCTTGAAGATCAAGAGGTTTGTTATAAAGTTTAGAGCTTTTAATTTTTATTGCGTAACCAATATCACGACCATAAAAATACTTATCAAAATAATCCTTAGGAATGCCTGAGTATTCTTTTGTTCGCTTCCACAATTCTTCGACTTCAAATTTCAATATGTCATCAACATCAAACTCTCCGATCACCTTGCTGGTTGGAGCTGACGCATAAACGATTATTTTTTTTACATCCGGACTTTTAAATACTGCCTTTCGAAATTCATATCGCTTGACACCCAAAAATATTCTTTCAGCAAATTCTGGCTTAATTGACAATAAAACTTTGGTTTGCATTAGAAACCTCCAATAATGATTGAAAAGCGTCGTCAGTTATCTGCTCAAACCCTCGAGGGGCCTCGTTAATGATATTTGATTCTAAGAGAGTTTTTAAATTAGGACGTTTTGGAAGGGAATATACATACAGAAAATTTACGATAAACGGTCTGTTTCGAGGGTTATAGTTCCAATGTGCGGCTAGCTCTTTGTCTGTAAAAACACTTCGTTTTCGACATAATTGTAAGAAATGTTCTAAACTTGCAATCCCTAACTTTACACTCTGAATAATTCCAATAGTTGTTGCAACAGATGTGTAATAAGCTGAACCACCACTTTTAGTTCGATAAAACACAACTATATCACCTGGTCTCATGTTTCGCTCTATTGAACGAGAAATATATACTTTGCTAATTGCGTTTCTATTCGGTTTATTCTCGATAAAATCTTTGGGGGATTCTGTACGCAAAATTGAATCAGGAAATAATTCTGTGTGATATTGTGGATAGATAGGCACAATAAATTTTCTTTGCCTATTAGAGATATAAGGGTATGTTAAAGAAGGTGTAACTACGTCCACACTTGGGCTAAAGCTTCGAACATAAACCAATTCATCTCCAGAAGCTGAATGCTTAATTCCGTGAAAGCAGAAGCCCCAATCTTGTAGTAAGTTAATCAATCTTTTCTGATTGTCAGTTTTATTAAAAATAGTTACATATATTTCATCGGCTAACAAGTTTGTAGCATTATCAAAAATGATTTTTAGAAAACGCTCACCTAATTTGTAACCATTTGCTATGACTTTAAAGGTTCCTATTTTAAGGCGACGTTTAGGCTTGAGTGTGGGTTCAATATCTAAATAATTCTCATCTTCATTTTCAATCTTCACATATAAGAATGCAAGTATTTCGTCTGTGTCTGATGTACAAATATATGCGATTTCATCGGCTTTTTTGTTAAACCATTTTTCAAACCCTGGGTAGTCACCTTTAAAAGTATCAAAAAATGTATCTTCTATTTTTATATTTCCAAAATGTTCTTTCTTAACGGCTAGTACTTTATAATCAGATAGTTGGGGGTTTTCAGAAACGACTTTTTCAAGAAAAGTATCAATTGTAAAAACCCGTTCAGGAATGCCTAATTCAAGAGCTTTCTGATGCATCTTCCTGTCTTCTGTTATTAAGACTTCAACCCTATTACTATGTACCTCCTTTAACAAAGATGTATCAATAGCATCGCTTTCATCTCTGTCAAATTTCTTACGTATCTCTATAATTTCAGGTGAATCGGGTGCTTGAGTTTTAAGTAGGTAATAGTTTTTCATTTTTGCATCCATTGTTTTAACGACAGATGCATTATGATGTTTTTCTATTTCAGATACGGAAAAAGGATGAATACATTTTGTGTAATGTAACCGATCAATCCAATAAAAGAGTGTGCCTATATCTTCATGGAGGACAAGATTAGCTTCTCTGTGGATGATAATGTTTGTATCTAGAAGAATTCTCATGGGTCTCCCCTTAGGGTAAATTACATAAATTGTTTCACAAAGTATAAGATAGTTCTCAAATAGATACAAATAGAAAACGGCGAACTCTCCTTTCGGAAAGCCCGCCGCCTGATTCCTAATCCCCAATCACCTAACCCCTACAACTTCGCAAACCTCGTCACCACCACAGCCGCGCTCGGGAGCGTTGCCTTATTGCCAACTTTCATCTCAGCCGGGATGGGGCTGGCTTTCTTTGGTGCGCTCTGGTAAATGAAGATCGGCGTATCTTTCTTCGCAAATTTGAGAGGGACGTAGGCTTGCCCCGTCAAAGTGCCATTCATATCAGCGGCGCAGGAGGTGACCCAGCCGATGACTTTGCCACGTTTATCCATAACAGGATCGCCATTATGCGCCATTCTTACGCCCTTCTCGGTGAAGGTGAATCTGACCACAACGCCTTTGCGTTTCTTCTCATTGGCGATATAGGCATCCCGCCCGATGAAATAGGGTTTGTAGGTCTTGACGTAAGAACCAAATCCGCCTTCGGCTACGCCCAAATCGGGTTTGCCCATTTTGCCAGAGCCTAATCCCATTTCATGACCGTAAAGGGGCAGACCAAATTCGGTACGGAGACTATCGCGTGCGCCCAAGCCAATCGGTTTTATGCCGAATTGCTCGCCGGCTTTCATGACTGCCATCCAGAATTCGGCGGCGCGTTCGGGATGCACGAAGAGTTCAAATGCCATCTTTTCGCCGGTATAGCCGGTGCGGGAGACGATCAAATCGAATGGCTCTCCTGAGCCTGTCGAAGGACCGCCCACAGTCGCGTCACAGAGTTTGGTGCGGGTGAGTTTCATAATGGCGGCACGATCTTCATCGCTCACGCCCATTGCCAACAGAATGTCTCGGGAACGCGGTCCTTGGAGCGCAATATCCACTCGCTGGGCAGCACCCAAGTTCGGGTCACGCAGGTTACGGATTTCCGCATCATAACCATAAGTTCTCGCCCACGGATATTTATTGTCGATCTTAACTTTTCCATCCCGCACCGATTCCAACCACGTTCGGTCTTTATCGTCATTCGAGGCATTCACCACAACGAGAAAATCGTCCAGTCCGCGTCTGTAAATCAGCGTATCGTCGATCACTTCGGCATCGGGGGTCAAAAATTGGGTGTAAAGCGAGTTGCCGAGACCCAGCCCGCCAATATCGTTGCCGCAAACAGTGTCTAAAAAGCTCGCCGCATCATCGCCGCGCACATCGTAAACGCCCATGTGAGCCACATCGAAAAGTCCGGCGGCGTTGCGGGTGGCGAGATGCTCATCCATCACGCCGCTATACCAAACGGGCATTTCCCAGCCCGCAAAGGGGATCAATTTGCCGCCCAACTCCTTATGCACATCGTAAAGCGCGGTGCGCTGGAGTGGTGGGTCGGCGGGTTCTTCCCACGCAAAATCGGGCAAGGCTTCACGAGATTTCACTTCGAGCTGACCAATGCCCACATAAAAAGCCTTGTCATTTTCTTTCGCTTCTTTGCTTTCACGAGGCGTAGGAGCTTCATCGGATTCTTTGACGATGAAAGGTCCCGGCACACGACTGGCGGCGAAATTCTCACTTTTTGATATATTTAGGGAGACGTAACCATCGGATAAGTCCCGGAGCCAGGTGGCGGTTAAAGTAGCATCTTCTTCGCTGACACTGAGTCTATACGCTTCGCTCGTGACCCGGAACAGGGTTCCCTTAACAATCTTCTCTGGGGTGTGGACGCAGGTTGCCGCGCTCTCGCCATCTTTGAGTGCAGAAAGATCGGCACTCAAAGCATAATCGAGCGTCTGACGGATTTGTTTGCCCATCAAATCGTAGGCAACCCAACCATCTTTGGCGTTAACTTTATCGTCAATATAATAGAAGTGGGGGTATCCGCTATCAACGGGTTCAAAATCCATCCCCGCAGATAATGCCAACTCACGGATGCGAAGTTTCGCATCGTTCAGCAAAGCAAAGTCGATATTTGCACGGCGTTGGGGTTTTCGCTTCTTGGGCACGTCCATGAAATAAGGCTGACAGCCAAGTAAAACATCGGCAATTACATCTGCCAATTCACGGGATTTCGCTTCATCGAATCCACGTTGCGTAATCCAGGGCGTGCCGAGACGAATTCCGCTCGGCGCAAGGGCAGATTTATCCCCCGGAATAGTATTTCTATTGACGACCAATCCAGCCACATCCAAAATACGAGATGCCATATCGCCACTCAGCGTTGCGCCATCTGCGCCTTTGACGCTGGAGCAGTCAATATTAATCAGATGCGTATCCGTGCCGCCAAAAGGCACTTTCAATCCACGTTTCTGGAATTGATCGACCATCGCAATGGCGTTATCAATGGTCTGTTGTTGCAGGTTTTTATAATCTTCGGTTTTAGCGAGTTTGAAAGCGAGAGCCAAACCAACAAAAGTATTGATATGGGGTCCACCCTGCTCACCGGGGAAAACAGCTCGGTCAATCTTTCGGGAGATGAGACGTTTTGTACTCATCAACACTGCGCCACGAGGCCCATGCAAAGATTTATGCGTCGTGGACATAATCACATCTGCAATCCCCATCGGAGAAGGCACAACGCCCGCAGCTGTCAACCCGCCGATATGAGAAATATCAGTCAGGAGATAAGCCCCAACTTCGTCAGCGATTTCACGGAATTTTTTCCAATCCGGAACCCATGAATAAGAGGAGAAACCGGCAATAATCATTTTTGGCTTATGTTCGAGAGCGAGTTCGCGAATCACGTCGTAATCAATTTGCTCGGTCTCGTCATCAATCCCATAACTGATAATATTGTAATTTTTCCCCGAACGATTGACATGCGATCCATGCGAAAGATGCCCACCGTGCAATAAATCCATGCCCATGACGGTATCGCCGGGTTGAACGAGAGCATGATACACCGCGTTATTCGCAGGACCGCCAGATAACGCCTGAATATTGACGTAGATTTCATCCGCAGTCACGCCGTTCGCGGCGAAGGCTTCTGCTGCCCGTCGGCGTGCGAGAGATTCGATGGTGTCGGCATATTCCACGCCTTTATAGTAGCGCGGGTCAGAATAACGACGATAATGATTCAAGCGCACATCATGATCTAGAATCTCATCTTCGGTCATCCAGCGGCTATCTTCATCGGGGTAGCCTTCCGCATAGATATTCTGGAAAGCCGAAGCCAATCCCTCCCGCACAGCGAGAGGAGCCTGCGACTCAGATGCAATCATTATCAGCTTGCGGACTTGTCGCTCCGCTTCAATTTGGGTGAGTTCAAATACTTTGGGGTCAAGCTCTTCGAGTGAGCCGCGAACGAGAAAATCGGACATTGGTGTCTCCGTAAAATGGGGTTAGTTAGGATAGCAAAAGAAAAATGTCAAGTTGTCTGACATTTCCTAAATTGTAGAACGAGAGGGGGCGCGGGTCAAGTGAGAAAAGGCATATTTAAGATTAACTTAGCCAGTTTCTTTTCAAAAAGCTAATCATGACATCTTCACTTTTAGGGGTGGTTGAGTAGCCCCTAATGTTTTTAGAAGGGCGTATCGAAACCACAAAATGAGATTTTTGGGCTAATTTTGGTTTCGACACTTGCACCTGTGGTGATAAGTACAGGTGTATGGCGATCCCGCCAAAATCCTGCGGAGCAGGCAAGCACCGCCCACTTAACAAACGAACGTCTTTTTTTGCAAACTCTCAGGTCGTTAATTTTATTTTAGTTGTGGAAAATCCAACAAGATCACTTCGGCCAATAAGCGTGCGTTGATATTGCGCTTGAGTTGCCCAATCCCATTTTCGGTGGCGTTGAGCAGTTTTTTTGCTTCAGAGAGATTGAGTTGCTCGGCAAGTTTTTTGATGAGTTCGCGCTGATCTATATTAACCAGACTTTCTTCATCCCCAGCAACAAAGAGCATCACATCTCGCCAAAGGGAGAGCCACAGAAGCAGGGTTTTGCGGAATTCTTCTTTATCTTTGACGTTTTTTTCTGCGTAGGCAAAACGCTCCACGCGAGAGGCTTCTAATAAGCTGGAGAACTCATCCAGTTTTTCGTTGCGGAAATCGAGTGAACTTTCATCTTCCAGCAAGCGGAGGGCGTAGCCCGTTCTGCCCGCAGAGAGATGGGCAAGAAATTTGGCTTTCTCTTCATCGGCACCCTTTTCACGAAGGTAAGTTTCCAATTGCGGAATGGGCACAGGGCGCAGGCGCAGCACTTCGCAGCGAGAGACAATGGTCGGTAAAAGTTGTTCGGGGTTATCAGCCGTCAATAGCAAAATGACTTTCGAAGGGGCTTCCTCGAGGGTTTTCAGGAGAGCATTTGCCGCGCTGGGATTTGCCTCCTGAAAGCGAAGTAGTAGAACGATCCTGTATTTGGCTTGGTAGGGGGAGAGCAAAACACTTTTTCTCAACTCACGGATCTGCTCTACTTTGAGTATCCCGCCTTCTTTTTCAGCCTGGATAACGTGCAGATCGGGGTGCTGCATTGCGCCGATCTGGCGGCACTCCCTGCATTCTCCGCAAAATGCGTCGGGGGCGGGGGGATCAGCAAGCTGAGAGCAAGTTAATGCGCGGGCAAATGCCAGAGCCAGAGATCTGCGTCCGACAGAGGGCGAGCCGGTAAAAAGATAGGCATGACGCTGTGCTCCGTTGGCGACGTGCTGGCTGAGCATATCCACTGCCCAGTTGTGTCCAAGTAAATTCCAGTGATTGGTCATATTTGTATGGTAGGGGTGGGTCTTAGACCCGCTCTTACAGAAGAGCAGCTATCGTTTATTTGCCAAGCCATCCCGCATTCGTATGAAGGAGTTAAATCGTTCGTTATGCAATTCGCCGCTATTGACGGCCTTCAAAACGGCGCAGCCTGGTTCGTGGACGTGGGAGCAGTCGCTAAAGCGGCATTGTGCGACGAGAGGGGCAATTTCGGGGAAATAGCCATCGAGTTCTTCGGGTTGGGTATCCCAGAGAGCGAGGGATTTCCAGCCGGGCGTGTCAGCGACGTAACCGCCACCCTCAAGCGGTAAAAGTTGTCGAAAATTGGTGGTGTGTTTGCCACGATTCAGGGCTTCACTGATCTCGTTAACTGCCAATCCGAGGCCATCTTGCATGGTATTCATCAGACTCGATTTGCCTACGCCAGAAGGCCCAGCCAATGCAGAAAGTTTGCCTTGCAGTGTATGGCGCAAATCTTCAATGCCAATTTTTTCGCTTGCAGAGGTGTAGATGACGGGGTAGCCTATTTTTTTATAATGACCGAAGAGTTTTTCGGCTTCTTCTTGCCCAATCAGATCTACTTTATTGGCGACGATGATAGCTGGAATCTCCTGCTTCTCGGCGATGACGAGAAAGCGGTCTAACATGCGCATACGCGGTCTGGGGTTTGCGCAGGCAAAAACAAAAAGGGCTTGGTCGGGGTTGGCAAGCAGGATTTGGCGGTAAACACCGCGCGGACGCGGATCCATACGAACGATGGCACGCTCACGGGGAAGGATTTCTTCTATCATCCCGGTTCCTTCGGGAAGGATGCTGATCCGGACACGATCCCCCACGGCGAGGAGATCGCCTTTGCGTCCGCCTTGTTTTAGGCGACCGCGTAACTGACATGAAATTACTTCTGCCCCCATCCTTGCTTTCTCCTCGGGGGAAATGGGACTTACATCAAAGAAGCCCGATTGTGATTTTATAACTCGCCCCTCATATTTCTTTTCACTCATCATATTATGGTCTTGGGGTATTGGTGGGGATACCGCCAATGGGTGTGGGCGTTTTTGTTACGCCAAACTTGGTCTCAAACCAATAGGTTGTTTGAGGGCTGCCATAATAATAGGCTTCTGCGATTCGTCTAAAGGCTGGGGCAGCATAATCTGAGCCTTCTCCTGCGTTTTCGAGAATAACGGCGATGGCAATATCGGGCAAACCTGTGTCTTCCTCTGCCAAAGTGTAGCCTGCAAACCAGGCATGGGGAACGCCATCCGTTTCTGCGGTGCCTGTTTTGGCGGCAGCGGGGATGCGGAATCCGCGTAAACGGAAGTTTGCTGTACCGCGATTATCCTCGATCACGCTAATCATTGCATCCTGCAAAATTTGCAGATATTCGGGGGAGAGCGGTAGAGTACTGCGTGCTTCCGGTTTAAAAATAGTCGTCGGATCACCATCGATGGGTTGGATTTTTTCGATCATTTGCGGACGATATAGTGTGCCGCCGTTGCCGAGAGCAGCCATGAAAACGGCAACTTGCAGCGGGGTGACTAGCATGGTTCCCTGCCCAATGGATTGGTTCACAGCTTCAATCGCGTCGGTGGGGTCTTCGATCAAACCTTCGGATTCGGCAACTTGTCCTAAACCGGTAGCCTGCCCAAGTCCAAAAGCGCGCGCCATATCTGCTATATCTGTAGTGCGTTGGGATGAGTATAGATCCAAACCGATATGCCAATACCATGGGTTACAGGAGCGCATCAGGCTTTCGGAAAGTGTCAGATCTCCGCTGGGTTTGGTATAGCAGGAATAAATATCCAATGCATTTTCAGGATCAGTGGCATAGGAATATTGGATTTCTTGCTGGCAGTGTTCCCATGTCCAGTCGTGAAGAACGCGGTCGGGCAATTCGATAAAATCGTAGCCACATTCATAAGTGGTATCTGCTGTATATAGTCCGCTGGAAAGCGCAGCTGAAAAAGTGATCACTTTGAAGACTGATCCAAGCGGATATTGTCCCTGCGTAGCGCGGTTGACAAGGGGCTGGTTAAAGTCGTTGAGCAAATCACCCAAGCCCTGATTGTTAACATTGGTCGGTTCAAAGTAATTGGGGTCAAATCCCGGGGAAGAGGCGATCGCCAGAATTCGCCCCGTATCCTTTTCGATCACAACGGCTGCACCGGTGAAGCCTTTAATAGAATCTTGTGTGTGGCGTTGCAGATTATCATCAATGGTCAGATAAACAGAAGAAGCAGGCCCCGGGTCACTTTGCGAAATTCTCGTAACGATTTGCCCTTCAGGGTTTATCACATAAAGAGAGCCACCATGTTTGCCTGCGAGATAATTCTCTCCCCATTTCTCAAGCCCCGAATAGCCGATGCGCTCGTTACCACCATAGCCAAGACGCTGATAATATTCAAGTTCTTCGGCGGGAACAGCATTGATATACCCCACAGATTGCGAGGCAAGCCCGTTGCCAAAATAATAACGAGCACTATAAGGGGTAGACCAAAGACCGCCCAAATTCATTCGCAAAATACGTGCGGCGTCATCGGCAGTTGCTTCTCCAACGGGGATATACCAATCTGCCCCGGCATTCTCATAACTTTTCTGAATTTCTCCAGGGGTTTTCCCCGTGATCAGACTTAATTCATATAGCAAAGTTCCTTCCCCATCAGGGTGAATCTGCCCAGGTACAATGCCGAATGCGATCGCATCTGCTTGTGCGGCGATGGGATCCCCCTCCCGATCATAAATATCGCCTCGTGAAGGGATTTGATAATCCATTGCCAATTTATTCCCGCCAATGAGTTCGGGCATAATTAGCCCTTCATCCCATTGAAGAAACCATTGTTCGCCTTCAAGGGTCAAATTTACGACCATGTCGCGGGCCAGATCGCCGGCAAGAACAGTCTTATAAGTAACTCGAAAAGCAACCTGAGCAGAAGTCGGATTTGTTAGCGCAGAAAGAATTTCTGTTTCTATTTCAGCCAAACTCATCGAATTGAGTGTTTCTTTATAGCGTGTTTCAAAATCTTCTTGCGTAATCGCATCTTTGCTAAGTGAACTCAACATGCTATACATCGTGGCATAACTTTCCACTTTGTAGGCCTCAAGAAAAATATTCATCGCCGCGCGCGCATCCGGGGCAGGTTTAATAGTTGCTGCAGCAGTTGGTAAGGCCAAGGTCGCTTCTGGCTCATCCGGAGAAAAAGGATTAGGGACAGAACCAGAAGTACAAGAAGTCAAAACTAGAAAAACAGCTAAAAGACTAAACCAGAAAGAGTTTTTTCTTTTCATCATCATATTATCCAATATTATCGCCGTGCAAAACTGCGTCGGAGATTTTACATTCATAGTTTAAAGAAGAAGAGCATGCTTGCGGAAGGTCGGCATCAATCTCTATGCCTTCTTTTTTCAAAGATCGCGCCAAATGGCAAAGCGGAAAACCCATCACACTCGCAAAACAGCCATCAAAATGTTCAACGGGCGCAAAATCCCCGTTTTGGATGGCGTAGCCTCCCGCCTTATCCATCGGGTCGCCAGTCGAGATATAAGCATCCATCTCGGCATCACTATAGTCTCGCATGGGCACATCGCTAATGCATAATTCTGAAAAAACCTTATCGGATCTCTCATCATAAAGCGCGATACCCGTATAAACCTGATGCGTGCGCCCGCGCAACTGCCGCAACATGGACTCCGCTTCGCTCTTATCCCTGGGCTTGCCTAGCGTTTCCCCGGCATCTACCACCGCCGTATCAGAACCGATAATTATTTGGGCTTTTGCATCATTTCTAGCAAGAGCCCGTGCTTTGGCTTCAGCCAAACGTAAAACATAGTCTCTGGGGCTTTCATTGGGATCAAGGCTCTCATCCACATCTGCAGAAGCGACATCAAAGGGGATACCAATAAAGGATAACAACTCCCTCCGCCGTGGGGATTGGGAGGCCAATAATAAGGAAAATTCAATATTCTTCACGAGGCGGATTCTATCACAAGAGCCGATTCGCGTAATGCGCTATAGGTATGGGTAAGTTATGCGCAAAAGAGGCTGTTGCGAGCTTTTTTGAAGAGAGAATTATGCTATACTCGTTTCTAATAATTCGCATTATAGGTGATAGGGAATATAGATGGTTAACTCAATAATTTTCATAGTAGCGGTAATACTCTTTGCAATAGGTTTTATTGTTCTGGTCTCAGGTGGATTGCAGCAGAGATTGGTAGACAATCGTTTTACTTCAAGTTCAATTCAACCAAGTGAAGGGAATGATAATTGGCGGTACTTTGAATTAAGTGAAAAGTTGCGATTAAATCTTGGTATAGAGCTTCCTACTTATCGTGTCCAAAGAGTATTACCTATTCCAATATAGTGACGACAATATTGTGTTAATCCAAGAAGGTACTGAGTATCCGTTTAGAAATATTCTCAGGTGCAATTCAGATGGTTCACTTATCTGGCAAGCTGAAATGCCTACCGATACAGAGGATGCTTACTCGTCAGTTGAATGGGTTGGCGAACAGTTGCACGCAAATAGTTGGTCCTGCTATAAAGTAATTATCGATGATAAGACTGGCACGCTTCTTGCATCGGTTTTTACAAAATAGGTCTAATTAGACTCTAACTCCCCACATACGTCCTTAACAGCGTAGACTTCTCTTCCGCTTTAACGCTAAATTCTCCCAGTGCGGCAGGCAGGAGGGTGAAGCGAATCGCGTTCAGGGTCAGGTCGTTAACGGTAACTTGCCCCTCTAGTGTTCCCCAAATTTCCATAGTGGCACCAGAACAAAATCCGCGGAAGGTCGCACCAGCCTGCATTTCGATCTTTTCGGTGATGAAATATTCATTCTCACACAGGCTTGAGCGGCGGATGCCATCTGCATCTGAAATTAATCTTGGTGGGGATAACTCAGGTTCTGCCTGCCTAAAGTTGGTTACATCCAAAGCTTTATCCACATGCAAGGGGCGCGGATTTCCATCTGCGCCGAGCCTGTTCCAATCGTAAACGCGATAGGTGGTATTCGAGTTTTGCTGAATTTCAGCGATGATCAGCCCGCTCATGATCGCGTGCAATGAGCCTGCGGGCACACAAATATGGTCACCCTTTTTAACGGGGATATGATGCAAAAAAGGCTCTAGCTTCCCCTGCTGAATGGCTTCGCCAAAAAGCGTTGGCGTTGTCCCTGCTTTGACTCCCAAAATGACTTCAGCGTTTGCTTCTGCGTGGAGAACGACCCACATCTCAGTTTTGCCAAGTTCATTCCCTTCATTTTTTAGGGCGTATTCATCATTGGGGTGCACTTGCACAGAGAGGGGGCGATTTGCATCGAGGAGTTTGATCAGCAATGGGAATTTGCCCCGCTCATGCGCCCATCGACTATTTTCCCCGATTAAATCCAGCCCCAATTCATCTTGGAGCTGAGTAAGAGAATAGCCTGCAAAGTCTCCATTTTCGACGAGGCTTGTGCCGTCTTTGTGCGCGGCAATATCCCAGCTTTCGGCGATCACGCCTTCAGGGGGGAGTTTTCTTCCCAGTTTTTCAAGGTTTCGTCCGCCCCAAATATAATCTTTAAGTACGGAGCTAAATAGTATAGGGGTTAGTTTTTTTGTCATATTTTTTTTTCAGAGAGATTTAATAAGAACCTGAGTCATGTTTAGCGGGGCGGTGCGGATTGAAATCCTTCTTCAAGGCATGAAAGCCCCTTTGGGGCTCAAAGTACCTAGTGCATAATCAAGAGAGATATTTGGATAAAAACCTTGCGAGAGTTGTTTTTTTCACGGAGCGTATCTTCAATTCAACTCTCGCAAGGTTGGAGTACTACAAATAGCTTCTTTGCAAATGCACTAGCCCGCAGGGCTTCCATGTACTAAGGAAGGGCTTTTAGCCCGCACGAATTCATAGAGTTTTCAAGAATAAGTGCTCGTATTGTACAACAGAAGCTTAAACAAACGAACCCGCGCAAAAGGCGGGTTCATTCAACCAACTACTAAAAGGAGAAGAGAAAGATTGTCTTTACAAGAGGAAGTATATAAGTTGTCTGACCTTTCCACTAGTGACAGGCATCATCTTCTCTTATGACAAAGAGCGTTCTTTAAAGAAATTATGAAGAATAAATAATTAATCGGTAATAAAGATCATGCTTATCAGCCCCCTCCCAGCCTCCCCCAAATTTTTGTTTTTCAAAATGGGGGGCTTGAGGGGGACGGTTATTATCGATTTATTTTCTTGCTTTCATCACTTACTTAATTTATGGAGCGTGTTTTTGTTATAGTCTAACAAGTATAGAGCACCATTTTCGTCTTCACCAAAGCTGGAAATGAGTGTTCCAGTGTAAAAGATAGATTGTGATTGCCACTTACCATCTACATTTAGCAGACCCCAAACCTGCCCGCTGCAAAAATCACCGTAAAAATAAACCCCCTGCCATTCGGGGAACTCCTCGCCACGATAAACCACACCACCGGTTACCGAGCAACCTTCATCGTGGTCATACTCCGCTACGGGGGCGATCAAGCCAAAACTGGCAGGAGGCTCCTGCAAAAAGATGTGGTTTCCTTCCATATAATTCCAGCCAAAATTTGCGCCGCCTTCAGCATCGGCAGGCAAAAAACTGATCTCTTCCCAAATATCTTGGCCTACATCAGCAATATAAAGATCGCCCGTCAAAGAATCGAAGCTGAAGCGCCAGGGGTTACGCAAACCATAAGCCCAAATTTCGGGGAGACCTTCCCCTTTCAAAAAGGGATTATCCGCCGGGACAACATAAGTCTCGCTGCCATCTACATCGATGCGCAGAATTTTGCCGAGATAAGTATCCAGACTTTGTCCATAGCCATGCGGATCGTCGCCCGAACCGCCATCCCCGAGACCAATGTACAGGAATCCATCGGGGCCAAAGGCAAGTCCGCCGCCATTATGATTGCCATAAGGTTGTTCGATATGGAGAAGAACCGCTTCGCTCTTGGCATCGGCTTGGTTCGCGTTTCCCGAAACCTGATAGCGGGCAATAACCGTATTCCCATTAATGTCGGTGTAGTTAATGAAGAAGAAGCCATTTTCTACATAATCGGGGTGAAAAGCCAGCCCCAATAAACCTTGCTCTGAACCATTGGTTCTGACCTTTTTGCTGATGTCCAGTATAGTGAACCCCATTGTCAAGACCACAAAATGACAAAGTTAAGGTGGATAAACGTGTCGGGTGATTAGCTAAAATGAACATCAGCGGGTACCCGATAATCTAGGCTTTGATGCGGTCGCTCGT
>Ga0233430_1000986_pt1 | contig 44498 bp, 14 predicted proteins | sample SI_118_April2016_2_FD_179883 | JGI IMG/M metagenome (GOLD analysis project Ga0233430, IMG submission 179883) | Seawater microbial communities from Saanich Inlet, British Columbia, Canada - SI_118_April2016_150_MG | ecosystem: Environmental > Aquatic > Marine > Inlet | place: Canada: British... | reverse complement strand
ATAAATTTTTTGACTTTTTTATTCAGGTACTCACGGTAGACCAGATAATTAAAATAGAAGACGATAGCATCATATTTTTAAAGGGGAAGGAAGATCTTAAGGATCAGAATCTATTAAAAAAAGAAGCAGAAGAAAGATACCCTGAATTTAAAGCGATGATTGGTGTGGTTGAATATTTTGCGCATCGGTACAGAGATGCTTTGAGCGGTAAAATAGAGGCAATCAGTGTATTGTTTCCTGACGGTCAGTCAGGTCCTGTAGAGGAGGTCGTAAAAAATACTGTGGAGCATACCAGGCATAGACAGTACATTATGCTTGTGAAGGATATTATTTCCAAAATAGTAGCAGAGTCACAGGGGAAACCGTTGAGAATATTGGAATTAGGCGGTGGAAAAGGTGTTTTAACAAAAGAAATTATACCGATTCTGAAGGGTCAGAATGTCAAATATTATTTTACCGATATAGGGAAGTCTTTTGTCATAGAGGCAGAAAAGGAAGCAGAGAAATCCGGATATTCCTTTATGAAATTCGGGCTCCTTGACGTTTCAACCGATCCTGTAAAGCAGGGTTATAAGAAACACAGCTTTGATGTGATTCTGGAACTGGATGTTGTTCACGCAACTCGCAGTGTAAGAAAGACGGTTGGAAATGTAAAACAGTTATTGGCTCCCAACGGAATACTGCTTTTTATAGAAACGGTCAAGTTACCACGATGGTCTACAATGGCATATGGGCTTGCTGAAGGTTGGTGGTACTACGATGACAAAGATATTCGGAAGGATTCTCCTTTGCTTAATCTTGAAATGTGGGAGAATGTGTTAAAAAGTCAAGGATTGAAAAGTGTACGCTCGTATCCTCAGGTTCAGGAAAAACGCAGGGTAACCGATTGTGGGCTCATTGTTGCGCAGATGGATGATCAGGAGGTTGCGTATGATACGGCGTATTGGATCGCCGAAAAAAGTGAAAACGAAGAACAACGACTGCGAAATAAGATTCGAAAACTGAGAGAATTAGAAGAACTGGGATCAAAAATTCTCTATCAAACAGCAGACATCTCAGATGAAGATCAGATGCGGTCTGTCGTGGCTCGGGCGTATGAACAATTTGGAGAAATCCACGGTGTAATTCACTCGGCGGCATCGGAAAACCGGGGCCCTATTGAACTAAAATCACCTGATTCAGTTGAGAGTGAATTTTCTGCCAAGATTACAGGTACCCGGATACTTAATTTACTGTTAAAAGACAAACATCTTGATTTCATGATACTGTGTTCATCACATAGTGCCCTTTTGCCTGGGGTCGGAGATGTCGAGTATTGTTCAGCAAACGCATTCCTTGATGCGTATGCCATATATGTTGCTTCAACTAACGGAATACCCATTATCTCCATTAACTGGGACAGGTGGGAAAACATTGGTATGGCCGTTGCTTATGAGAAACTGTATCAGTCAAGGACGGGGGAAACGCCTGAAGGTGGTATGACTCCCCAGGAGGGAGTCAATGTGTTTCATCGGATTTTATCCCGGAGTACATCTCCTCAGGTTATTGTTTCGACAAGGGATTTCAATATCTTAATGAAACAAACCAATATTTTCCAAATGTCCGGTAGTGAAGATCACGCGCAGACTGTTCCGCTACACTCAAGACCTGCTTTAAATAATGCCTTTATTCCTCCGGGAAATAATACAGAAAAAAGTCTCGCAGAGATATGGCAAGAGGTGCTTGGTATTGAACACATTGGTATCAATGATAATTTTTCCGAGTTGGGTGGGGATTCTTTATTAGCAATAAAGATACTTTCGAGGATGCGTGAAACATTTGGTGTAGATATTACCGTGCAGATGTTATTTGAGAAACCTACCATAGCTGAATTGTCGGAACGTATTGAGACGATTCGTTGGGCGAAGCAGGGGGTAAAGGCTGATTCTTCGTATACAGCAGATGACCAGGAAGAGGGGGTACTGTGAATAGAACAGATGAGTTTTTATCACATCTCCGTAGTATAGGCGTGAAACTCTGGACAGAGGATAACCAGATACGGTATAAGGCACCGAAAGGCGTGTTAACACCGGCATTGATTACTCATATGAAAGAGCAAAAGGAAGAAATTCTTGCTTTCTTACATGATGCCAACCGGGCATCCAATACTCATCTTCCTCCCATCAGACCAACATCCCGCGGTTCTACCATACCACTATCATTTGCACAGGAGAGACTGTGGTTTCTCTATCAGCTTGAAGGACAAACCGCTACGTACAATGTACCGGAAACCTTGCTTCTTACCGGCACAATCCATGTAACGGCACTTGAGAGGAGTATCAATAACCTTATCCGACGGCATGAAGCATTGAGGACGACTATTGGAATCAAAGAAGGAAAGACAGTGCAGGTAATAGCCCCTGAGTTAACAATACCATTACCAGTGGTGGACCTGCAAATGTTGCCGAAAGCTGAAAGATTACCTGAAGCCTTACGTTTGGCAGTTGATGAGGCTAATCTTCCTTTTGATGCAATGAAAGGTCCTTTGTTGAGGGTCTCACTTTTACGCTTGGAGAACCAAGAGCATGTGCTATTCCTTACAATGCATCATATTGTTTCCGATGGTTGGTCAAAGGGGATACTTACCCGTGAAATGGCTGTCCTTTATGAGGCGTTTTCTCAGGGGAAGCCTTCTCCTTTGTCGGAGCTTTCGATTCAATATGCCGATTATGCCTCTTGGCAACGCCAGTGGATGGTAGGAGAAATGCTTGAGACGCAACTTGACTTCTGGAAAAGACGATTGAATGAAGCGCCTCCACTCCTGGAACTCCCTGCGGATAGGTCTCGTCCAGCGATACGTTCTTCACATGGTGGTGTCCTTCGCTTTGAGATCGACCATAATCTGACAAAGCAGTTAAATCAACTCAGTAAAGACGCCGATGTTACAATTTTTATGACCTTGCTTTCAGTGTTTACTACATTGCTTTACCGCTATTGTGATAAAGAGGACATTATTATTGGCACCAATACTGCCAACCGTACCCGTGCTGAAATTGAGTCTGTGATAGGTTTTTTTGTCAATACCCTGGTATTACGTATTGATCTCACAGGAAATCCTTCATTCCTGGAACTTTTACGACGAGTACGTCAGGTTGCCCTGGAAGCATATTCCCACCAGGATATTCCTTTTGAAAAATTGGTGGAAGCATTACAGCCGGAGCGAAGTTTAAGCCATAATCCGCTCGTACAGGTGATGTTCCTTTTACAGAATGCTCCCATGGGGAGTTTGGAACTGCCGGGGCTGGTCATAACTCCCTTGGAAACGGAACGGTTCACATCCAAGTTTGACCTTACGGTATTGATGGAAGAACGAGCAGATGGACTGAGAGGGGAAATAGAATATAGCACAGACCTGTTTGATGAGGCTACGATTATCCGTATGATCGACCATTTTATGGCCTTGTTGGGGGCGGTTGTAGCTGATCCAGGAGAACGGATTTCTCTATTTTCATTTCTGACAGAGGCTGAACGAAAGCAATTACTCGTCGAATGGAACAATACCTGTACACAGAATATCCAAAACAGGTGTATCCATGAACTTTTTGATGACCAAGTGGAACGTTTACCGGACGCGGTTGCGGTTGTGCTCCCATTTGCCGGTACGGATCAAATGGGAGAAAGGCACATTACCTATTGGGAATTATTTGTTCGGGCGAATCAACTTGCACGCTATTTACAATCGCTGAATGTTGGACCGGAGGTGAAAGTGGGCATCTGTGTGGACCGGTCCATTGAGATGATTGTGGGATTACTGGGAATTCTCAAGGCCGGAGGGGCATATGTGCCAATTGACCCTGCTTTCCCCACGGAACGCATTGCCGTGATGTTGGAAGACGCAGAGGTTTCAGTGGTGTTGACGCAGAAAAAGTCACAGTCTGTTTTTTCAGAAATTCGAAATCAAAAACCGGGAGGCAAAAGTACTGTCCTGGTATGTCTGGATACGGATTGGGGCCGTATTTCTCAGGAAAAAAAAGAGAAACCGTCAAGTGATGTGAAACCAGAAAACCTGGCGTACGTGATCTATACCTCCGGTTCTACAGGGAGCCCCAGAGGAGTTATGATTGAACACCGGTCAGTGGTGAACCTTGTATCGGCATTGTTTGAGACTGTATATGCTGATTATACTGGACCGCTTCGGGTTGGACTCCTGGCTTCAATGGTCTTTGATGCCTCGGTACAGCAGATTTTTGCGTGTCTGCTCCATGGACACTCTCTTTACCTCGTGGATGAGGAGACACGTCGTGACGGAAAACAACTCAATCAGTTTTTTCACGAATATGCCATTGATATAGCCGATTGCACGCCCAGTTTACTTTCGATTATGGTGAAAGCTGGTGAGCCGGGTATTGCAGGTTCCGCTCTCAAACAGTTGATCGTTGGCGGTGAAGCGCTTCCTACATCATTGGTACGGGAATTTTACCAACAGGAAAGGACAAAAAGTATTCGCCTTGCCAATGTGTATGGGCCAACGGAATGTTGTGTGGATGTAACAGCATATACGATCGATAGTTCTTATAAGTCAACGCAAACAGTTGTTCCCATTGGACGACCACTGACAAATACCAGAGTGTATATCATAGATCAGCAGGAAAATCCAACTCCGGTTGGTATCCCCGGTGAAATCTGCGTAGCGGGTGCCGGTGTGGGGCGTGGGTATCTGAATGATCCTGGGTTAACGGCGCTGAAATTTGCTTCCCATTCTTCGCTTAAGGAAACACGGTTGTATCGAACGGGTGATATTGGGCATTGGACGAATGATGGAAAAATTGCATTTATCGGAAGAAATGACGATCAGGTAAAAATTCGAGGATACCGAATTGAACCTGGTGAGATTGAAAGCCACTTGTGTACGCATCCGCTCGTCAGTGAAGCGTTGGTGCTTGCAAAAGAGACATCCGGGGACTATAAGGAACTGATTGCTTATCTGGTTTTCGAGGAGACGTTGACCGTATCTGAATTACGAAACTATCTGGAGAAAAAACTGCCTGAATATATGATTCCTTCTTATTTTATCGCTCTTGAATCCTTTCCGCACAACAAAAGCGGTAAAATAGACCGAAATGCATTACCACTGCCAGATGAAGGCGATACCATCGATCAGGGCACTCAGTATGTAAGACCAGGGGATGAGCGGGAAGAGAAACTGGTACAGGTATGGAGTAAGGTACTGGGTAATGAGAGAATCGGCGCCAGGGGCAACTTTTTTGCCCTTGGTGGTGATTCCATCAAGGCCCTGCAGGTGGTTGCACGTTTACGTGAGGAAGGGATAAAGCTCGAAATTCGCGATTTGTTTTTGTATCCGAACGTTGAAGAACTTGCCCAACGACTCGTGGGAATTGAACCCGGTTCAACGAATGAGGAGAATATTACGGGTGAGGTACCGCTTACTGCTATCCAGCAATGGTTCTTCCAGGAATATAAAGGGGCAACAAATCATTATAATCAGGCGTTTTTACTTTCGGCAAGAGAAAAACTGGATGAAAAGATACTCCGCAGCGTGTTGCTAAAAATACAGGAGCACCATGATGCGTTGCGTATGCGTTATCAAATGTACAAGGGGAATTGGATACAGCAAAACGGCAACACGGACTATCCAATGGGTTTTGAATGTGTAAACTTCCAGGATACAGAAGACCCGAATACGGCACTGTATAAACATTCTGAAACAGTTCAGCGGAGTATAGATCTCGAACAGGGACCGATGATAAAAGGGATACTTTACCGGCTGCCCGAAGGAGATCGTCTTTTCCTGATGGTACACCACCTGGTTATTGACGGTGTATCCTGGAGGATTATATTGGAAGACCTGCAAACAGCGTATCGTCAGATAAGAAATGGTGAAGAGATTTCTTTGCCTCCCAGGACGGATTCTTTTAAATGTTGGGCTGAAAAGCTACAGGCCTATTCCAATACAGAGGTCCTGGATGAAAAGGGATACTGGCAGGAGAGAGAAACGTTTTGTATATCATCATTGCCGGTTGATTTTACGGTCAAAGAAGATGTCTATCAGAATAGTGATGTATGCTCTTTCAAATTATCGGTTGAGGAGACAAAATTCTTGCTCACAGAGGTGCATCATGCGTACAATACTGAGATCAATGATATACTGATTACCGCTCTGGGGCGGGCGATGTACCATTGGACAGGAAATGCCGAAACCGCCATTATGCTTGAAGGACATGGACGTGAAGCGCTCTTTGAGAATAGTGATATCAGCCGTACGGTGGGTTGGTTTACCAGTATGTTTCCGATACTCATAGACCTTTCGGCATCCGATGACCTGGGTCGACAGATCAAAATTGTAAAGGAAAATCTACGGAGTATTCCGAGAAAAGGGATTGGATATGGTATACTTAAGTTCATCACGGCGCAAAGGCACAAGACAGACCTTGCCCTTACCTTACAACCACAGATTAGTTTCAATTACCTCGGGCAGTTTGGTGAGGAATTCGAATCCACACTCTTTACAAGGGCACACGAAAAGATTGCGCCATCCATAGACCCTATGGCTCAGAGGCCATTTGAGCTTGAATTGGTAGGGATTATTATTGATGACTGTTTCGAGATGTGTGTTGGTTATAATAAAAAAGGTTTTATGAAAGAAACAATACATCGTTTTCTTTCTTACTACCAGGAAGAGCTAGTTGCCATCATAAACCATATGAGGGAAAAGATAGAGCCTGAACTCACTCCTTCTGACATTGATTATAAAGGGTTTAACATAGAGGAATTGGAAAATTTCTTGAACAAACTATGAAGTACATTAATAACTATTTTAAACCATTATCGAAGAAGTTACGCGATTTGCACTGTTATCATGAACTTTTGATAACAGAAATTATGGTTTTAATTCTTGTTACTACACATATACAATACGGCTTTAGCTGTATAAAGATTGCTAAAAACAAGTTGCTGATTTTGTTTAGTTAGCATAAATTTTTTTAATACTATTTTTAACTAGATAATTATAACGGAAATGGATTTAACAAAGCAAAATGTAAAAAACATCTATCCCCTTTCGCCAATGCAGGAAGGAATGCTTTTCCATTCACTTGCAGATAGGGAATCTCAGGCGTATTTCCAGCAGACTTCTTGGCGAATTCAGGGAAATTTGGATGTTGCGACTTTTGAGGCCAGCTGGAACGAGCTGACACGCCGTCACGACGTACTGCGTACAAACTTCATTCACACCAACACTGATCGCCCGCTCCAGGCGGCGTTCAAAGAACGGAGGATTTATTTTACTTTTCAGGACGTACGCCATCTTGACGATGGGAAACGGCAGGCATTCCGGCAGCGTTTCAAGGAGGACGACAAGAATAGGCCATTTGATCTCAGCCGCGACGCGCTCATGCGGGTGGGGGTCATGCGTCTCGGCGAGAAGGACTACGAGGTGGTGTGGAGCCATCATCACATCCTCATGGACGGTTGGTCGGTGGGGATCCTTCTGGCTGAATCCCTGGATATTTATCGCGCCTTCCGGAGGGGAGATAGGCCAAATCTCCCACCTGTTATCCCTTACAGCCGTTACATTCAGTGGCTGGAAGCACGGGATTCCGGAGAGTCGAAGCGTTTCTGGCAGGATTATCTTTCAGGGTACGGTCGGGCTGTGGTAATACCAGAAACGTCCTTTCTCCGTAAAGATGCGGAAGACCGTCATGAGGAGACGTCGTTTGAGATAGAGGCAGACATGGTGGCGAGTCTGCAAGGCCTGGCAGCGCATCACAATGTGACGCTGAATACCGTTGTGCAGTCCGTTCTGGCAGTCCTCCTGTCCCGTTACAATAATGTCCCGGACGTGGTGTTTGGCGCAGTGGTCTCGGGACGGACGCATGAGGTAGCAGGCATCGAACGGATGGTGGGTAATTTCATAAACACCATTCCGGTTCGTATCAAGCCCCGCGCAGACATGACCGTCCAGGACCTTCTTCAGGAGGCGCAAAAGGACGCCCTTGCGTGTGAACCTTATCACTATTATCCTCTGAACAGAATACTTTCGTTAAGCTCCTTGAAGCAGGGGCTTCTGGGCGTCGTTATGGCACTTGCAAATTACCCGTTAGACGAGCAGGTGAAAAAATCCCTTGACGCAGAAACATTTGGTTTCTCGGTGGAGGAAGTAAAAACCTTCGAACGTACCCATTACGATTTCGACATACACTTTATTCCTGAAACCGACGGCCGCATGCGGGTTAAAATGACCTACAATACCCGACTCTATGACGCTGATCAGATACTCCGGATCGGTGGACATTACCGGACTATCGCGCAGGAATTTATTGAAAATAGCCAGACCAGGATCGGGAATATTGACGTCCTTACTCCCCAGGAACGGCAGCAAATCCTGATTGATTTTAATGAAACGGACAGACTTGTCCCCACCCACGAGACGCTTACCGAACTCTTCGAGAAGCAATCAGAAAAGACGCCTGATGCTGTAGCCCTTGTTTGTGGAGAGCAGAGCATCACCTATCGTGAACTGAATGAGATGGCAAACCGGTTAGCCAGGTATTTGCGAGAAAAATTCGACGTCCGTCCGAACGATCTGGTAGGGGTCATGCTGGAAAGGTCTGAGCGGTTTATAATCGGCATTCTCGGCGTGATCAAGGTGGGAGGGGCGTATCTTCCACTCGATCCAAAGCATCCTGAAAAACGGATCGCCTCGATGCTCAGGGATAGCGGGGCAAAGCTGCTCTTGACCGGTGAACACATCCTGCGCGAATTTGCCTTTAGCGACCTTTACCAACTGAACCGGACGGCGGTAAAACCGTTTTTTACCGGGGTCCGCTCGTATTTACAAGACCTGGACAGCTTGCCGGTGGTGGACAGGTCACTCGCCGATTATGAAAAGTACCATCGTTACATTGGCCAGTCGGTGGCAAAGCATAACATTGCCCTCCAGGCGACACGCGGATGCCCCTATGAGTGCGCGTATTGCCACAAGATATGGCAGAAGGGACACGTGAGGCGGTCGTATGAGCACATCTTTGCGGAGGTCAAAAAGTCGTACGATTGCGGTATACGCAGGTTTGTATTTATTGACGACATCTTCAATCTCGACAAGAAAAACAGCAGCAGCTTCTTCGAGCTTGTCTTAAAGCGCGGGTTGAAATGTCAGTTCTATTTTTCCAACGGGCTTCGGGGTGACATCATGACCAGGGATGAGTTAGACCTAATGGTGGAGGCGGGCGTCTCCCAGATGGCCTTCGCGCTGGAGACAGCCAGTCCGCGGTTGCAAAAGCTCATCATGAAGAACCTCAATCTCGACAAGCTCTACAAAAACATTGAATATATCTCAACGGTATACCCGAAGGTGATCCTGGAACTCTTTACCATGCACGGTTTTCCGACGGAGACAGAGGACGATGCCATGTTGACGCTTGAGTTCATCAAGGACATCCGGTGGCTGCACTTTCCCTACGTGTTCATCCTGCGCATCTTCTCCGACACCGATATGGCGCGGCTCGCTATGGAGAACGGGATTTCTCGACAGGCGATTCAGGAATCTATGGAGCTTGGATATCACGAGCTGCCGACAACACTGCCGTTCCCAAAAAGTTTTACGAAACGGTACCAGATGGCGTTCCTGAATGAATATTTCCTCCTGAAGGAGCGGCTGCTCAAGGTGTTGCCTGAACAGATGCAGGCGCTTACAGAAGGGGAACTGGTGCAGAAATATAATAGTTATTTGCCCGCGGAAATACGGAGTTTTGAGGACATCCTAAATGTTACCGGGATTTCCCCGAATGAAATACCGGGGCTGGAGGTGGGGGATAAACCCTTTCGCCATGGACTGTTTTTGGATGAGGATACCGTGCGTACTCCGAATATTAACCAACGGTTTCGGGATGCCTTTCCGCCATCGCGAAAACGGGAGGACGCACTACGGGTCCTTTTGCTTGACCTGAGTCAGTTCTTCAGCAGCGAAAAGACGCTCCTGTACGACGTGGTGGAGCCTCCACTGGGTCTCATGTATCTTTTGACATACTTAAATAAGGAATTTGGCGACCGGGTGGTTGGCAAGATTGCAAAGACCAGGATAGATTTTGACAGCTTCGATGAGCTAAGAACGCTTATTGTAGACTTCAAACCAGACCTGATCGGCATACGCTGTTTGACCTTCTACAAGGATTTTTTCCATAAGTGTGTAACGCTTATACGGCAGTGGGGATTTGGCCAACCCATCATCACCGGTGGCCCGTACGCGACGTCGAGCACCGAAACGGTTTTACAAGACCTAAACGTTGATCTAGTCGTTCTGCGGGAAGGTGAAAGCACGTTAGCTGAGATCATTGGAGCGATGCTGAGGAACGGAAAAACATTTCCCGGCGAGGAGGCGCTTCGCGCAATACAGGGCATTGCATACATTCCAAAAGCGGAACGAATGAGTCAACAGCCGCACGTCTGCAAGATACTTTCTCTTGAAAACGTTGAGCAGGAGATTGCAAAGCAACCTGGTAACAATGTGAAACAGGTGCGGTCGACGGATGACCTTGCCTACGTAATCTATACGTCGGGGTCAACCGGGGAGCCGAAAGGTGTGATGGTTGGGCATCGTCCTGTGGTTAATCTTATGGAGTGGCTACGCAGCGAAGTCTACAGTTGTTTTGATGGCCCCATCCAGGAAGCGATGACGGCGCCGCTTATCTTTGACGTCTCTGTGCAGCAAATATTTGGTTGTCTTACACAGGGCAACACCTGCCACGTGATACCGGACGAGATCAGGCTCAACAGCATGCGCCTTGTCGAGTATTTCCGACGCAAGAAGATTGATATGGCAAATTTTACCCCAAGCTTTTTTGGCATGCTGCTGGAGGCTTATTCTCCGAATATTCCGTGGCCGATGCGTCACGTTCTCATCGGAGCGGAGGCCTTGCCAGGCCAGCTGTTGGAGCGGTTTTACAGCAACCCTACAAACCGGGGCATAACGATTCGCAATATGTACGGGCCAACGGAATGTTGTGTTAATTCCACGTCATGCGTTTTTAGCGTGGACTCGCACACAAAATGGAAGAGGCCACCCATAGGCAGACCCATCGCCAATGTCCGAACGTACATTCTTGATGACAATCTGAAGCTGGCGCCAGTAGGTGTAATGGGTGAGTTGTGCATCTCAGGTGCCAACTTGGCCGGCGGGTATCTCAATGACTCATCGAAGACCGATGCTGTCTTTGTGCCCCATCCGTTTAGAAACGGCAAGCGTCTTTATAGAACCGGAGACCTCGCTCGATGGCTTCCGGCAGGGGAAATTGAGGTGCTTGGCAGAATGGACCACCAGGTTAAGGTGCGCGGGTATCGGGTAGAAATCGGGGAGATAGAGAAGCAGTTAACCAGGCATCCATTTGTCCAGGAAGCGGTTGTGGTATACAAGGAAGCGCGGGACGAGTCCCAAGGTAGAGCGTTACACGCGTACATTGTGAGCCGAGAGGAGATCAGCGTTGAAGATTTGCGGGCTTACCTGGAACGTATGCTTCCAAATTACATGATCCCATCGTACTTTGCAAGAATGGACAAGATGCCACTCAACGCGACAGGCAAGGTAGACCTCAATTTCTTGGCGGAGTCCGATTCCGGCGCTGCCCTCAACCAGGAGGCTGCCTTTGTCGAGCCGTTGACGAAGACGGGAAGAAAACTTGCGGAGGTGTGGCAGACTGCGCTTGGTAGAGGACGTGTAGGGATCCACGATAATTACTTTTACCTGGGCGGTGATTCGATCAAGGCAATACAGGTAGTTTCACGGATGCTCCGGGAAGGGTTGAAGGTCGAGATACGTGATCTCTTCCGCTATCCTACTATTGCCGAACTGGAGCCTTACGTGGTTGAGGCTCAGTCGCGGAAAGCCTCTCCGGACAGTGGAGGCGAAGCGCCATTAACACCTATTCAACAGAAATTTTTTAGCGAACACCCGGACGATCCTCACTGGTTCAACCACGCGCTGCTGCTGCATGCACCCAACGGTTTCCGTGAGGAGGCTGCTCGCAAGGTTTTTGAGGTTTTCTGGGAGCACCACGATGCCTTGCGTGCTCGCTATCGTAAAGACGGTAGCCGGTGGATTCAGAAAATTTCGGAAGCGGAGGGAGAATCGTGGTTTGAAATGGTTGATCTGCGTGAGTCCCAAAACCCGCACGAAGACCTTTGTCATCGTGCCACTGCCATCCAGAAAAGCTTTGACCTTGCCACCGGTCCGCTTATAAAGGCGTCGCTTTTCAAAACACGTGATGGTGACAGGCTGCTCGTGGTAGTCCACCATCTCGTGATTGATGGGGTTTCATGGCGCATTCTTCTCGAAGATTTTTCTCTGGGATATCGACAGGTATTGCGAGGAAAACAAATTCAGTTTGATGAAAAAACCACTTCATTTAAGCGTTGGGCGGAGGAAATTGTCCGATACAGCAAAAGCGACATGCTGCTTAAGGAAAAAGATTATTGGGCAGGATTGGATACCGTGTCAGTACGTCCATTATTATTTGACCATGATACTGTCGATAATCGCTACCGGGATGCCCGTACGATAAAATTTCAGTTGTCAAAAGCTGAAACACATGTACTTCTCAAGCAGGTAAACCATGCGTATACAACTACGACGGAAGATATCCTCTTAATGGTACTTGCGCGTACTCTATATCAATGGAGTGGGAACTCCTGCACATTCATTACTCTTGAAGGACATGGCAGGGAGAATATTATCGGTGAATTAGATGTGAGCAGGACAGTAGGATGGTTTACCTGTATGTATCCGGTTCTGCTGGAACTACCCACTGATAAAGATACAGGATACCAAATAAAATTTATAAAGGAAACAATCCGCAAAATACCAAATAGAGGTATTGGATATGGTATTCTTAAATATGTAACACCTTCTAAAAAAAAGAAAGAGCTCTCTTTTCATAAGCAGTCACAGATTACCTTTAATTACCTCGGACAAATTGACGATAGTATGTTTTCTGAACTTTTTACCATATCTTTTGATGCCGTTGGCGAAGTCGTCAGTCCTGATGCGGAGCGCCATTGTGATATAGATATTAGTGGTGTCGTTCTTGATGGAAAACTTGAGTTAATGGTAGTGTATAATCGGAACCGATTTCAAGAAGGAACTATGGGAGATTTTTTAAATAAATTCCAAAGGGAACTTCGAACAGTGATGTGCCATTGTCAGGAAAAAAAGACCTCAGAAATGACTCCTGCGGATTTCACTTTCTCGCAACTGAGCTTAGATGATTTGGAGGAAATTATTTCATGATTGCAAAAGAAAACCTGAAGAATATCTACCCACTCTCCCCAATGCAGGAGGGGATGTTGTTTCATAGCATATTCGATCCTGAATCGACTGCGTATTTTGAACAGGTATCCTATCGTCTTGCCGGTGCTCTTGACGTAAAATTGTTTCGACAGAGTTGGAATGAGCTTTTTAAACACCATGATATACTGAGAACGGTATTTATTTATGAAAAGGCGCCTCGGCCATTACAGTTAGTGCTGAAAAATGGTGAAGTGGAGTTTTCGTTTGAAGACATACAGAATCATAACGCGGACCGGCAGGAGCAATTTCTCGAAGATTACCGGCAGAAAGACCGCATGCGTAAATTTAATTTAAGCAGAGACACACTTACACGGATAGCTGTTTTTCAGTTGAGAGAGCATGGTTACGAGGTTATTTGGAGTTTTCATCACATTTTGATGGATGGTTGGAGCGCGGGTATCCTCATTGGAGAATTGTTAGAGGCATATCAGTCGTTATTGAAATTACGAAACCACAACCTGCCGGGCAGAGTACCGTACAATACATATATTGAATGGCTCGAAAAGCAGGATAAAGAGGTTTCCAGGAAATACTGGAAGGACTATCTGGAGGGTTATGAAGCAACCGCGACAGTACCGGCTTTTCACTTATCTACATTGAAAAAAGAATACAAATCTGCTGATTTGAGAAATATTTTTGAAGTGAAAAAAACCGAACAAATTCGCAATCTTGCCGCAAGAGAACAGGTAACGCTATATGCTGTAATACAGACAATCTGGGGTATACTTCTCGGACGATATAACGATAGCAACGATGTTGTTTTTGGCTCTGTGGTCTCTGGGAGGCCGGCACAGGTTAAAGGCGTAGAAGAAATGGTGGGGCTTTTTATTAATACGGTGCCTGTGAGGATTAGGTCAAACCCCGGAGACACCTTTAGAGATTTACTACAAAAGGTCCAAAAGGAAACAATCGAGGGTCAGGACCATTTGTACTTGCCATTGGCGGAGACCCAAAATAAGCAGGGAATGCTGGATCATATTATTGTCTTTGAAAGTTATCCGTTGGACAAACAGCTGTTCGATTCTCTGCAAACTGGCATGAGCGGCTTAACCATTGAGAGGGTTTCTGCATTTGAGCAGACACCTTATCACTTTAATTTTATCGTTAATCCAGCAGAATGTTTAGAAATTACCATACGGTTTAATGAAAAGGTTTATAACTGGGAACAGATGGAACGGTTGCACGGACATCTTGAGACGATTATTAATGCCATTTTAGAAAATGTAGAAATATCCGTTGACAATATTGATATTTTAACGTCGGAAGAAAAAAAACAAGTAATACGTTCGTTTAACAGTACTGCCATAGAATTTCAAAGAAACAAGACAATCATCGATCTGTTTGAGGAACAGGTAAAGAATAACCCGGAACAGATTGCGGTTCTTTACCAGGAAGAAAAGATTACGTATCGGGAGTTGAACGAAAAGGCCAACGCCATCGCGTATTATTTACGAAAAAACTACCAGATAAAGACAGAGGACCGAATCGCAGTAGCCATGAACCGTTCCGAATGGCTTGCCATAAGTTTTCTGGGAATATTAAAATTAGGGGCTGTTTACGTACCCATTGATCCGTTGTTCCCACGCGAGCGTATAGAATTTATGCTTTCTGATAGTAATGCTGTTGTGGTCTTGAGTGAGGAGAAATATATTGCTACCTTGCCCCAATCTGTGGATAGGAAAGTTATTGATATACGGAGAGTGAGAGAAAGTGGGACCGATACTTTTGATACCAATGTCAGGGTAGATACGGAGAATCTTGCCTATATTATTTATACTTCAGGTTCCACGGGACTTCCCAAGGGAGTTATGATAGAGCATCGTGGCATAATCAATCTTATGGAACATCAGAGAAGAATACTTCGCATTCAGCAAGGAGATGGGGTGGTGCAATTTGCATCTCCATCGTTTGATGCATCAGTATGGGAAATGTGTGTTGCTCTTCTTCATGGGGGGGTGTTAGTTATTGCAGATCAGGAAACCGTTGCAGATCCGGAACGATTTGGGAATCTTCTGCGGGAAGAGGAGACCACGTTAGCTTTATTGCCCCCTTCTTATCTGAAAATGCTTGACCGTAAGGACGTAGTAACGTTAAAAACCATTGTTTCCGGAGGGGAAGCGGCGCAGTTGGACGATGCCTTATATTACAGTAATAATATTCAGTATGTAAACGCTTATGGTCCATCCGAGACATCGATTATTTCTTCATGCCACGAGGTAAACCCGAAACGTAAATATCATAATTTTGTACCAATTGGTGCTCCTATAGCGAATACAAAAATTTATATCCTTGATTCAAGCAGGCGTTTAGTGCCAGTTGGGGTTCCAGGAGAAATATATATCGGAGGCGTTGGTCTGGCAAGGGGGTATCAAAAGCTCCCCGATCTAACCGAAGAGAAATTTGTTTTCAGTCCTTTGGGAGATAAACCTGACTCTCGGCTCTATAAGACAGGAGACCGTGCTCGTTGGCTTCCTGATGGAAATATAGAATTTCTTGGTCGGATAGACCAGCAGGTAAAGGTGCGAGGTTTTCGTATTGAATTGGAAGAGATACAAACGGTATTGACCGGACATCCCGAGGTACGGGATGCCGTGGTTATAACAAGGGAAGAGAATGCCGCAAATTCTTCGGTGCCTGTTGGAATCGGAAAACAGCTGGTTGCCTATGTGGTTCCTCATATTTATAATGGAGGGCAAACTCCTGCTGCAGAAAAGTTACGTAGTTTTCTCGGTGAAGCGTTACCGGATTATATGATCCCGACATTTTTTGTAATGTTGGATGCGATACCGCTTACGTCGAATGGTAAGGTTGACTATGAAGCACTACCGGTGCCTAATATCACGGAAAGAGTCTCAGACACTGATTACGCTGAACCACGAACACCAAGTGAAAAGATTCTTGCGGAAATCTGGTCTAAGGTCCTGGGGGTTGAAAGAGTGGGAATTAATGATAACTTCTTTGACCTTGGCGGACATTCTCTCACAGCAACGGTAGTGATATCCAATGTGCGTAATAAATTCCAGGTGGAGACTCCCATGCGTGCTCTTTTCGAGTCACCGACAATTGCCGGACTTTCCGCTTATATCGATACAACAAAAAACAAAAACAGGAAACTTCATACTCCCGGCATTGAACGGGTCGCAAGATTACCGCGCCGTCCGAAAGCAGCGGCATTCAAGAATAACGCAAGTAATACTTAACAAAAATGATTGGGGTAAAGACGATGTTTCGTATTTTTTTAATTAATATGCCATTTGCTGCGTTGCATTCACCTTCACTTGTTCTAATGCAATTAAAGTCCGTCTTAGATAACAGATTTCAGTTTAAAATCAGCATGGACTTGCATTCCATTTTAGTGAGGAATCGTTAAAAAATCTAGCGTACTATTGATCATCATGGAAGTGCTGAACATGTCAAGGTATCGAACAGATGGTTGGCAATGGTAAGAAAAAAACGGATCAAAGGTCCAGTTGGTGGTAAGATACAACCTATCCTCAACCGAGACTTTTTTTTTAAAAAAAGGTGACTCTCACATAGTTCACGATACTTGTTCAGGTAAAATACTCGAACATGAGATCAGCGAATGCGGTATGAATATACTGGAAAGTTTAACAGAACCACAAAATATATTAAGCTTATACACAAAACTAAATCATGACAAAAAATATGATATTGAGAAAAACATTACTGACTCGCCTGATCGTGTATTAATTTCCAGGAAAGTGGTTGTTATCTGAGTTTGGTGCTTCAGGAAGAACTGCCCTCGTCGTCGTTAAATGTCAGACTTGCATGGGAACAGCATGAACCGTAAAAGAGGTTACTGTTGAGCCTGCAAAGGCTTTCTCGTAGTTCTCGCCGTTTGTAGTAATCTTATTTATGATAACTGCATCTGGCGGACGTTTATGATATTTTAAGATTGATCTTTTCATGAATACATGAAAAAATGCGCATGTACACAAATTCTATTAGGTTAAATTTAAAACCATTTTAATTGAGGAATTATGATACAAAACAATAGAAGTCATCGTTTCCTGGGTTTATTTTATTTAATAATCAATGGTGGAGATATTCATGACGGATGAGGTCTATGTCTTTCCCATGTCCTTCGCGCAGGAACGCCTCTGGTTTCTAGATCAACTGGAACCTGGAAAGCCGATGTATAACATACCGGTTGCCATAAAGCTTATCGGCTCGCTGAATGTTCCGGTACTTGAACAAAGTTTGAATGAACTCATTAACCGGCATGAATCTTTGCGGACAACTTTTACTTCGGAGGATGGACAACCTGTTCAGGTGATTGCTTCAGCTTTAAGCATGACGCTTCCGGCAAAGGACTTGCGTAATATACCAAAAGAGAAACAATCCATTGAGATACGTAATTTAATTTCAAAGGAATCACTTCATTCCTTTGATCTGGCAAATGGCCCCCTTTTACGAGTGACTCTTTTATACTTGGACGAAGAAGAATATGTGCTGCTTGCTACCATGCACCATATTATTACTGATGGGTGGTCAATGGGAATATTTATCCGCGAGTTAACCGTGCTTTATGAAACATTTCTATCGGGAGCGAGCTCCCCATTACTGGAACTCCCGATACAGTATGCCGATTATTCAGATTGGCAACGAAAATGGCTGCAGGGAGGGGTATTGGATGAGCAGTTAGAATACTGGAAGCAACAATTGGCAGGGGCACCTCCGGTTCTGGAGCTCCCCTTGGACAGACAACGTTTGGCGGTCCGTACATCTGTGGGTGGGATTGAATGTTTTACGATTAATCCTGAGGTTGCTCAACGGTTAAAGGAGATGAGTAAACAATCTGATTCCAGCCTGTTTATGACGTTATTCGCTGCATTCATGACTTTTTTGTATCGCTATACCGGTAAAGAGGACCTCCTTTCCGCTTCACTTATTGCCAATCGCAACCGTAATGAAATTGAGTCATTGATCGGTTTTTTTGTTAATACCCTGCCACTCCGTGTTGATGTATCGGGGAATCCATCTTTCCGGGAGTTGTTAGCAAGGGTGAAGCAGGTTACCGTGGACGCATATGATCATCAGGACGTTCCGTTTGGTCAACTTATAGAAGCAATGCAACCGGAACGCCATTTAAATCACTTCCCGTTAGTTCAGGTAATGTTTGTATTGCAAAATGTCCCTATGGAAAAACTGGAATTACCGGGTTTGACGATAACTTCGATAACAGATTTGGAAAATACTCCTGTAAGATTTGATTTGGAGGTATACCTGTGGGAATCTTCAGATAGTATTACCGGTAATTTTATTTATAAAACAGACATATTCGAGAAATCAACGATTAAACGAATGCTGAGACATTTTCTGGCAATACTGGAAGGAATAGCTCATAACCAAGATCAACGGGTTTCTGAATTGCCATTGATTTCGGAAATTGAGCGACAACAATTGCTCATTGAATGGAATAATACTGACGCTGATTATCCGAAAAACAGCTGTATACATGAATTGTTTGAAGAACAGGTAAAACGAACACCCGGAAACATTGCGATAGAGTATCAGGATAAACAATTAACCTATGAAGAATTAAATGCACGAGCAAACCAGGTGGGCAGGGTTTTGCGGGCAGAAGGCATTAAGGAAAACAGTATCGTGGGAATCATGATGAATAGATCACCGGATATGCTTATCGGGATTTTTGGAATTTTGAAAGCAGGGGGTGCTTATCTGCCCATAGATTTAAAGTATCCTGAAGCTAGGGTTGAGTATATTGTTAAAGATAGCAGTATAAATGCTCTGTTAACACATGATGGTTTAAGTAAACAATTAAAGGTTCTTCAGCAATTCCAGGGCAAGATTATAGATTTGAATAATGCAGAAATTGATTCGCAAAATCTGGAAAATCTGGAGGCCGTTTCTTCTCATTCAGAAACCGCATATGTTATTTATACATCGGGTTCAACCGGTAAACCAAAAGGAACAATCGTACCACATATGGGTGTAGTGAATTATGCATGGTGGGCCAGAGATCAATACCTGCAGGATGAAGTATTGGATTTTCCGCTCTTCACTTCACTTTCGTTTGATTTAACGGTGACATCTATTTTTGTTCCGCTCATTTCAGGTGGGAAAGTTGTTATTTATGAAGAGGTGGGACAAGATGGAGACCCGACGATACTTAAAGTGGTAGAAGACAATGCCGTGGATATCATCAAACTTACACCTGCTCACCTGTCTCTTTTAAAAGAATTTAATATAAATAAATCAAGAATAAAACGACTTATTGTTGGCGGTGAAGATTTAAAAAGCGAGCTTGCAAAAACCATACAGGAAGTCTTTAAAGGAAACATCGAAATATATAACGAGTATGGTCCTACTGAAACAACGGTTGGTTGCATGATTCACAAATACAATCCAAAAGAAGATGTTGCATTATCAGTTCCGATAGGAAAACCGGTAAATAATGTAAAGGTATATCTCTTGGATAAATTTTCTAAACCTGTACCTGTAGGAGTTACTGGAGAGATTCATGTATCAGGAGATGGGGTTGCAAAGGGATATCTGAAAAAAGATGAAGAAACCTCAGAAAGGTTTATTCCAAATCCCTTCAGTCCGGGAAAAAGAATGTACCGTACCGGTGACACTGCAAGATGGGTATCCGAAAAGAAGATGGAATTCTTAGGCAGGACAGATAATCAATTGAAGATACGTGGGGTAAGAATAGAATTAGGAGAGATAGAAGCAGAATTGTCAGCACATGATGATGTTAACGCATGCATAGTAAATGCAATACAGAAGAGTGCTACAGTACAAGATAATGATGAAGTTACGTATTGCAGCAAGTGTGGACTTCCTTCGAATTATCCGGGTGCAGTCTATGACTCTGAAGGCGTTTGCAACACGTGTCTGGCATTTGAAGGATACAAGAGCAAGGTCATGCCGTATTTCAAGACCAAAGATGATTTAAAGGATATATTTGAAAAGTTACAGGCTACAAATAATAGCGAATACGATTGTATCGTGCTTTTCAGCGGTGGAAAAGACAGTACGTATATGCTGTATCAGTTAGCAGAAATGAATTTAAAGATATTGGCATTCACTCTTGATAATGGATACCTTTACGAAGGCGCCAGGAAAAATATAAAAAGAGTGGAAAGTGAATTGAATGTAGATCATGTATTTGGTTCATCACCGCCTATGAACGAGATTCTTGCTGATAGTTTAAAACGCTTTAGCAACGTGTGTAACGCGTGCTTCAAAACAGTATATACTCTTGCTATGAATTTGGCATATGAAAAGAAGATCAAATATATAGTAACGGGATTATCAAGAGGCCAGCTTTTTGAAACACGTTTAGGAGAACTGTATAGGAATAATATTTTTGATCCTACTGAAATTGATCGAACAGTGCTTGAAGCAAGAAAACTTTATCACAGAATGGATGATATCATTTCAAGATCGCTGGACGTTGATAAATTTCAGCAAGATTCTTTTTTTGAAGATATTCATTTTATTGATTTTTATCGTTATACGGATGTTAAACAGTCTGAGATTTATGAATTTCTTGAAAAATATGTTCCGTGGGTAAATCCTACAAATTCAGGTTGTACCACAAACTGCTTAATCAATGATGCAGGGATATATGTCCATACAAAGGAACGAGGTTTTCATAATTACGCACTGCCTACATGCTGGGATGTAAGATTGGGACATATAACCAGAGAAGATGCATTAAAGGATCTGAAGAGTGATGTTGACGTCGATTCTGTAGAAAAAATCCTGAAAGAAATCGGCTACGATGAGTATAAACAGAGGATTGAAAACAGAGAAAAATGCCTGGTAGCGTATTATGTTTCTAATAAGGAGCTGGCCGCCTCGGAATTGAACGCGTTTTTATCACAAAAACTTCCGGATTATATGGTGCCTCTGTATTATATCAGGATTGAAACGATTCCTCTGACTCCAAACGGCAAGGTCGACCGCAATGTGCTACCGGTACCGGAACAGGTGAGGCCAGTCCTTGAAAGCTCTTATGTTGCCCCCCGGACACCCGTGGAGCAACAGTTGGCAACAATATGGTCTCAAGTGCTTGGTTTTGAACAAATAGGTATTCATGACAATTTCTTTAAGTTAGGGGGACACTCGTTGCTTGCAACACAGGTTGTTTCTCAGATTAGCCAGGATTTGAAAGTTGAACTTCCCTTACGTTCTATCTTCGACAAACCTACAATTGCCGAATTAACTGAACAGGTTGTTGCAGATCAAATGAAAGGAACGGAAGAAGAAGCGCTGGCGGATATTTTAGCCGAAGTTGATAGCCTGTCGGATGATGATGTCAAACGACAACTCCAGGAGACATAAGGATCACGATAACAAGTTACCATTAAATAACGGTTGCATATGATTAGTGGAATCTTGAAACTCAATGATGAATAATTTTTGTGTATTGATATAAACATAAGAGAAATATTTCGTAATACTTTTGAGAATATCCTTTAAATTTTATTATTACTGGAACTATCGTGGTTGATCTTCAAGAACATCTTAAAAATTTATCGCCCGAAAAACGTGAACTAGTCTTAAAGAAGCATCAAACCAGAAAAGTGGAAGCTACGGTAAATGACAAAGATACGTCTATACCTATCATAAAGGTACCAAGAGATGGGGCACTTCCCCTTTCTTTTCCACAGCAACGTCTCTGGTTTCTTGATAAACTTGAAGGCAGGAGCAACAATTATCACGTACCTTCAGCCGTTCGCCTTGTTGGTAATCTCCAAATATCTATTCTGGAAAAGTCTATTAATGAGATTATTCGGCGTCATGAAATACTCCGTACTACATTTTCCATGATAAATGGAACACCGGTGCAGGTAATTCATTCAAGCATGAAAATTTCGGTCCCGAGAAGAGACTTCGATAATTTTCCAGAAAAAGAGCTACCTGCAAAGTTACAATCCACCATTGAAGAAGATATCCAGAGTCCGTTTGATCTGAAGAAAGGCCCGCTAATACGAGTAACTATTTTCTTGTTAGACAAAGAAGAGTATGTGATGCTTTTAACGCTACACCACATTGTTTTTGATGGTTGGTCTAGCGGGGTATTTATACGGGAATTAGCAACTCTCTATGACGCTTTTTTGAAAGGCGCTTCCTCTCCATTAGGCGAGCTGTCGATTCAATATGCAGATTATGCATCATGGCAAAGAAAATGGTTGTCCGGTAAAAACCTTGAGACTCAACTTAATTATTGGAAAAAACAACTGGGAGGGGCGCCAGCATTATTAGAGCTTCCAACAGATAGACCGCGTCCACCCGTTCAGAATTTTCGGGGAGTCAATTATCGATTTAAAATCGATCGTAAATTAGCGGAAAAACTAAAGATCCTCTGCCAACAGTCAGGATTGACTCTTTTCATGGCGCTGCTGGCAGCTTTTGCCACATTATTATTTCGTTATAGCGGGCAAGAGGATATCGTAGTCGGTACTCCTATTGCCAATAGGAAAAAGAAAGAGGTGGAATCTCTCATTGGTTTCTTTGTCAATACCCTGGTGCTTCGTATCGAACTGTCAAAAGATCCGATTTTTTCAGAATTACTGAAGCATGTTAAGGCGATTGCCCTTGATGGCTTTGAGCATCAGGACGTACCTTTTGAGCAGTTAGTGGAAAAACTGCAACCAGAGCGAAGCCTGAGCTTTACCCCATTGTTTCAGGTAATGTTTGTTTTACAGAACTTTCCGACGGAGGATATAACACTTCCCGGATTAACAATTAGCCCTTTCGAAATGGAAAATGATGTTGCTCCCTATGATTTGTTTCTGCTGGTGGCAGAAGTAGAATCAGGGTTGGAGGGTATTTTCGGATATGATGCCGATTTGTTCGACAATACAACCATTGTCCGAATGGAAAAACATTTTAAGTCCTTGCTGGAATCAATTGTATCGAATCCTGACCAGCGTGTTTCAGAACTAAATCTGTTAACGGATCCGGAGCGGCGACTGATACTGGAGAAATGGAATGATACTTCGGCAGAATACCCAGTTGATAAAAATATTAGTCAGTTGTTTGAGTTACAGGCAGAAATGACTCCTGATGAAATTGCGGTTAGCATAGGAGACAGGCAGATACGTTATGAAGAGCTTAACATTCGGGCAAATCAACTTGCGCATCTGTTACGGGAAAGAGGTGTAGGTTCGAATGTAATTGTTGGGATCATGGCGAATCGTTCATTTGAAATGCTTGTTGGAGTTTTGGGTATCATGAAAGCGGGTGGTGCATATTTACCGCTTGATCCGGGATATCCTGAAGAGAGAATTGTTTCCATTTTAGAAGACAGTGGTGCTTCATTTTTATTAACGAAAGAACATGTAATAAAGGAATATTCTTTTACCTCATTACAGGGCATAAGTGCCTGTAATGTACGGCCTATGGTGACTCCTCCCCGTCAGGCAATAACAAATCTTGATGACCTGCCAGTACCGGACAGGGCGCTGGTTGACTATAAAGAGTATCACCGGCACATTGGAATAGCTCCTGCAAAACATACGGTTTCTCTTCAAACATCTCGCGGTTGTCCGTTTCAATGTCAGTATTGTCATGAAATCTGGCCTAAAAAGCAGGTTGTCCGCAGCGCTGACAAAATATTTGAAGAGATTTTATGCTGTAACGATGCCGGGATCAAGCGGTTTGTATTTGTTGATGATGTTTTCAACCTGGAAAAAAAGAATAGCGGTAAGCTATTCGAAAAGATCATTCAACGCCGTCTCGATATCCAGCTTTTTTTTCCCAACGGATTGCGGGGCGATATTTTGTCAAAAGAGTTTATTGATCTGATGATAGCAGCGGGTACCGTTAATATTGATCTGGCACTTGAGTCTGCTTCTCCGAGAATCCAGAAACTGGTACAAAAACACCTGAACCTGGAGAAGTTTTTTGATAATGCAGAGTATATTACAAAAAAATATCCACAGGTAATTTTAGAAATGGAACTCATGATCGGGTTTCCGACTGAAACAGAGGAAGAGGCATTATTAACACTTGATTTCCTGAAGCAGCTTCAATGGGTTCATTTTCCAAATGTAAATATACTCAAGATTTTTCCCAATACCAACATGCATAAAATGGCAATAGCGAATGGAATTACTGAAGAGGCCATCAGAAATTCCTCTAATCTCGGTTTTCATGAGTTACCGGAAACCCTGCCATTTTCAAAAGGGTTTGTTCGGCAATACCAATCCAGATTTATGAATGAATATTTCTTGCGGAAAGATCGTCTGTTGCAGGTATTACCTTCCCAGATGAGGACTTTTACGGAAGATGAATTTGTTCAAAAATATGATAGTTATCTTCCCCTAGAGATTAATCGTTTTTCTGATATTCTGAAATTTACAGGGATAACGGAAGATGAATTAAGCTCCGTCAGATTTATACCGGAAGAAAGTGTGGCAGCACCTGATTTTTCCCGAAAAATGCAGAGACATGTTGTGACAAAAGAAAAAAATGATAATGCCTTGAGAGTATTACTTCTTGATTTGTCATTATCATTCAGTGCGGAAGCGGGAAGTAAACTTTATGATATGATAGAAGCACCCCTCGGGTTAATGTGCTTATTAACCTGTCTTAATGATAAATTCAGCGATAAAATAGATGGCCGTATAGCAAAATCAAGAATTGATTTTGACGATTACACGGAATTGAAGTCCCTGCTCAATGACTTTAGACCTCAAATTATCGGCATAAGAACCCTCTCGCTCTATAAGAATTTTTTCCACAAAACCGTTTCCTTGATAGGGCATTGGTTACCGGATACTTCAATTGTTACCGGTGGCCCATATGCAACGAGTGAGTATGCGACTATCCTTGCGGATAAAAATGTAGACGTTGTAGTTCTTGGTGAAGGAGAAGAAACCTTTTCAGAACTTATCGGTAAAGTTATTGAGAACAAGGGGAAATTGCCCGATGTTAAAGTTCTTAGTGAAATACCCGGTCTTGCATTGGCATCCGGAGAGGGAGATGTAATGAAGAGAAGAGATGAAACATGCAGAGACGTCATACTTATGGATTGTGTCTGGGAAGAGATTACACTGAGAGAAACCGACAATCCTGAGAATATAAATCGTGAAACCGACCTTGCGTATGTAATTTATACATCAGGTTCAACCGGCAGGCCAAAAGGCGTTGCCATGGGACATAAACCTCTTTCAAATCTGATATTGTGGCACCGTAACAATAACGAACTTTCCCAAGCGGCAAGGACTCTTCAGTTTGCGTCTTTGAGTTTTGACGTCTCATTTCAGGAAATGTTCTCAACCTGGTGTTCAGGCGGGACATTAGTAATGGTTGACGAGGAAACCCGAAGAGACGCAATGGCATTGTTGCGCTTTATCAAAGAACAGAATATAGAACGGTTGTTCCTTCCTTTTGTTGCTTTGCATCAACTTGCGGAGATTGCGAAAGATCAAAATGCCATGCCTGACAGCCTTCGTGATATTATTACAGCCGGAGAACAATTACGCATTACGCCTGCAATTGTCAATTTTTTTGAAATGTTCAAAGGTTGTAAATTACATAATCATTATGGTCCAAGTGAAAGTCATGTAGTTACGGCATTTACTTTACCGGATAATCCAACAGAATGGACAACCCTTCCTCCCATTGGCCGTCCTATAGATAATACGAAGATATATATTTTGGATCGGCATTGCCAACCTGTGCCAATAGGTGTACACGGAGAATTATATATTGGAGGTGTTGCCGTTGCTCAGGGATACCTCAATAACCCTGATTTAACCGAAGAAAAATTTATACATGACCCATTCCAGTCAGCGGGGTTTAAAAGACAGATAATTGAAGGCAAAAGTGAATCGTATGCGCATCTTTACAAAACAGGAGATCGTGCCCGCTTCCTTTTGGATGGCAATATTGAGTATCTCAATCGTATAGACCATCAGGTTAAGATTCGCGGTTTTCGAATTGAACCGGGAGAGGTTGAAAACGTGTTGTCCGGCCATTCTTGCCTTCGGGACGTTGCTGTAACAGCGCAGGAAGATCGGCCTGGTGACAGGCGGTTAATTGCTTACATTGTATTTAACGAGGGTCAGGAAATTTCCACAAATGATCTGCGTCGTTTCCTTGAAAAGAAACTACCGGATTATATGATACCATCATTCTTTGTTGTATTGGTTACCATGCCCCTGACTACCAGTGGGAAAGTAGACCGTCTGGAATTACCATCACCCAACGAAACGGAAGATTTAAGGAAGGGATATTATACGGCCCCTCGTACTCCCACAGAAGAAATAATGGCTGAAATATGGGCGGAAGTGCTCGGCCTCAAGCAGGTGGGAATTCAACAAAACTTTTTTGAGCTGGGTGGACATTCTTTAATGGCGACTCAATTAATTTCGCGTATACGAGATACATTTTCTGTTGAGTTATCGCTGAAACGGTTATTTGAAATACCAACCGTTGCGTATTTAAGCCGGCAAGTCGAAACAATAAGACAGGAAGGTAAATTTAAAATACCACCGATAAGACCTATCGCAAGAGATGAAGATCTGTCCCTCTCTTTCGCGCAGGAAAGGCTCTGGTTTCTGGATAAATTTGAAGGTGGTATTGCCACATATAACATGCCTGCAGCATTGCGACTAAGCGGTTCACTGAATGTTGTCGCATTAGAGCAGAGCTTTAATGAATTAATCCGACGTCATGAAGTTTTACGGACTACATTCATTGAAAAAGGAGGTATGCCATTGCAGGTTATATCTCCTGATTTGACCATATCATTACCGGTAGCGGATTTGGAAAATCTAACGGAAGAGCAGCGATCTTTAGAAGTACAAAGATTGACAAATGAAGAGTCCCAGCGGACTTTTGATTTAGCCAAAGGCCCGTTACTCAGAATATTCCTTATTAAACTTGGACAGGAAGAACATATATTATTGATTACGTTACACCACATCGTTTTTGATGGCTGGTCAACCGGGATATTTATTAACGAACTCTCTGCTCTTTACAATACATTTACCATGGGCAAAATATCTCCCTTGCCGGAGCTTGTTATTCAGTACGCGGATTATGCGCATTGGCAACGGAGGTGGCTAACCGATGAGATAATAGATTCACAGCTCGACTACTGGAAGGAGATGCTGGCAGATGCTCCCGTATTGGAACTGCCCATGGCACTGACGCCTCCGTTGGCGAGAAGTTACCGGGGCGGCGTTGAAAGTTTTGAAATCAATTCTGTTTTAAGCCGGCAATTGAATGATCTGGGGCGGAGAACGGGAGCCAGTCTTTTTATGACTTCGCTTGCCGCTTACGCGACAATGCTTTCCAGAATCAGTGGCCAGGACGACATTGTTATCGGTTCTCCCATTGCAAACCGCAACCGTAGTGAAATAGAACCGCTGATAGGATTTTTTGTCAATATCCTACCGCTACGTATTGACCTTTCCGGAGATATTACTTTTCTTGAACTTTTGGACCGGGTACGGCGAGTTATGTTGGATTCTTTTGCTCATCAGGACATTCCGATAGAAAAACTGGTTAAGGAACTTCGGCCTGATCGGAAAATCGGCCGCCAACCACTCTATCAGGTTGGTTTTGGCTTGCAGAATATGATGATGGGTAAACTGGAATTGTCAGGACTTACCTGGAGTCCACTGGAGTTATATTCGGGGATGACTCAAACGGATTTATATCTGGCCATATCGGAGACGGAACAGGGTCTTATGTGTTTTTTTGAATACGATACTGAAGTGTTTAACGCAACAACTGTTGCCTGGATAACCAATAGTTTCAAATTACTTATAAAAGAGTTGGTAAAGGCTCCCCATTGCTGTTTAATGGATATTCCCATGTCGAGTGAGGGGGAAATAATGGTGACGGGAAGTGTCTCAGATATGCCTTCCGGTGACGAAACGGAGCAATTTAATTTCTAATGAAGCTATGAAGACCGATTGTCTAATTATAGGATATAACGATTCGAATTTTGAAGATTATGTTCAGATGGTACATTCCATGGGTACGGATTCCGGTGCATACAGGGATCTGCATACTTCTTTTATCGAATACAATAATAAACCGTATCGATCAATGGATATTCTTAATCATTTTTATTTCCAGCAGAAAAAGGTTTCTTATAAGCCGTTTCATAATGCTGATTTTTTATGGCCGGTAATTACCTATCTGGGGACGTTTATTTCACGGAAGGGTTTTCAGTTTGATTACGTCAATCTTTTCCAGCAGGAAAAGGAAAAGTTAAGGGAAAAGTTAAAAACAGATGATATCTTAACCGTTGCTATTACCACAACACTGTACGTTGCTCCCCATCCAATACTGGAGATTATTTCATTTATCAGAAAATATAATAAAAAAACAAAGATCATTGTAGGGGGTCCTTATATATTTAATTTGACGACCATGGACGATTCCGAGGCGCTTAAGCGCCAGTTTAAGTATCTCGGAGCCGACTTCTATGTTATTAATCAGGAGGGAGAACAGGCCCTTGCAAATATCCTGAAAGCCCTGAAAAATGATTCAAGGATGGCAGAAATTGAGAATATAGCCTACAGACAAGGTGATGGTTACATTGTGGCGCCTCTTTCGATAGAGGTAAATTCACTTGAGGAAAACATGGTTGACTATAGCCTCTTTCCAAAAGAAGACCTTGGAGAATTAATCTCCTTGAGAACCGCAAAGTCATGTCCTTTTGCCTGTGCATTTTGCGGTTTTTCTCAAAGGGCGGGACAATATCGGTATTTAAGTGTAGACCTGGTTGAAAAGGAATTAGACGCGATAAGGGATATTGGAACCGCCACGACACTGACTTTTATCGATGATTCATTCAATGTTCCAAAAAAGAGATTTAAGGAGATTCTGAAGATGATGATCCGGAACAACTATGGATTCCGGTGGAATTCCTTTTTCCGCTGCGATTATGGCGATGAAGAGATTATTTCATTAATGAAGGATGCCGGGTGTGAAGGGGTTGTTCTGGGAGTTGAATCGGTAAATAACGATATGCTGGAAAGAATGAACAAGACTTCTCGGAGAGAGGATTATCTGGAGGCTATTCCTTTACTCAAAAAAGCAGGGATTGTAACCTATGCGGGATTGATAATCGGGTTTCCGGGAGAGACACACGAAACAGCATTGGAGGCCATTGCCTTTATCGAAACTACAAAGCCTGATTTTTTCAGGGCGCAATTATGGTATTGTGATCCCTTGACGCCGATTTGGAATCAACGGGAAGAATATGATATTCAGGGTTCAGCTTTTAACTGGTCTCATAACACCATGGATTCAAAAACTGCTATAGAATTGATAGAAAGAATATTTTTCTCCGTGGAAAATTCTATATGGCTTCCTCAATACGGGTTTGAGTTATGGAGCGTCTTTTATTTGCAACGAAGGGGGTTGACCAGAGATCAGGTAAAGACGTTTCTAAAATGTTTCAATACGGTGGTAAAAGAAAAAATACTCTTCCCCGGAAGGAAAAAAATCAGCAATGACCTGCTTGAAAGTCTGAGACAGAGCTGCCTCTTTCATTCCGAGAGCACTCCAGAAATGGATGTGATAAAAGCTTTTTCCGGTTCAAGCTATGTCGCTGCCGAAAAATTTTGGGCCAGTGAAGTAGGCAATCGACTTTCCCGTTTTTGCCTTGAACCACTGCGGGACAAGGTTGATTCCTGCGAAAATACCTCGGAAACGATTCCACTTTTTTTCGATAAGGAAATAGTTAACAACGAAAAATGGGATGATGAAGTCGGGTTGCATCAGGTTATATTGTCTGCATATTCTGTGCTGCTTTCTCGGTTGGCTGGGCAGGAGGAAGTTGTGATTGTTTCTGCAATCATGTCAAACGGTTGGGGTGAAAGAATACTTCCTCTGATGCTTTTTCCTACATGGGGTTTGAGTTTCAGGGAATTTGTTCTCAATACCAAAGCAAAAATGCAGCAATTAGAGAACCATGCGCAATACAGCTTTCACTTTTTAGGCAATTCTCGATGGATGGAGGAACATGACATACCGGTCCCTGTATTTAGTACGGGTTATATCTATTATTCTGATCCGCAAGAAAAAGGGGAGAAAAACGGTCTGGAAAGGTTACACGAATTTGATCCACCCACATGCAGAGAAATTGCTTTGGTTCTGGAGGTGGTTCAGGAAAACAATCATACAAAAACAATGCAATTTTCATATTCTCATAATTTTTTCAAACAGGAGACTGTTGAAAAATTTGCTGCCTGTCTGACATCAATTTTCGAAGAGCTAGGAAGAAATCCTGACGTACTGATAGGAGAAATTGATGTGGGTACTAAGGAAGTAAATTCAAGTTTGAACGTCGAAAGTGACGCGGAAGAAGCATTTAATTTTTAATGTTGTAAAGATGTAACGATTTGATTTTTTATTGGGAGATAAACTTTGGAAACAACCGAATCAAAGATGCTCATTTTTGATCGAAAAATAAAGGAAGAGAAGGAATACTGGATTCAGGAATTATCCCGGGAGATTGGTGATTCGAATCTCAGGTTGGAATGGCCGAGGCTCAAAGATTATAACGATGAGAAGGATTCTACTTCCTTGAATATTACTGGAGAATTGTATGAAAAGCTGAAAAAAGTAAGCGGTGATGGTGACTTTTTACTATATACCATTCTGATGGCTGCTTTGAAAGTGTGCATCCACAAATATACGAATAGCACCGTTATCGTTATCGGGAGTCCGATTCGTGGAGATGGAAAGGGGGGGAACGTCCTGCCGATAGTGGACGAGGTGAAACCGGAGCAATCTTTTCGACAGTTTTTGATGGACGTCCGTCAAACCCTGCTCGATGCTTATACAAGACAGCAATATCCTTTCGATCGTCTGATACGTGATTTTAGAATGGAGCATATGAAAAACAGGTTTCCCCTCTTTGATATTGCTTTGGCACTTACCGATATTCATTGCGAATTACCTCAAATAGAAAATGATATCACCATAACGTTTACAAAGAATCAGAACACTCTTTCAGGAAATATAGAATTTAACAGGAATCTATTTGACATTGTTGGCATTGAGCAATTCGCGACTCATTATAAAAACATACTGAAAGAGGGGTTGAAGGACTCAAACCGTTTGATTTCAAATCTGCAATTATTAACTGATGAAGAACGGTATCAAATACTCGTCGAATGGAATGACACCTCTAAAGCATATTCTCATGATAAATGTATGCATCAACTGTTTGAATCTCAGGTAGAACGCAACCCGGAAGCATTGGCAGCAGTGTTTTTTGCAGGCGTTTCGGAACAATCTGAGGATGAACAGCTTACGTATCTGGAGTTAAATAGCCGTGCTAATCAATTAGCCCATTATTTGCAAACACATGGTGTCGGGCCTGATGTATCAGTGGGTATCTTTATGGAGCGATCTATGGATATGCTTGTGAGCATCCTGGGAATTATGAAAGCCGGGGGCGCTTATTTGCCGTTAGACCCTGACTATCCACATGAGCGTCTGGCATATATGCTGGAAGATGCGTGCGTACCGGTGCTGTTGACTCAAGAATGTATGAAAACCGATTTGTCACATATAATGAGTAATGACTCACAAGTCTCGGAGCCGGAAGTTGTTTTTGTGGACACTAACTGCGATGCTGTTTCGCGGGAGAGTAAGGAAAATCTGGAAACTGGCGTTCAACCGGAAAATCTAGCTTATCTGCTGTACACATCAGGATCCACGGGTAGACCGAAGGGGGTTCTTACCTGCCATCGGGGATTGTGCAATGTGGCCGAAGAACATATTCGCATTTTCGACGTTAGACCGAAAAGCCGTGTGATACAATTAGCATCACAAAGCTTTGACGCGTCTGTATCAGAGTTTGCCATGTCACTTTGTTCAGGCGCTACGTTATATCTTGGACCTACAGAATCTCTTTTGCCCGGACAGCCACTCGTCGATCAATTACAAAAACATGCTATTACCCATATTACTATCCCGCCATCAACGCTGGCGGTTTTACCGGATGAGGATTTACCTGCGTTAAAGACAATTGCTGTAGCAGGAGATATCTGCTCCGCTGATCTGGTAAAGAGGTGGGCTCAAGGCAGGCGATTCTTCAATGCCTACGGAGTAACCGAGGCATCTATCTGTTCTCTTATCGCCCTATGTGAAGACGGGAATAAAAAGCCTACCATTGGCCGCCCTATTGCGAATACGCAAATCTACATACTTGATCACAAATCTTTCCCCGTTCCGGTGGGGGTTCCCGGAGAATTATATATAGGAGGTATTTGTCTTGCCAGGTCTTACCTCAACCTTCCTGAATTAACCAGAGAAAGATTTATTAACAATCCCCTGAATGGAACAGTAGTGAAAATGCCTGGGATGAAGAACGAATTCAAGCCGGTGGATCGGCTCTATAAAACCGGAGACCTTGCCCGCTACCTTCCTGATGGAGAAGTCGAGTTGTTGGGACGTTTTGACCATCAGATAAAGATTCGCGGTTACCGTATAGAACCTGGAGAAGTGGAAGTAGTGCTGAAAAATCATCCTGACGTACAACAGGCAGTTGTGATTGAAAGGGAAGATCAACCGGGAGACAAGCGTCTGGTTGCATACGTAAGAAAAATTCAGAACAAAGGTTCGAGTGTTGAAACTCATGAAGATTTAGGCAAAACCCGGGAATCAAAATGCAGAATACAGGATACCCTACGGGAGTATCTTGAACACAAACTACCTCATTACCTGGTCCCATCTGCATTTGTTGTGCTTAAATCTATTCCATTATCACCCAACGGAAAAGTGGATCGGAAAGCCCTGCCGGCGCCGGAAGCGGTGCAAAAGGCAGATCGGGAAGGTTATATTTCTCCGCGTAATACACTGGAAATGCAGTTGTTACAGATTTGGGAGGATCTTTTGAACGTACAGCCTGTGGGAGTGAGGGATAACTTTTTTGAACTTGGAGGGCACTCTCTTCTGGCGGTTCAATTAATGGCACGGATAGAACAACGTTTTGGAAAGAAGTTACTCCTTTCTACTATTTTTGAGGGGGCGACTATTGAGCAATTAGTAGTTATCCTCCATCAGCAGACCGAACCACAAGCTTGGACTCCTCTTGTACAGATCAAAAAAGGCGGTGACAACCCACCTGTATTTTGCATCCACCCCGGTGGTGGTACGATACATGCCTATCTGGAATTAGCCCGTCTTCTCGATCCGGAGTTGACCGTTTATGGCTTACAGGCGTGTGGTTTTGAAAAGGGTCAGGAACCGGTATCCGGGGTAGAGGAAATGGCTGCAAATTACGTGAAGGCATTGCAATCCGTTCAGCCGGAAGGCCCGTATCTTCTGGTAGGCTGGTGCCTGGGTGCTCGCGTATCATTTGAGATGGCTTTACAATTACAGTCACAAGGCAGGCAGGTTCCCCTACTGGTATTCTTTGATGCCTATGCCCCTTCCACAATACCTGACGAGCTTATGGAATATGATGACGCGCACAAGTTAATGAACCTTGTTTCGGAAGATATTCCTGTCACGCTGGAACAGTTGCAGGCCCTTGCGCCGGATGAACAGTTAACGCTTGTAATTGAGCAGGCAAAGCTGGTGAATGTAATTCCACCGGATTTTGATCTGGAACAGGGTCGCCGTTTCCTGGAGGTTTTCAAGGCCAACGGCCGAATTGCCCACTCGCCAATTTCCAATAAATATCAAGGTAAAATAATCCTTTTCCGTGCTGAGGAGGAAAAGGCCTTTGCTTTACAGTTTACGGAGGATCATGCATTGGCATGGGGAGAAGTAGTAACAGAAGGCACGGAAGTCCATTTTGTGCCGGGAAACCACAATACCCTGGTACGTCTACCCCATGTTCAGGTATTGGCTGAAAAATTGAATACTTATATTAAACAAGCCCAAGCAACAAATTAGCTATTCCATTTGTGCTATGGCTTTTTGAGACACAGTTTTTGAGGAAAGGACGACATGAAAGGCTTGTTTATGGATGGAAAGGAGTTTAAAGCAGAGAAACCCTGGAAAAATGAAACCGAACATTTAACAGAGTGTTTGATTGCATTTATTACTCTTGAGAAAAAAGACAACACGAAAAAAGTAAATGCAATGGTTACAGAAATTCACGAAATATGCGATGAATATGAAGTTGAAAGAATCATGCTCATACCATTTGCCCATTTATCCAATAATTTATTGAATCACAAAGACGCAAGAAAATTACTAAATGAAATGGAGGATATTTTGCGGGATAAATTCCATCTGCTGGTTTCGGAATTCGGGGTCGAAAAGGGTTTGATGATGGAATTAAATATTGGCCCCAATAACGTTAAATTCCGGTCGATTTAATATAACTATTGGGGTATAGAGACAATAACCACAAGGTGGAAGAGGGAGGAAACAGAAGAAGAGCAATTTAATGTTAAGGGATTTCAATCTTGTAGGGGCAATTCATGAATTGCTCCTACAAGTTAATCGAAAAATTTGCCGAAGGCTTAACTTGAATTATTTTTAAGCTGGTAATTAGGATGAAAGGCTTTTCCGTATGACCGATTGTTTATTTATAGGATTTAATGATACGAATTTTGAAGATTACGTAACGATGGTCCGATCAATGGGCACGGATTCTGGTGCCTATAGAGACCTGAATCTGGCTTTTATTGAGTACAGAAATAAACCCTATAGAGCTCTGGATATTTTAACGCATTTTTATTTCCAGAGTAAAAAAAGAGCTGATAAACCATTTCATAATAAGGATTTTTTATGGTCCTCTATTCCCTATTTGAAAACTTATCTCTCCAGGAGGGGGTTGCATTTTGACTATGTCAATCTTTTCCAACAGGAGAAGGAAAAGTTCAGGGAAAAATTAACAACGGATGAGATCTTAACCGTTGTTATTACCACCACATTATATGTTTCTCCTCACCCAATAGAGGAGATCGTATCTTTTGTGAGGAAATACAATAAAACGGCAAAAATTATTATTGGTGGAGTCTATATATATAATCAGGCAACCAGTGGAGATTTGGCGGAGATCCAGCGTCAGTTCAAGTATTTTGGAGCGGATTTTTATGTTATCAGCCAGGAAGGAGAAATGGCCCTTTCCAATATACTCAAGGCGTTAAAAAGTGGCTCAGATTTTGATGAAATCCATAATATTGCGTACAAAAAAGGCGATGAGTACATAACAACACCTATTGCAAGAGAGTCAAATTCTCTGGAAGACAACATGGTGGATTACCGCCTTTTCATGAAAGAGGAGATCGAGGAATTTGTTTCTTTGAGAACCTCGAAATCCTGTCCTTTTTCCTGTTCTTTCTGCGGGTTTCCACAAAGGGCGGGGAAATATACGTTCCTGAGTGTAGACCTGGTGGAAAAGGAGTTGGATGCTATACGGGAGATTGGTTCAGTTACGACCCTTACCTTTAATGATGACAGTTTTAATGTTCCAAAAAAGAGATTTCAGGAAATCCTTCGGATGATGATTCAGAATAAATATAATTTTAGATGGAATTCTTTTTTCCGGAGTGATTATGGAGATGAAGAAACTATTGCATTAATGAAAAGTGCCGGTTGCGAAGGGGTTTTTCTGGGTATAGAATCGGTTGACGATGTTATGCTCGAAAGGATGAATAAAACATCGAGGAAAAAGGATTACTTGAAAGTGATACCTTTGTTTAGCAAATACGGAATAGTAAACTATGTCAGTTTTGTGATAGGGTTTCCGGGAGAAACGTATGAAACCGTTCAGAATACCATTGACTTTATTGAAGAGACGGAACCGGATTTTTTCAGGGCTCAAATATGGTATTGCGACCCTATAACACCAATTATGAAGAAAAGGGAAGAATATGGTATAAAAGGCTCGGCCTTTAACTGGTCGCATAATACCATGGACTCAAAAACAGCCTGTGATATGGTAGAAAAGATCTATCTATCTGTAGATAACACTATCTGGATTCCTCAATACGGATGTGAACTGTGGAGCATATTTTATTTGCAGCGAAGAGGTATGACCCTGGATCAGGTAAAAAACTTTCTAAAATGTTTTAATGCGGTGATAAAAGATAAATTGCTTTATCCCGAAAAGAGAGACATTGATGCTGAATTACTGGAAAGCTTGAAATATAGTTGTCAATTCGATACGGAAACAATGCCTGACATGAAGCCGGTAGAAGCCATTTCCGGCAAGAGTTATATTGCTGCTGAGAAATATTTGACCCGGATGTTTGACTCGGAATACGCGGTTGCTAATATGCATGGCATACCTGTGGAAGAACATCAGGAATCGCTTCATCAGATGGTATCGATACCGTGTAATATAAATGAGAAAATATGGGAAGCAATAAGGTTGAAGTATGCCGGCCGGGATATTGCATTTATACTTATGTCGGCTTACAGTATCTTGCTTTCAAGATTGAGTGGACAGGAAGATACCGTACTTGTGTCAACTATCGACATATATAATGGTAATGAGGTTCTGATTCCGTTGAGGTTAAAACCTGCAGGCAATTTACCATTTCATGAATTTTGCCAGAATGTCTGCGAACTGTTTGTGGAATCATTAGAACATGGAAAATATGCCGGTCATATTTTCCATGCGTCGCTACGTATGGAAACAAAGGGATTTACCGTTTCGCGATTTGATACTGCCTATTTCTATGGTAAACAGGGAACACGGGAAAAAAGGGAAATATGTGAAATACTGAATCAAACTAGTATTACGAGCAATGAGGAAATGAAACTCATTCTAGATGTACAGGAAAATGGGAATACCGTAGCCGTAAAATTTCATTGTGCGAAAAATGGATTTGATCATGACTTTGTTGATAAGTTAAGTATCTATTATGCGTCTATTCTGGAGTTAGTTGGTAAAAATCCACACCTTTTGATTGATGAAATTGTCCTCGATAAGGAGCGATCAATCCAGGCTGTAGAAAACTCAAAAGTAAAAAGTGATGAGCAGGAGGAATTTCACTTCTCATAACACCTTGATAAACAAACGTTTGGCGTTAGATGCCAGCAAATTTTAGCGGAATGGCTTTAGCCTTCCATATAAATGGTTAATATGGCGTTGTCAGTTTAACGCAAATATTCACAAATGGGGTGATGATGTACTCGAAAAACAGAGAAATAGAAAACACATATATTTGGAATTGTATAATTATTGCAGGCTGTCTGAGAAACGAGTATTCTCGGGCAGCCATTGTTGCAGTAGTTAACTATTACAACCATATAGTAACAAAGAAGTTAAGATGTTGAAGAGATTATGCTACCTGCAACAAACAGGTTCTAACCTCGTTCAGGAAGCTCCACCATATCATAAAAAGAGTTGCGATAAGCCTCGGTACTCCACCGGTATAATACTTTTGGCAGGCTTACTCATTGATTGGCAACCAAAAACCTTCCCATATTGTCTAACATATCCATCTTAATTGTAAGCTTGTACCATTCAATCCCTTAGTAAATATTCAATCATAAATAGACAATCCTAAACGCTTCGTCCCGTAGTCATATCGTATGCAAGTTTTCAAAAAATCCCTGAATCTTGATTAAAAACAGATTGTAGACATTAAAGACGTTGATACATATCATCTTGTTGCTAATGATTGCCGTGATTTATCGTAAGTCCATTATTTTATTGAATATATATTGTTTTAGGTGTATCCTCCTCGTTGTGATATTTTATCAGATACTAGTCTGTATTTGGATAAGCCAATGTTATTGCAAAAAAATACTGGTCAGATTCTTGCTCACTCTCCACAGTTATTTATTAATATATTCTCACCATCATTCACATACAACATTATCATTATCTTTAAGGGGCAGTTATTTGAACCTATTCGCATGGCCATTTTTGTTTGACGAGACTCTTTCACCGGTTCAGAAATAATAAAAAAAAGTTTACTTTCATAAAATTAATACTGGAGCAAACCTAAATGGCAAAAAAGAAAGTTTCTGCTGCCAAAAAAACAAAGAAACCTGTTGTATCTAAAAAAACAGGTAAGGCTGGAGTGGCAAAGAAGAGTGCTACAAATCCATCTAAGAAAGTCAGTAAGGTTGCTGTTAAATCATTGGCAAAAGGAAAAGTAACAAAAAAGAGGGCGCTATCTAAAAAGAAAACTACATTAAAAGTCGCAGATAACGTTCTGGTCAAAGGCAACTCAAGTAAAAGTAAAAGTAAAAGAACTAACGGCACTAAATCTTTTCCTGTTGTTGGTATCGGGGCCTCTGCCGGGGGGCTTGAAGCACTAGAGGGGTTTTTTGTAAGTATGCCTTCTCAATCCAACCTTGCCATTATAGTTATCCAGCACCTTGCGCCAAAGTACAAGAGCATCATGGGTTCTCTCCTGAAAAAATATACAAAGATGAAGATATATGAAATAAAGGACGGAATGAAGGTTGAGCCGAACAGCGTCTATCTCAATCCCCCTGATAATGATGTGGCTATTATGGGCCGTACCCTCCAGCTGATTGAACCCCTGGAGTCCCATGCGGTCAGACTGCCTATTGACAGTTTTTTCCGTTCACTTTCAGAAGACCAGGGCAAAATGGCAATCGGTATTGTCCTTTCCGGTACGGGGACAGATGGTACCCTGGGACTGAAGGCTATCAAGGGTGAGGGGGGAATGGCCATGGTACAGGAGGAAGGTCAGGCAAAATATGACTCTATGCCAAGGAGCGCCATAAACACGGGCCTTGTTGACTATATCCTCCCCGTAGAGAAGATGCCGAATGAGCTTGCCAAATATGTTAAACATCCATATATTGAAAAGGACGCAATTACAGGTACCACTGAGCAGAAATATCAGAACAATGTAACAAAGGTACTCATTCAGATCCGCAGCAAGACAGGTCAGGACTTTTCCCACTATAAACAGAATACTATCCGCAGGAGGATTGAGAGGCGGATGGCCGTGCACCAGATAGACAAGATATCACACTATCTCGATTATGTTCGTGAAAATCCGTTAGAAGTGACAGCCCTTTACAAAGACCTTCTTATAGGGGTAACAAATTTCTTCAGAGATCCCGGCGCGTTTGATATCCTGGAAAAAGATATAATATCTGAAATTGTAAAGACCAGAAAGGGTGACAATATACGTGTATGGGTCCCCGGTTGTGCCACCGGAGAGGAGGCATATTCCATAGCCATAATCTTTGCGGAATTCATTGAAAAGTCGCAAAAGCACTTCAATATCCAGATATTCGGTACCGATATAGATGAAGACGCCATAGAGTATGCGCGAGCAGCTATTTATCCTGACAGCATAGCGGCAGATATATCAAAGGAGAGGCTGAAACGTTTTTTTGTAAAAGAGGACAGTACCTATAAGGTAAAAAAACAGATCCGTGAGATGCTGGTCTTTGCCACACAGAGCCTTATAAAGGACCCTCCCTTTTCGAGGCTGGACCTGGTATCATGTAGAAACCTCCTGATCTATATGGACACGGTGCTACAGAAAAAGATACTGCCGATATTTCACTATACACTGAATAAGGATGGATATCTGTTTTTAGGTTCTTCAGAGACTACCGGAGAACATTCAGACCTTTTTTCAACAATGAATTCTAAGTGGAAGATCTATAAACGGCTGGGAGCAACTGCAGACAGGACCATGGGATATCCTGTTACAAAAAATTTGGAAATTATCAGGGAATTACCGGTAGTTGAAGCCAGGAGATATCTGAAGGAGGCCAATATATATCAGATGGCAGAAAGGGAGATCCTGGATAAATACGCCCCGCCGTTTGTCCTGGTTAATGATAAACACGAGATCCTTTATGTTAATGGCAAGATACATAAGTACCTGCTGACACCTGCGGGCGTGCCTGTCTTTAACATCCTGAAGATGGCACACGAAGACCTGCGCTACAAACTGACTTCCATTCTCCATAAGCTGGGCAAGAAACGGGAGGCTATTGTCAGCAGGGGGTTGAAGGTGAGGGATAATGGTAATTTTCGGACGGTCGATCTGACCGTCAAACCCTTTTCTTCAGGAGAAGATGTAGAAGATATGATAATGGTCATTTTTGAGGAGAAGGAGCCTCTTGAAAAGATCGCGAAAAGGAAAACGACCTCGGGTAGAACCAGAAAAGAAGACCCGCAGATAATGAATCTGAAACAGGAGCTGAAGTCTGCAAAGGAGTATCTGCAGGCTACGATCGAAGAACTGGAGACATCCAACGAAGAGCTCAAGTCTACTAATGAAGAGATGCAGTCTACCAATGAGGAACTTCAGAGTACTAATGAGGAGTTGGAGACCTCCAAGGAAGAGCAACAGTCCACCAATGAGGAACTGGAAACCGTAAACTCTGAACTACAGAATAAGGTAAGCGAGCTCTCACGCGCCAATAATGATCTCAACAATCTCCTTGCAAGCACTGATATTGCTACTATATTTCTTGATACCAAGCTGAGTATAGTGCGCTTTACCCCTTCACTGACAAAGTTATTTAATGTACTGCCGTCAGATCTTAACCGTCATATTGGTGATATTACTGCAAAATTCAACTCCGATACGCTCTATCAGGATGCGGAAACAGTGCTGAATACGTTAGTTCAATCAGAGCAAGAGGTCCAGGCTAATGACGGCAGCTACTATAGTGTACGTATTTTACCCTATCGCACAGTAGAAAATATGATTGATGGTATCGTATTGACGTTTGTGGACATAACTAAAATAAAAAATATGAAGATTAAGCAGCAATCAATTTCACTGGCCCGTGAATACGCGGAGAACATTGTTGAAACGGTGCGTGAGCCACTTATAGTGCTGGATTTCAACCTGTGTGTTGTATCTGCAAACAAATCGTTTTATGATGTATTCAAGGTTACAAGAAGTAAAACAGTAGGCAGGTTAATTTACGATCTTGGGAACCGGCAGTGGAATATTCCAAAGCTACGGAAATTATTGGAGAAAGTCCTACCGGAAAAGAAAGTTATAAATGACTTTAATGTTGAGCATGTTTTCGAATCTATTGGTAAAAAGATCATGCTGCTCAATGCACGGCAAGTAGTTCGCGAAGAAGAAGAAGAAGAAGAATTGATACTTCTAGCCATTGAGGATATCACGGAACAACAGATAGTGCAAAAAAAAATAGAAGAAGCAGAAGAAACAAAAAACCTTATTATCTTTCCTGATCATAATCCTAATCCCGTGCTACGAGTTAAAAGAGACGGCATTATTGTTTATGCCAACAGTGCCTGCAAGCCTTTATTAAATGAGTGGGCCACAGAGATTAATAAACCAATAGATGAAGACTTAATACAAACGTTAAAGAAAGTATTCAGTTCTCGAAAAGACAAAGAAATTGAGGTTACAGCGGGCAATACAACCTTCTCATTACAGTTTGTACCGGTAGCCGGAACAGATTATGTTAATGTTTATGGTGTTAAAAGTACCAGAAAATAATGAAGAAAGAAAACCAAAAACAGAAAAAGATATCTGAACTTCGCAAAGAGGCGGAGGAGAAGCTCAGGCCAGATACGATAGATACAGAGAGACTCTCAGAGGCAGAAGTTCGCAAGCTGGCACATGAACTTCAGGTATACCAGATTGAGTTGGAGATGCAGAATGAAGAGCTCAGGAAGTCATCAAATGAGCTTGAGGACTCAAGGGATAGATATTCAAGGCTCTACGACTTTGCTCCGATTGGGTATCTTACAATTAGTGAAAAAGGATTAATTCTTGAGGCGAATCTAACATTTGCCTTAATGTTGGGTATGGAACGAGGTTCGTTGATAAAGAAACAATTGTCAACTTTTATTACCAGGGAAGATAAAGACATATTCTATCTTTATCACAAACAGGTTTTAATAACAAAAAAGCAGGAAATGTGTGAATTACGAATGATGAAAAAGGATGGTAAACAATTCCATGCACAACTGGAAAGTGAAATAGTGTTGGATCACAATGACCACCAATGCAGGATAATCGTAAGTGATATCACCGAGCGTAAGAAGATGGAAGAGGCCCTTATTCAATCAGAGAAATTAAAGTCTCTGGGGATACTAACTGCCGGTATTTCACATGAGTTTAATAATCTTCTTGCGGTAATCTTAGGTTCAGCAGAGCTGCTTGATGCAGGTTTCGAAGACGATCAGGAATTGAAGAAGGGACTGAGTGCGATTATCAAGGCGAGTGACGATGGGGCTAAGATTGTTAAGGGTCTGCTCTCGTATGTTAAATCACAAGGAAAAGACATATCCGAGTTCATCTTTTTTGATATAAGGCCTTTACTAATAGAAGCGATTAATTTTACAACACTCAGATGGAAGAATATGGCTCAGGCCAAAGGGATAGATTATAAAATAGACAGAGAAGGCATGAGAGAAATACCGGAAGTACTTTGTAATACTACTGAGCTGAGAGAGGTGTTTACAAATATTATAAATAATGCTCTGGATGCTATGCCGGATGGTGGTCGCCTTTCGTTTAGTACATCCAGTAATGAAGATACAGTGTTTATATGTATTTCTGATACAGGCATTGGTATGTCTGAAGACGTGAAGAAGAATATATTTGATCCATTTTTTACAACACGGAGGCCACTGGGAACAGGGTTGGGACTGAGCATTTCCTATGGTATAATAACGAGGCATGGTGGTAAGATAGAGGTGGAGAGTGAGGATGGAAAGGGGACAACGTTTAACTTGAGCCTTCCAATTCGAAAAGATGTAGTACAAAAAGTAGTACCACCTGAACCTGACCGAAGGGCAGTTGTGAGGAAGCTACGCATTCTAGTAGTAGATGACAATGAGGATGTATGTGAGATTATGTATGGCGTTCTTGCCAGAGGTGGTCATGATGTTAAGACGGTTGATGACGGTGTGGAGGCGATAGCACTTGCCGGGAAAGAGGAATATGATCTTGTATTATGTGATCTGTTGATGCCAAAAATACATGGATATGAGGTAATAAAGGCCATTAAGAAGTTAGATAAGATACCAAAGATAGGCATAATGACCGGCTGGAACGAGAAGCTTAAGCCTATGGGTGGTGAAGATTACAAAGTGGACTTTATTCTCAAAAAACCTTTTAAACATGCAGAGTTGGCAAAACATATAAATGAGTTGTTTGGTGCGGATGGTAAATGATTAAAAGCTATTATCGCATTGACTGGGATTCATTTAATTATTGCTTGATTCACCCCATACTACATTTCAACGAAGTGAGCTTTCAGTACTAAGAATTTTTCTGAACACACCATAACTTTAGGCACTTTAGATCACTTTACACTTTAGTCACTTGTTTCCTGCTTTACTTCACATTTACTTCGTGCCCACACCCTCACCCTCATTCAAATACATATAGAACTTTCACATATCAAGCATAATATTTTCAAAGTATATTTCTGCTTTTTATTACTTCTTTTATGCAACAGTATATGGTGCTACAATAGTAGTAAAGAGTATGGTTAATATTAAGTTTCGTGTGGTGTCTCTGAAGAAATGAGGTAACAACATGCAAGCAGAGGAAAAATATTCTGATAGAAGAGGTAATGAGAGAAGACATGATGCAAGAAGGAGTAACGTAAGATTTTCGAAGTCTCTATTAAAATTAGCTGTGAAACATCGTACTGAGCTAGATTGCTATTAATTACACGTTGGCTTTGATTGGAGAGCGAGAGAGTTTTTGCTTTGAGTATTATAACACTGATCCATGCTGACAAGTTTCTCTGAGAAGATACTATAGGATGGATTCTTGAAAGGGATACCGTTTCTGGTGTAAGGTTCGTACGGTACGAGGACTGGTATACACGTTGAGGATATTATGAAAAAAGGTGTAATACAATCTGCTGAACTTGAGAAATTGAAAAATCAGGATTTCAAATTTCGGGATTTTATAGACGTCGGGTTCATCACTTCTCTTTGTGAACAATTCTCCGCTATAACCGGTTTTGTAACAGCACTTCTTGAACTGGATGGAACAGTGCTTATTGCAACAGGATGGCAGGATATTTGCTCAAAATTCCACCGTAAAAATCCAATGTCACTGACACGGTGCACTGAAAGTGATATCTACATTGGCAATCAGTTAACTAAGGGAAAACCTTATTCTCTTTACACTTGCAAAAACGGGCTTACCGATGCTGCCATACCAGTGAAGGTTGCAGGAAAACACATGGCCAACTTTTTCACAGGCCAATTCTTTTTGGAAGGCCAAGTTCCAGATGAAGACTATTTTAAAAAACA